>Ga0315281_10003563_pt1 | contig 22773 bp, 22 predicted proteins | sample YL17G07_0_MG_FD_204540 | JGI IMG/M metagenome (GOLD analysis project Ga0315281, IMG submission 204540) | Sediment microbial communities from Yellowstone Lake, YNP, Wyoming, USA - YL17G07_0 | ecosystem: Environmental > Aquatic > Freshwater > Lake > Sediment | place: USA: Wyoming | collected... | reverse complement strand
GTCATCGTGCGGATCGATCTTGAGGCCGGACTGATGGTGGTCCGCTTTGAACCGGAAGAGGTCGCCTGACGATGGTCGACGTTGCCCCGCCAGCCCTGCGAATTGAGGTCGTCACCCTCTTTCCCGAGCTTTTCGACCTGCCGCTGAAGGTATCGATCATGGGGCGGGCGATCGAACGCGGCCTGCTGTCGGTGACCGCTCACGACCTGCGCCAGCACGGGATCGGCCGGCATCGGAGCGTGGATGATTATCCCTACGGTGGGGGAGCCGGAATGGTGATGCGCCCTGAACCGCTGTACTCGGCCGTCGAGCCGCTGCGGGCCTCGGGCGCCCTGGTGATCCTGATGGATCCGGCAGGGGAGCGATTCACCGACTCGATGGCGCGCCACCTCGCCACCCTTGGGCACCTCGCCATCATCTGCGGTCGGTACGAGGGGATCGACGAGCGGGCGCGATCGCTGGCCGACCGTGAGGTGAGCATCGGCGACTACGTCCTCACCGGCGGCGAGCTGCCGGCGTTGGTACTGATCGAAACGGTCGTTCGCCTCGTGCCCGGGGTGATCGAGGCCGATTCACACGAGTCGGACTCGTTTGCCGATGGTCTGCTCGAAGGACCGCAGTACACGCGTCCCGAGACCTTCCGCCAGATGGAGGTCCCACCGGTGCTGCTGTCGGGGAATCATGCCGAGATCGCGCGCTGGCATCGTCGCGAGGCGTTGCGCCGCACGCTGTTGCGCCGACCGGACCTTCTCGAGGATGCAGCGCTTTCAAAGCAGGATCGCGCCGAACTCGCGCGCATGAGGCATGACGAGCAGCCAGGCTAGGTCGTCCTGCCGCCCGGAGGTGGGCGCTGCTATACTCCGCCGGTCGCGGCCGTGGGTCGGTCGCGTTCTTTGCGCCCGCCGCTGGCTGGTCCTTCAATTCCGAAACTAAGCCGCAGCTAACGCCGCGATAACGAGGTCACCCTCACGATGAACGTCATACAGGAGCTCGAGCGCGAGCAGCTCCGGACCGACGTCCCCGAGATCAGTTCCGGAGACACCGTGCGCGTGAGCGTGAAAGTGGTGGAAGGCAGCCGTGAGCGGATCCAGGTCTTCGAAGGGACTGTCATGCGCATGCGCGGTGGCGGCCTCAACCAGCGGATCACCGTCCGCCGGATCGCCAGCGGGGTCGGCGTGGAACGCACCTTCCTGGTGCACGCGCCGCGCGTCGACAAGGTCGAGGTCGTCCGTCACGGCGTCGCCCGCCGAGCGCAGCTCTACTTCCTCAGGGACCGGGTTGGCAAGTCGGCAACCCTCCGCGAGCGTCGACCCGGCCGCTAGTCGGTGCAGTTCGGCGCCCGGGACCGATCCATGGTGCCGGGAACGCAACGCCGCCGAGCCATTCCCCGCGACGCACATATGCGGCACGAGCGCGAGTTGCGCCTGGCCGGCTTCCGCCGAATCGCCGGCATCGACGAGGTGGGTCGCGGGTCCCTGGCGGGTCCGGTGGTCGCCGCCGTCGTGATCCTGCCGGAGCGCCACCTGATCCGCGGACTGCGAGATTCAAAGGTCCTGGCGCGAGCCAGGCGTGAGGTGCTCTACGAGCAGATCCTCGACCGAGCCATTGGGGTTGGCGTCGGCTGCATCGAGGTCGAGGTCATCGACCGGATCAACATCCTCGAAGCCACCAAGCTGGCGATGCGCCAGGCCCTTGACCACCTGGTCGAGGCGCCCGATCACCTGGTGATCGACGCGCTCAGTCTCCGCGATGTTGACTTGCCGCAGCGACCGATCGTCGGCGGCGACGCGATCAGCGCCTCGATCGCGGCCGCCAGCATCGTGGCCAAGGTGACACGGGATCGCATCTGCGCCGAGTTCGATGGCCGGTATCCGGCCTATGGCTTCAGCCGCAACAAGGGGTACGGGACCCCGTTTCATCTCGACGCGCTGCTGGCTGAAGGACCGTGTGAATGGCATCGACGGACATTTGCCCCGGTGCGCATGATGCTGGCGGGAGAGCAGCTCTCGCTGCAGTTGCTGCTTGAGAGTCGGCTGTTCACCGACGAGGAGATTGACGCCGAAGGGTAACCCGTATCCACTGCCGTCTGACCGTGCTCGCCTCCCGCGAGAGGAACGACCGTGGCAGATCCGCGACACCTGCTCGGGCTTCGAGCTGAAGAGGCGGTGGCCGCCTGGCTTACCGGCCAGGGGTGGCAAGTGTTGGCCCGGCGCTGGCGGTGCGCGAGCGGCGAGCTCGACCTCGTCTGCCGCGACGGGGCCGGCACGCTGGTGGGTATCGAGGTCAAGAGTCGGCGAACTGCACGTGCCGGGACGCCGGCCGACGGTGTGGATCGACGCCGAGTGGCTCGTCTCCGATCAGCTCTGGTTGCCTTTCAGGCGCAAAGGTCCGAACCGGCACCCGCGCTGCGCATCGATCTGGTATCCGCGACACCGCTCGCCGGCGAGCCAGGCTGGCGGCTGGTGCGCCTTCCGACGATCGACGCCTGGTAGTGGCGCCGGCTATTGGCTGAAGATCTTCTCCAGTGCCTCGATTGCCGCGATGTATGGCCGTGTCGTCGAGTAGACGCCGTGCAGATCGGTCCCGTGTTCGCCCTGGTAGTAGGCAGCCAGCGCCAGTTCCTGATCGCCGTACCGGTCGAGGTAATGCTTCAGAAGCCGGATTCCGGCCCGGATATTCGATACGGCGTCGCCCGGATCCACCCGGCTGCCGAGCATCGCCCAGCCAATCCATTCGGCGGTCGCCGGCATCAGTTGCATGACGCCGATCGCCCCGGTCGAGCTGACGACATCCTCCTGCCAGCCGGACTCTTGCCAGGCGACCGCCAGCACGAGCGCGACCGGTACGCCCTGGGCCGATGCCTCGGCGACAAGAAGCTGTCGCACGTCGTCGCGCTGCGCGACAGCCGCTGCCATTGCCGGCGACATCCGTCCCTTTCCTGCGCTACCCGAAGTTGGGGCGGCTGCTGAAGTGACCGGAATCGTCAACTGCTGACCGACCCGCAGATACGACGGGTCGGTGATCCCATTCACCGACACGATGGCAGCGATGGTGGTGCCGAAGTTCGCCGCGATGATGGTCAGGTTCTCGCCCGACGTGACCCGGTGGATCACCGGCGCGGAGGTCGGCGCCATCGCGGGCACAACCGTGGTACCGGGAATCGTCAGCTGCTGACCGACCCGCAGGTACGACGGGTTGGTGATCCCATTCCCCGACACGATGGCGGCGATGGTGGTGCCGTAGTGCGTCGCGATGATGGTCAGGTTCTCGCCCGACGTGACCCGGTGGATCACCGGCGCGGAGCCCGGCGCGATTGCGGGCGCTACCACGGGTGCCGAGGCCCGAACCGTGAGCCGCTGTCCCGGGTGGATGAGACGTGGGTTGGAGAGGCCGTTGAGCGCGACCAGGTCTGCCACGCTGACCCCCTGCTCCAGTGCGATCTGGCTCAGCGTGTCGCCCGGGCGAACGATGACCACCCGATCGGCGGCGGCTGCCGGCATGACTGCGGCGGCAACAATCAGCAGCGCAATGAGGGCAGCCAAAGAAGCAAGGCGCGCCTGGCGTGGCGGGTGCATCGTGTACGTGGTCTCCCCGTCCCTTCGAAAGCCTGTCGGCGTGCGCACTGGGTCACGACCGCGACCGCATCCTAGGATCGATCGGGGATCGGTCAAGGTACGAGCGAGTGAGGATTGGGGTACTTCAGTACCGTTGGCAGACGTCCCTGGATCGGTCGAAGGGGGACGCCGAACGGGGTGCTATACTCCGCCCCGACCCGGCTGGCCGCGGCGAAATCATCACGGCGGGCCGGATACGACCCCATCACACACGCTCGTTGATTCCGCGGTCCGCGGTGCTCGTCCTCGTCGACGGGTCGACCGGCGGGAGTTGAGACGAGCGGAGGAACGAACCGGAGGTACCCGCATGGCTGCCGTCAGCATGAAGCAGCTGCTCGAGGCTGGCGTCCATTTCGGACACCAGACGCGCCGTTGGAACCCGAAGATGCGCGACTACATCTTCGCCGAGCGCAACGGGATCCACATCATCGATCTGGCCCAGACAGTGACCCGCCTGGACGCCGCGCTTGAATTCGTGCGCGAGACGATCCGGCGCGGTGACAGCATCCTCTTTGTGGGCACCAAGAAGCAGGCACAGGAGGCCGTCGCTCAGGAGGCCGAGCGCAGCGGTCAGCACCACGTCAACAACCGCTGGCTCGGCGGCATGCTCACGAACTTCACCACAATCAAGCGTCGGATCCAGCGCCTTGAGGCACTCGAAGCGCGTCGCGACGCGGGGGAGTTTGAACGCCTGACCAAGAAAGAGGCCGGCAAGCTCACCGAGGAGATCGCCAAGCTCGACAACGCGCTGGGCGGCATCAGGCGCATGCGGCGCGTTCCCGGCGCCCTGTTCGTGGTGGACCCGAATCGCGAATCGATCGCGGTTGCGGAAGCCCGCCGCCTCGAGATCCCGATCGTGGCAATCACCGACACGAACTGCGATCCGGACCAGATCGACTGGGTGATCCCCGCCAACGACGACGCCATTCGATCGGTTCGCCTGATCGCAGGCAAGATCGCCGACGCGGTCCTCGAGGCCCACGCCGAGCGACAGGCCAGGCTGGATGAGGAGTTCGAGCAGGCTGAGGCGATGCCCCCGGTCGATGAGACCGCTCTCGCGGTCGACGCTGACTACAGCGCAGCGCTGGCTTTGGGCGAGGCCCTTGTCTTCGAGCCGGAGCCCGAAGAGGACGAAGAGGAGGAGCGACGCGCCCGGGCGCGACGAGCTGCCGAAGCAAGCGACGAAGAGAACGAGGACGACCCGACACTGGCGTGACCGGTGACGCGGGGAGAGACCAGGAAGGACGACCGGTCAGTGATCAAACCTGAGGATGTGAAGCGCCTTCGTGAGCAGACGGGGGCGGGGATCATGGACTGCAAGCGCGCGCTCGAGGAGAGCGCCGGAGACCCGGAGAAGGCGATCCTCTGGCTCCGCGAAAAGGGCCTCTCGACCGCCGCGAAGAAGGCCGGTCGCGCCGCTCGCGAAGGGGTCGTCGCCAGCTACATCCATCACGGTGCCCGCCTGGGTGTGTTGCTGGAGTTGAACTGCGAGACCGATTTCGTGGCGCGCACCGAAGATTTTCAGCAACTCGCCCGCGAGTTGGCGATGCAGGTGGCGGGCCTATCGCCGACCTACGTCAGCCGCGAAGAGGTTCCGGTCGATGTCGTTGCAGAGCAGCGGCGGCTCTTTGCCGCTGACGCCGAGCGCGACGGGCGCCCCGTCGATCGGATCCCAACCATCGTGGACGGAAAGCTGAACAAGTGGTTCGAGACCGTCTGCCTGCTCGATCAACCCTACCGCGACACCGACAAGCGGATCGCCGATCTCATTAGCGAGAAGGTGGCCCTGCTGGGCGAGAATATCCGCGTGGCGCGGTTTGCCCGGATGGCGGTCGGCGAGGCCGCCGCGCGGGACGGCGAGGAGGCAGCCTAGGTGTCGGATGCGGACCAGGTCGCCCCGGTCTATCGGCGCGTTCTGCTGAAACTGTCCGGCGAAGCATTGCTCGGGGATCGCCAGTACGGTATCGATCCGGAGGTCGCCCGCAGCATCGCCGCGCAGGTTGCCGAGGCGCGCACCGGCGGGGTGCAGATCTCCGTCGTGGTTGGCGGTGGGAATATCTTCCGCGGTCTCGCCGCCGCCTCGAGCGGGATGGATCGCGCCACGGGTGACTACATGGGCATGCTGGCAACCGCGATGAACGGCCTCGCCCTGCAGGATGCCCTGGAGCAGGCCGGCTGCCCCACTCGTGTGATGAGCGCGATCGCCATGAACGAGATCTGCGAGCCGTATATTCGCCGACGAGCCATGAGGCACCTGGAGAAGGGCCGAGTGGTGGTCCTGGTCGCCGGCACCGGCAATCCGTATTTCACGACCGATACCGCGGCCACGCTGCGCGCCGTCGAGTTGCGCGCCGAGGTGATCCTCAAGGCGACCCGCGTCGACGGGGTGTACGATGCCGACCCCGAAAAGGACGCCGGCGCCACGCGCTACACTCGGATTGGCTACACGGAGCTATTGGCAAAGCGTCTCGGAGCGCTGGACGCCACTGCGGTGAGCCTGGCGATGGACAACGAGATGCCGATCGTGGTCTTTGACATGACGCAGCCGGGGAATATCGTCCGCGCCGTGCGCGGAGAGCCGATCGGCACCCTCATCGGGGCATGAGGTGACGGGATGACCCATCCGGAGTTGCTGGCGGTGGAGCCGAAGATGCAACGTGCCGTCGAGGCGATGGACCGCGATCTGGCGGCCATCCGGACCGGTCGTGCCTCGACCGCGCTCGTCGAACGTATCACGGTCGAGTACTACGGCACCCCCACGCCGCTCAACCAGATCGCCGGCATCAGCACCCCCGATCCACATCTGATCCTGATCCAGCCCTGGGACCGATCCGTGCTGTCCGCCATCGAACGCGCGATCACCAAGAGCGACGTCGGCCTCGTCCCGAATGTCGACGGCACCGTGGTTCGCCTGAATGTGCCGCCGCTGACCGAAGAGCGACGCCGCGAGATGGTGAAGCAGGTGCGCCGTCGCGCGGAAGAGGGTCGGGTAGAGGTGCGCAACCATCGCCGCGACGTGGCAGACCACCTAAAACGGTCACTCCGCGAGGGGACCGTGTCCGAGGACGAGGAGCGCCGCGAACTCGAGGCGCTGCAGCGTCTGACCGATCGCCACGTCGAAGCGATCGACCAGCACGCCGATCGCAAAGAGGCCGAAGTGATGGAGGTCTGAGGCGCTGCCGACTCGCAGGCGCCCACGCCACGTCGCGATCATCATGGACGGCAACCGCCGTTGGGCGGCGGCCCGCGGCCTGCCGACCCTCGCCGGGCACGTGCAGGGAGTGGAAGCCATTCGCCCAGTCGTGCGCGTTGCCCCTGACAAGGGGATCCGGGTGCTTTCGCTGTACGTCTTCAGCCGCGAGAACTGGAGTCGTCCGGACGACGAGGTGACCGGGCTGTTCGCCCTGATCGATGGGGCGGTGCGGGAGCATACCGACGAACTGGTGGCCCAGGGTGTCCGGGTGAAGGTGATCGGCCGGCTGCATGAGGCTCCTCGAGAGATTCAGCGATCGATCCGAGCCGCCGAGGATCGGACGGCCGCGGGATCACGAATGACTCTCAACATCGCGTTCAACTATTCGGGGCGCGATGAAATCGTGGACGCGGTCCGCGCTCTGGCGGAAGCCGGGACGGCCGCAGCGGAGATCGATCAGGCGCAGCTGGCCGAACACCTCTACACCGCCGGTCAGCCGGACCCGGACCTGATCATTCGGACCGGCGGCGAGCAACGGACGAGCAACTTCCTGCTGTGGCAGGGGGCGTACGCGGAGCTGGTCTTCTCGCCGGCCCTGTGGCCCGACTTCGGGGAGGCAGATCTTGATGCGGCCATCGCCGAGTTTGCGCGTCGGCAGCGGCGATACGGCGCCTGACTGATGCTGCGCACCCGCCTGATCAGTGCCGCTGTCCTTATCCCGATCGTGATCGCAGTGGCCGTGCTCGGCGAGCCGTCCCTGGCGATCCTCGTCGGCATCGTGGCCTTCCTCGCCATGGTAGAGGTGATCTCGCTGCTTGACGCTGGGGGGTTTGAACCACCGCAGGTGTTGGGCCTGGCCTGCGGGCTGCTCGTCGTCGGAGCGGGGCTGGTCACGGCCAACCGGTCCCTGGTCGGAGGCATCCTTTCAGACCTGCTGCATGCGACCGAGCCGATCGGCCTCCCGCTGGCGACGCTCGCCGGCGCGATCATGCTGCTGGCCGTCGCCGGATTCACCCGGACCGATCCTCGCCGAGGCTTTCTGACCTGGACGACCACGTCCTTCGGCGTTGCCTACGTGGGCCTGCTGGCCCCCTTCATCGCCGTGGTCGGGCACCTTGCCCCGGGCGGGGGATCGGCCAGCACGGCGGTCGGCATGCTGAGCCTTCGTTCCGGTGTCGCCTGGGTGCTGATGCTGCTGATCGTGGTGTGGGGCTACGACACCGGTGCCTTTGTGACGGGCAGATGGCTCGGTCGACGGCGGCTGATCGACCACATCAGCCCGTCCAAGACCCTGGAAGGACTCGCTGGCGGCCTGGTGGCCGCCACCCTGGCCGCCGGCATCGGTTCGGCGGTGGTGGGCCTCGAAGCGTGGCATCCCCTTGTGCTCGGCCCGCTGATGGGGTTGACGGCGCAAGCCGGCGACCTCGCCGAGTCGATGCTGAAGCGCGCCGCCGGCCGCAAGGAGTCCGGCTTCCTGGTACCCGGCCACGGTGGGATCCTGGATCGCATCGATTCCTTCCTGTTCGCGGCCCCGGTGCTGGTCGGGTACGCGCTGCTGGTCGCTGGCTTCAGGCTGTGATCGGGGTCGTTCTGCTCGGATCCACCGGCTCGATCGGGCGACAGACGCTCGAGGTGATCGCGGCCCATTCCGAACGCTTCGCCCTGGTGGGAATGGCGGCCGGGCATCCTTCACCGGTATTCGCCGAGCAGATCAAGGACTGGCCCTCCGCGCGAGTGTGGAGTGCGGCCGGGCGGCCGTCCGGCCTCGATGCCACGCGCTGGGTGCCCGGCGGGCTCGAGGAGCTTGCGATGCTGCCGGAGGCCCAGATCGTGGTGGTGGCGACCTCGGGGATGACGGCATTGCGCGCTGTGCTTGCGGCCCTGGCATCCGGACGGAGGGTCGCCCTCGCCAACAAGGAGACCCTGGTCGCCGGGGGCCACCTCGTCGCGGCGCTGCTGGATCGCCTGGGCGGCGACCCACTCGAACGGCTTCGACCAATCGATTCGGAGCATTCCGCCATCTGGCAATGCCTGCTCGGGGAACGCCTCGATACCGTCGCGCGTCTCATCCTCACCGCATCGGGCGGCCCGTTTCGAGACCGTTCACTCAGCGACCTTGACGTCGTCACCCCCAATCAGGCCCTGGCGCACCCAACCTGGCAGATGGGGCCGAAGGTCACGATCGACTCGGCGACACTCGTCAACAAGGCATTCGAAGCGATTGAGGCTCGGTGGCTGTACCGCCTCCCCTACGATAGGATTCAGGCCGTGATTCATCCCCGGAGCGTCGTGCACTCCCTCGTCGAATTCATCGATGGGTCCTATAAGGCGCAGCTCAGCCTCCCCGACATGCGGCTGCCGATCCAGTTTGCGCTGTCCTACCCCGAACGTCTGCCGTCGCCCGGCCAGCGCTCCGGGCCCGAAGCCTGGGGCAGTCTCGAATTCGACGTCCTGGAGGCGGGCCGCTACCCGGCATACGACATGGTTCGCCGCGCGGCCGCGAACGGTGGAAACCACGGCACGATTCTCAATGCCGCCGACGAGGTGGCGGTGGAGGCCTTCCTTGCCGGCACCGTCTCGTTCCCGCGCATCGCGGCCACGATCGAGGATGCGGTGACGCGCTGGGGCGCGCCCGTCGAGCCGGACCTCGACGACATCATCGAGCTCGATGCCGAGGTGCGCGGGGCGTTGTCGATCGACCTTGGTATCGGAGGCGTCGCCTGATGTCGGTGCTCGGCACGATCCTGGCGTTCCTGGCGGTCCTCGTGGTGCTCGTCGTGGTGCACGAGTTCGGACACTTCCTGGCTGCCAAGCGGGCGGGGATCACCGTCCAGGAGTTTGGCGTCGGCTTCCCGCCGCGCATCGGCTCCGTGATGTGGCACGGCACGCGCTACTCCATCAACTGGATCCCTCTCGGCGGCTTTGTGAAGATGCTCGGCGAGGACGGCGAGTCCGAAGCCCAGAAGATGCGGCAGCAGGGCCTCTCCGAGGCCGCCGTCGAAAAGGCGATGGCCGGAGCGTTTACCAGGCGGCCGATCTGGGTGCGGATCGTGGTGCTGCTGGCAGGCGTGGCGATGAACTTCCTGCTGGCAGGGATCCTGTTTGCCGTAGCGCTCAGCTTGCCGATTCAGCAGGGACGCGGCCCGCTGACGGTCACGGAGATCCAGGCCAACAGCCCGGCCGTTGACGGCCACCTCCAGGTCGGCGACGTCCTCGTGGCCGCCGACGGTCGCGCCTTCACAATTTCGCGCGAGATGACCGCGTATCTCCGGTCGCGTGCCGGCCACTCGGTGGCGCTCACTGTCCGCCGCCAGGGTGTCGACCTGACCCTGGAGGTGCGACCACGCTCGCTGACGGCAGATCAAGAGGCCCAGGGACTCGGCTCGGTCGGGTTCAGCTACGAACCCGAGCGCTTCGTCGAAGTGCCTTCATCGGTCGACGGACCGGTGGCCGCCACTGCGCAGGGGTTCGTCGCTGTGCGGGACCTGGCCGTCCAGATCCCGGGCGGGCTCGCGACCGCCGTTGGCGGACTGCTGGGTCTCAATTCGAGTGGCGGAACGGCGGTCGGCCCGATCGGGATCGCCGAAGAGACCGGCCGCGTGCTGGGGGCCCCGCTCGTGAGCCAGCTCATCTTCGTGGGGATCCTGTCGGTCAACCTCGCGGTGCTCAACGTGCTTCCCTTCCCGCCGCTCGACGGGGGGCGGATCACTGTGGTTCTGATCGAGGCGGTGCGACGACGCCGCCTGCCGGCTGAACGAGAGGCGTTGATCTACCTGACCGGCTTCATGGTGCTCATCGCGCTGGTCATCCTGATCTCGATTCGCGACATCTCCCGGCTCATCAGCGGCTGACCCACAACCCCGGCCGTTGGGCGGCGCCCGAACTCGACTGCTATACTTCGGGCGGTTTCGCCGACCGTGAGCGGGCCAAATCGATACTGATCGTGAGTACTAACGTGGGTCGGTTCGCCAGTCCCACGTTTTTGTTTCTGCCCGGAAGGGCGAGGTGTGGATGTGAACCGAGACTTTATCGGCGCCCTTCTCCAGCTGAACGCGGAGAAAGGCGTGCCGCAGGAGATCCTCATCCACACCCTGGAGCAGGCGATCGAGTCCGCCTATCGGCGCAATGCCGACGCTCCCGAGAATGTCGTCGTGCACGTGGACCCCGAGACCGGACAGATCAGCGTCTTCCGCGAATACGAGGTGGTGGCCACCCCTGACGAGGTGACCGATCCTGAACTCCAGATGCTCGTCTCGGCCGCACAGCAGATCGACGCGTCGACCGGGGTCGGCGCCAAGGTGCGCGTACCCGAGAACGTGACACAGGCCCAGCTCGGACGGATCGCCGCGCAGACGGCCGCGCAGGTGTACCGACAGCGCCTGCGCGAGGCGGAGCGCGACGTGGTCTACAGCCAGTACGTCAGCCGCGAGGGCGAGATCATGACCGGGGTGGTTCATCGGACCACCGACCAGGCCGTGGTGCTGGATATGGGTAAGGGGGTCGAGGCGGTGCTGGCGGTCAGCGAGCAGCTTGCCGGAGAGCATTACCGGATCGGGCAGCATCTCAAGGTGTATGTGCTCGAGGTGCGCCGGACCATCCGCGGGCCGGTCCTCGTGGTGAGCCGAACGCATCGTGGGTTCCTGCGGCGACTGATGGAGATGGAGATCCCCGAGATCTACAACGGCACGGTGGTGATCCGCGGTATCGCCCGCGAGGCGGGGAGCCGGTCGAAGGTTGCCGTCGAAAGCCGATCGCCCGGAGTCGATGCCAAGGGCGCCGCGGTCGGACAGCGAGGCGCGCGCATCCAGGCGATCGTGGCGGAGCTCAATGGCGAAAAGGTCGACGTGGTTCTGTGGAACGACGATGCCGGCCAGTTCGTGGCTGAGGCGCTGTCGCCGGCGGAGGTCCTGAGCGTGCGGATCGACGAGGAGCACAAGATCGCCAACGTGGTTGTGCCGGAGCGACAGCTCTCGCTGGCGATCGGCAAGGAAGGGCAGAATGCTCGGCTGGCAGCGAAGCTGACCGGCTGGAGGATCGACATTCGTTCGGACGCGGGGGTCGCCACCGCCGCGGCGGCGCACGGGAGCACGCCCGAGGATGGCGAATCCGCGGAGGCGCCGGCCGATGCCGAAACGACGACCTGACCACCAGCCGCAGCGGACCTGTGCGGTCTGCCGCCAGGTCCACCCGAAGCAATCGATGACCCGCCTCGTGCGAGGCTCTGACGGCTCGGTAGGCGCTGATCCGAGCGGAAAGGCTCCTGGACGGGGCACATATCTGTGCGGCGATCCGGCCTGCCACGAACCAGCACGCCTGGCCGATGCCGTGCAGCGGGCGCTCCGCGTCTTCGACGGGGAGGCACATGCCACCACGTAGATATCTGCCTCGCCGCGGCCCGCGTCCACAGCGACGGCGCAACGCCGCACCCGCTGGCGGTGCTCTGACCCTCGAGCCAGGCGCGCGACCGGTGCGAACCGGCGGCCCGGTCGAGTTGCCCTCATCTGCCTCCGTCAAGGACGTGGCCGAGGCCCTCGGGGTCAGCTACGCCGAAGTGATCCGCGAATTGATCCGGAACGGGATCTTCGCCACCATCAACCAATCGATCGATTTCGACACGGCGTCGTTGGTGGCGGGAGAACTCGGCTTCGAAACGGTCGAGCGCGGCGTCGCCGAACGCGCCGCCGCCCAGGCGGCGTCGCAGCAGGAGATCGTGGCACCCGGCAGCGACGAAGAGGGTCGCGGCAAGCCGGTCCTGTTCACCGACGAGGACGAGTCCGCGATGGTGACCCGCGCCCCGATCGTGACCATCATGGGTCACGTCGATCACGGCAAGACCAGCCTGCTTGATGCCATCCGCAGCACGCGCGTGGCGGCGGGGGAGCGGGGAGGCATCACCCAGCACATCGGCGCCTCGGAAGCGATCCACAACGGCAAGAGAATCGTCTTCCTTGACACGCCTGGTCACGAGGCGTTCACCGCCATGCGCGCCCGAGGCGCGCAGGTGACCGACATCGCGGTGATCGTGGTGGCCGCCGACGACGGGGTGATGCCGCAGACCAAAGAGGCGATCGATCACGTCCGCGCGGCCCGCGTGCCGATGATCGTGGCCATCAACAAGATCGACAAGCCCGATGCCAACCCCGACCGCGTGAAGCAGGAACTCGCCGACAACAAGGTGCTGATCGAGGAGTACGGCGGTGACGTCATCGCCGTACCGGTCTCGGCCAAGCAGAAGATCGGCCTCGACGACCTGCTGGAGATGATCCTGCTGGTCGCCGACCTGCAGGACCTCAAGGCCAATCCGACGCGTCCTGCCATCGGCACCATCATCGAAGCCAAAGTTGAGAAGGGCCGGGGCAACGTCGCCACCGTGCTTGTGCAGACCGGCACCCTGCGGGTGGGCGAGGTGGTTACCGTGGGACGCACCTCGGGGCGCGTGCGCGCGCTCCAGAATGCCGCGGGTCGGCGCGTCAAGACCGCCGAACCGGCCACCGCGGTGGAGATCATCGGCCTCCAGGAGCTGCCGGAGGCCGGCGACATCCTGCGCGTCGTGGCAGATGAGAAGACGGCCCGCGATATGGCCGAAGCCGCAGGCTGGGCCTCCACCAGCGGAGATGGGAAGACGGCGTTCACCCTCGAGGACATCAGCGCCCAGATCCAGGCCTCCGAGGTCAAGGAACTGCGCGTGGTCCTCAAGACCGATGTGCAGGGGTCGCTCGGCGCGATTCGCCACGCCCTGGAGCGGCTCAACACTTCCGAGGTCCGCATCAACATCCTGCGCGAAGGCGCCGGGGACATCAACGAGTCCGACGTCCAGCTCGCGAGTGCCTCCGAAGCGGTGGTCATCGGTTTCAACACCAAACTTGATCCGGGCGCGCAGCGGTCGGTTGACGCCTCCGGCGTCGACGTCCGTCTGTACGACGTCATCTACAAGTTGACCGACGATCTTGGCGCAGCGCTGCAGGGAATGTTGGCGCCCAAGCTGATCGAGCGGATTGAAGGGCACGCCGAGGTGCGCATGGTGATCAAGGCCGGCAAGGCCGGGAATATCGCCGGCTCATATGTCGTTGACGGACGGATCGTCCGCGGCACCTCGGTCCGCCTCTTCCGTGGCGGGCAGGTGATCGCCGAGGCTCGGGTGGAGACGTTGAAGCGCTTCAAGGATGACGTCCGCGAGGTGGCGACCGGATTCGAGTGCGGGATCGGGCTCGGGAACAGTGAGATCGCGGTCGGCGACCTGATCGAGTGCTACCAGATGGTGGCCGAGCAGGCGTGAGGGCGCGCCGATGAGCCAACGCACCGATCGACTCGACAGCCAGATCCGGCAGGAGTTGATGGACCTGATGCAGCGGGAGATGCAGGATCCACGGATCGGCTTCGCCACCGTGACGCGCGTGGAGACAGCCCGCGACCTCGGGCACGCACGGATCTGGGTGAGCGTGCTTGGCACGCCCGAGGAGCGCGATCGCAGCCTGTCTGCCCTGACCGATGCCGCCAGCTGGCTGCGCCGTCGCCTCGGCGAGCGGCTCCAGTTGCGCCACGTGCCGCAGTTGAGCATCCGGTTCGACGATTCGATCGCATCGGGTGACCGTGTCCTGCGCCTGTTGCGGGAGATCGAAATTGAGCCTCGGCCGGAGCCAGGCGCGAGCCCCATCGCGGAGGACGAGTAGGTGCGCGAGGTCGTCGAGATGCTGACCGGCGCACGACGGGTCACGGCGTTCTGTCACGAGAACCCCGACGCCGATACGCTCGGTGCCGCCCTGGCGATTGCCATCGCTGCCGAGCGCCTCGGCAAGCAGGCCGAGGTGGTCAGCTGGGATCCACCGGCGCCGTTCCTGGACTTCCTGCCGCGCGTCGGCAGTGTCCGCCGCACGCCGGCCCTCGAACCCGACGTGGCCGTGGTGCTGGATGCCGGCGAGCTGCATCGCATCGGCAAGGTGCTCGAGGAGCGAGCCGAATGGTTCTCAAACGCCCGCGTGGCGAACATCGATCACCATGTCAGCAACCCAGGCTACGGACAGGCGGTCTGGATCGAGACCGATGCCGCGGCCACCTGCGAGATGGTTACGCGCCTGCTGCCAGCCCTGGGAGTCTCGATCGACGCCGAGCTGGCGACCTGCCTGATGGCTGGCATCGTGCAGGACACCCATACCTTCGCCCATCCCAACACCACGCCGCGCACGCTGCGTGTGGCGGCCGAGCTGCTCGAGGCCGGCGCCGCCCTGTCAGCCATCAACCGCGCGATCTACGCCGACAAGCCCTTCACCACCCTCGCACTGTGGGGGCTCGTGCTGGCCGGCTGTGCAGAGTCCGCTGACGGGCGCATCGTCCACGCTTCGATGACGACGGAGATGCTGGCCGCGACCGGCGAGTCGCCCAGCTCCGCAGAGGGATTCGTCGACCTCCTTGGATCGACCCGCAGGGCCGACGTGACGATCCTCTTCAAACAGCAGGGGCCGACAGAGGTGCGCGTCAGCGTGCGAACCACCGCCCGTGCAGACGCAGTCGCCATCACCTCCGCGTTCGGGGGCGGGGGCCACCCACGGGCAGCCGGGTGCACTCTCCACCTGCCTCTGCTCGAGGCGCAGACCGCGGTGCTGGCCGAGGCAGGGCGTGAGCTGACCCGTGGCGATGCTCGGAGTCGTTAACCTCGACAAGCCGGTCGGACCTACCTCGCACGACATGGTCGCGCTGCTGCGCCGCCTGACCGGGACCCGCCGCATCGGCCACGCCGGTACGCTCGATCCACTTGCCTCCGGAGTGCTGCCGATCCTGGTCGGCGGCGCCACGCGCTTCAGCGAGGAGTTGACCGGCGGTGACAAGCGCTACCAGGCGGTCATCCGGCTGGGCATCCGTTCGGCCACCGACGACACGCAGGGCCCGCTGACGGCAGGAGGTCCGATGCCGTCGGATGACGAGGTCGCTCCGGCCCTCGCCGGCTTCGTCGGCACGTGGCCCCAACGGCCACCCACCTTTTCGGCTCGCAAGCAGGATGGAAAGGTGGCGCATCGCGCCGCGCGCGAAGGCGCCCCAATGGACCTGCCGTCGCGAATGGTGACGGTGGAGGCGATCGAGCTGATCTCGCTGGAACGTGCGGCGACGTGGCTGGATGTCGAGGTGGCCATTCGATGCGGCCCGGGTACCTACATTCGATCGATCGCCCGCGACCTGGGCGAGCGCCTCGGATGTGGGGGATACGTGGCCTCGCTGCGGCGGACCAGGACGGCGGGCCTCGACGTGATTGATGCGGTAACACCGGATCAGCTCATCGACCTCGCTGCCGCGGGTCGCCTGAGCGAGGCGATCCTGCCGGTCGCGCCCCTACTGCCGCTGCTGCACCTGGCCCTCGACGTTGCCGAGGCGGGCCGCTTTGTCCACGGCTCGGTGATACGAGTCACCTCTGGCGCAGAAGCCGGGCCGCGCGCAGTTTTCAGCGGCCAGACGCTGCTGGGGATAGGCACCTTGGACGGCGGAATGCTGCAGCCCGACAAGGTGATCGCCCCCCAGGAGCTGGGCTGATGGCGGAGACGTTCGCGCTGGGCGCACTGCCGACGATTGGGCCAGCGGCCATCACCATGGGAGCGTTTGACGGCGTTCACACCGGGCACGTCGCAATCCTGCAGGCCACCCGGGCAGCCGCCCTGCAGCTGACCGTCGCCAGCGTCGCCCTGGTGTTTGATCCGCACCCCGACGAGGTGGTGCATCCGGGGACGCGTACCCCAAGGCTGGCGCCCCTGCGAGTCAACATGGCCCGCATCCGACAGCTGGGAATCGACCATGCCCTGCCGATCCGCTTCGATGAGCGTCTTCGGTCTCTGACCGCAGAGCAATTCCTCGAAGCCCTTGAGCCGTCGATCGACCTGGCCGCCCTGGTCATGTCACGCGATAGCGCGTTTGGCCGGGGGCGGAGCGGCTCTGCGGCCCACATGCGCCTTGTCGGACGCGAGCAGAACTTCCAGGTGGTGTCGGTTGATCGGGTGCGGCACCTTGGTGAGCCGATCTCCTCGAGCCGCGTGCGCGACACGATTGTCGCCGGGGACTTCGCGGCGGCCCGGGAGATGGGCGTCCCTGCGTACCTCGAGGGGACCGTGGTGAGCGGCGATCGGCGCGGCCAGCAACTGGGCTTCCCGACCGCGAACCTGGCGTTCGGGTACCTGCCGGTCCCTGTCCCGCGCGGCATCTACGCGGGACGGGCCGTGGTCGTGCATGCGCCAGGAGCTCCCCTTACCCCGGTTGCTCCAGCGCTGGTCAGTGTCGGGACGCGTCCGACGTTTCACCGCGACGGCGCCGAACTCGTCGAAGTCCATCTGCTCGACTTCGAGGCGGACCTCTACGGGCAGACGCTGGGGGTCGAGCTGGTGACGTGGCTGCGAGATGAGCGTCGCTTCGAGAGTGCGGCGGAGCTGGTCGTCCAGATGCGGCGCGACGCGGACGATGCCCGCCGCATCCTGGGCGTCGTCTGACCTGCTACCATTCATCGGTTAGTGGAAAGAAATGTGGAGGAATACGTGCCGCTCGCCAAGGACGCGAAGAGCGCGATCATGGACGACTACGCCACCCACGATGGCGATTCCGGCTCCCCCGAGGTGCAGATCGCGCTTCTCACGGAGCGGATCAAATCGCTGACGGAGCACCTGCGCACCTTCCAGAACGACAACCATTCCCGTCGCGGCCTTCTCAAGCTCGTCGGCCAGCGCCGGCGGCTGCTCGCGTACCTCGTCCGAAACGACGTGGACCGCTACCGCACGGTGATCGGTCGCCTGGGCCTGCGTCGGTAGTAGAGACAACAGCGTGCCCGATCCGGTCGTCGTGACGACTCGGGTCCTGCACATCCGGCCGCAGCGTCCTGGCCGGACAGTCGGCGCAATCGCGCCGGCCAACCATCAAACCTGACCTGTCCCCGCAGGCCGCCGCCCGCCACCTCGCGTGAAGCGAGGGCCGAGCGCGGGTCGAGCGCCGGGTTGGCAGGCATCGACCATACATCTGGAGGAATCAGTGGCAATCAAAGTAGAGGCCGTGATCGGCGGCCAGCCCTTCTCATTCGAGGCTGGCAAGCTCGCCGAGCAGGCCGACGGTGCCGTTCTCTTGCGATACGGGGACACCGTCCTGCTCGCGACCGCGGTCTCAGCCGAACCACGGGAGGGGATCGACTTCTTCCCGCTCACGGTTGATTACGAGGAGCGCATGTACGCCGCGGGAAAGATTCCCGGCGGGTTCATCAAGCGTGAGTCACGTGCGTCTGAGGCGGCCATCCTGGCGATGCGCCTGACCGACCGACCGATCCGTCCGCTCTTCCCGAAGGGCTACAAGAACGACGTCCAGGTCGTGCTGACGGTCCTGTCAACCGACCAGGAGAACGACCCCGACATCCTCGCCATCAACGGTGCGTCGGCTGCCCTGTCGATCAGCAGCATCCCCTTCGCAGGCCCCGTCGGCGCAGTGCGCGTCGGCTACATCAACGGAGCCTTCGTGACCAACCCGACCAACAGCCAGCTCGATGAGAGTCAGCTGGATCTCGTCGTCGCGGGCACCCGCGATGCGGTGATGATGGTCGAGGCCGGCGCCAAGATCCTTCCTGAGGCCCTGATGGCTGATGCCATCGCCTATGCCCAGGCTGAGCTGCAGATCAGCATCGACCTGCAGGAGAAGCTGGTCGCCAATGCCGGCAAGCCGAAGCGGACTCCGTTCCTCGGCCCGAAGGCCGACTCGATCGTCAAGCTTGGCCAGCTGCTTGCCGCCAGCAAGACAGAATTCGTCATCTTCGACGTCGAGACCACCGCCATGAAGCCGGAGAACGGCTATATCGTCGACCTCGCCGCCCTGCGGGTGAAGGACGGCAAAGTGGTCGATCGCTTCGAATCGCTGGTCAGCCCGGGCCGATCGATCGTTGGGCACCAGATCCACGGGCTGACTGACGGCGACGTCGCTGACGCCGCCACGGCCTCCGAGGTGCTGGTTCGCTTCGCGGATTGGGTCGGCGACGCCCCGGTGGTGGCCCACAACGCGTCCTTTGATCTGCCGTTCGTGCTGCGCCACATGCCGCCCGAGCGGAACTGGCAGCCGAGCGCCGTCTTCGACACGCTCGAGCTGGCCTACCAGCTGTACCCCGACGCTGGCAGCTACAAACTGGGCGACCTCGTGCGCTTCGTCTTCGGCAGGGACCATGCCGCTGCGCATCGCGCCATGCCGGACGCCGAGGCAACCGCCGAGCTGTTCATCGATCTGAGCAACGGGCTGACGGCACGCCTCGACGCGGTTCGCTCTGACATCGCTGCCGAGATCCGCCAGGCTCGCACCAACTACAACCGAGCCGAGCAGGGCGAGCGGCTGGAGGATATTCGGCGCCGCCATGGCATCGGATCGCCGCTGATGGATGTACTGACCAAGGCGACATCGCGAGAGCTGGTTCTCTCGGAGAACCTGCGCATCGACGGCCGCGACACGACCACCATTCGACCGATCAGCGTTGAGGTTGGCGTTCTGCCGCGCACGCATGGATCGGGGCTCTTCACCCGCGGTCAGACCCAGGCACTCAGCATCGCGACCCTGGGCCCGTCGAGCGACGTGCAGCGCCTCGACACGATCTCCCCGGACACCGAGAAGCGGTACATGCACCATTACAACTTCCCGCCCTACTCGGTCGGGGAGTCGCGTCCGATGAGGGGGCCCGGCCGGCGAGAGATCGGCCACGGTGCGCTCGCCGAGCGAGCCCTGATGCCGGTGCTGCCGTCGGTCGATGAGTTCCCGTACGTGATCCGCGTCGTAAGCGAAGTGGTGAGCAGCAACGGTTCGACCAGCATGGCCAGTACGTGCGGTTCGACCCTGGCCTTGATGGATGCCGGTGTGCCGATCAAGGCCCCGGTGGCGGGCGCTGCGATGGGCCTCATCGTTGACCCTGCAACCGGCCGGTACGCGGTCCTCACCGATATCACCGGCAAGGAAGACTCCTATGGCGACATGGACTTCAAGGTGGCCGGAACCGCCGAGGGCGTCACCGCGCTGCAGATGGACATCAAGGTCGCCGGCATCACCATCGAGGCGATGCGCGACGCCCTGGAACAGGCCCGGGTGGCCAGGCTCTTCATCCTCGGCAAGATGACCGAGGTGATCAGCGCCAGCCGCTCGGAGCTGAGCCCGTACGCACCGCGGATCACCACCATCAAGATCCCGATCGACAAGATCCGCGACGTGATCGGTTCCGGCGGCAAGGTGATCCGTCAGATCACCGCCGAGACCGGCACCCAGATCAACGTGGAGGACGACGGCACGATCCAGATCGCGGCCACCTCGATTGAGGCGGCGGAGAAGGCGATCCGCTGGATCGAGGGCCTGACCAAGGACGTCGAGGTCGGCAAGGAGTACCTCGGCAAGGTGACGAGGATCATGAACTTCGGTGCCTTCGTCGAGATCCTGCCCGGCAAGGACGGGCTGGTACACATCAGCCAGCTGGCGGACTATCGGGTCGCCCGCGTCGAGGACGTGGTAAGCATCGGCGACGAGCTGATGGTGGTCGTCACCGAGATCGATCGCATGGGTCGCGTGAACCTGAGCCGGCGAGCGGCCATGGAGCGACACATGGCCAAGGCCGAGATCGGCGAGTCCTGAACAGGGGGCAGGGCCGCCACCACGATTGGCGGCCTGTCCAAATCGAAGAGCGGTATGGGAGGGTCGGCAGGGCCGATGGACGCCGAGGCGTTGCTGGCTGCGATCGCCGACGAGGTCCGCGGCTGCATCCGCTGCCCGCTGCACGCCGGGAGATCACGCACCGTGCCCGGCGAGGGGAACCCGCTCTCCGATGTCCTGGTCGTGGGAGAAGGACCCGGCGCTCGTGAGGACGCAACCGGGCGCCCGTTCGTCGGCCCGGCGGGTCAGCTGCTCGACGAGTTGTTTCATTCGATCGGGTGGGCGCGCGCTGATGTCTTCATCGCCAACGTGGTGAAGTGCCGCCCTCCGGGCAATCGCGATCCCGAGCCGACCGAGGTTGCGACCTGTGCCCCGTACCTTGAACGCCAGGAGGCGGCTCTCGATCCGGCGGTGATCGTGACGCTCGGCCGCCACTCGCTCCACCGGTACCTTCCCGATGCCGGCATCGGCGCCGTGCACGGGCGGCTGCGCCGAGTGGGCGGCCGCTTCGTCTTCCCGATGTACCATCCTGCAGCGGCACTGCACCAGTCCTCGCTGCGGGAAACGCTCTTCAACGATATTCGTGGACTGCCGGCGGCACTCGTTACTGCTCGAGAGGCCATCGAGGCCGAACGGGCCGAGTTGCTTCCGGCGGCTACGCTCGATCCGGCGCAATCAGCGTCGGCGGCCGAGGTCGACGAGGCCGAACAGATGACCCTCTTCTAGGAGCAGCATGGCAGACACCCTGCGCATCATCCCCCTCGGCGGAGTGGGCGAGGTCGGTAAGAACATCACCGTCATCGAAGCGGCCGGGGAGATCCTGGTGGTGGACTGCGGGCTCGCCTTCCCCGACCAGGACATGCTCGGGATCGACCTCGTGATTCCCGATGTGACGTACCTCGAGGAGAATCGCGACCGAGTGCGCGCCATCCTCCTGACGCATGGTCACGAGGATCACACCGGCGGCCTGCCCTACGTCCTGCCCAAGATCCCTGGCACGCCGATCTATGCGGGTCGACTGACCCTTGGCCTGGTCACCGGCAAGCTCAAGGAGCACAAGCTCCTCGACAAGACCCGGCTGGAGCTCGTCGAGCCCGGTGTCGAATTCAAGGTCGGCGCCTTTGCCGTTACCGCTTTCCGCGTCAATCATTCGATTCCTGACGGGATGGGCTACGCGATTCGGACCCCGCTCGGGACCGTGGTGCATACCGGGGACTTCAAGTTCGACCACACGCCGCCCGACGGACGACGTGCCGACCTGGGGTTGATCGCGGAGATCGGCAACCGGGGGGTGGAATTCCTCCTGTCGGACTCGACCCGCGCCGAGCGCGAGGGGTACACCCTGTCGGAGGCGACCGTGGGGGAGTCGCTGCACCAGCTGATCGGTGAGGCGTCGGGCCGGGTGATCGTGGCCACCTTCGCCTCCAACATCGGGCGGGTGCAGCAGGTGCTCGATGCGGCGTGGGCCCACGGTCGGAAGATGGTGGCCCTCGGGCGGAGCATGGAACAGAACACCGCGATCGCCATCGAACTGGGTTTCCTCGACCCGCGTGACGGAACCCTGGTCAAGAAGGATGGCCTGCAACGGTTGCCCAAGGAGCAGCTGGTGGTGATGACCACCGGATCCCAGGGCGAGCCGATGTCGGGGCTCACCCGCATGAGCAATCGGGATCATCGGTCGATCACCATCGAGCCTGGCGACACCGTGATCGTTTCCGCATCACCGATTCCCGGCAACGAAGAGGCGGTGGCCAGGACGATCGACAACCTCTTCAAGGAGGGGGCGATGGTTCACTACGAGCCGTTGAAGCATTGTCACGTCTCCGGGCACGGTTCCCGCGAGGAATTGAAATTGATGCTCGGCCTGGTCAAGCCGCGTCACTTCATCCCGGTGCACGGCGAGTACCGCATGCTCGTCCAGCACGGCTTGCTGGCCGAGGCCGCCGGCGTCCCGGTGGATGGCATCTTTGTCCTCGAGAACGGCCAGGTGGTCGAATTCGACGGAAGCCAGGCCCGGATCGCCGGCAGCGTCACCGCCGGCGCGGTGCTCGTCGATGGCCTGGCCGCCATCGACGGCCTGGGCGGCGTGATCCTGCGCGATCGACGGATGCTTGCCTCCGATGGCGTGGTGATGGTTGCGCTGACTGTTGACCGGGCCACCGGCCAGGCCGTATCGGGTCCTGACCTGCTCGGTCGTGGCTTCCTGTCGGACCCCGACGATCCGCTGATGGCCTCCGCCTGCGAGCATCTGGCACAAGCGCTGCGCCAACCTCGAAGCGATGCGCATGGTGCCGAGCTCGGGTACCTGAGGACGAAGATCCACGACACCCTGTCCCGGTACTT
>Ga0315281_10003562_pt1 | contig 22777 bp, 20 predicted proteins | sample YL17G07_0_MG_FD_204540 | JGI IMG/M metagenome (GOLD analysis project Ga0315281, IMG submission 204540) | Sediment microbial communities from Yellowstone Lake, YNP, Wyoming, USA - YL17G07_0 | ecosystem: Environmental > Aquatic > Freshwater > Lake > Sediment | place: USA: Wyoming | collected... | reverse complement strand
CGAAAAGCCTTGCCACAAAGTCGCGAAGACACCAAGGCGTGTGAGAACTTTACTTTTTCTCTTCTTTTTCTTTGTGCCTTAGTGTCTTTGTGGCCAATAGTGGGTTTTCGTCCGCGCTTCTAGGCTCCTTCGCAGCGTTCAGTTGTATCTCTCACCCCTTGATCTCGATGCGCATTTCTGAACTGACACAACAGGTCAATCCTTCCGGCGTCCGGCGCGTTCTTCTTCTCCCGTTCGAAGATCAAGAGCTTCAGCAATTCGCTGAACAGTCATTCCCGGAAGCCTCCCTGACCATTCTGCGAAAGCACGATCTCGCCGGGCTTTCCCTCCTCAATCTCGTTCGCCGCGTCCGTTCTAACCAATGGGACCTCGCCATCGCATCGATGCACTCATCCGCCGTGCGTCGAAGCCAGATCTCGATTGAGTTGCTCGTGAGTTTCAGCAAAGCCCGTGAGCGCTTTGTACGAGCAGACAAGGATTCGCTCGTGCACGTCGACACCAGTCGCATTGCATTCCTCCTGATCCCGCAACTCTTGCTCGGCACACTTATAGGCGTCGCTGCAGTCATGTGGACGTACGGTTACCTACTTCTTGTAAGTCGTAAACTCCCGCACCCATTTGGCCAGAAACGAGTTCCCCTTTTGAACCAAGATCGAAAAACGGTCTTGTTTCTGCGCACGGACCTATCGGGTTCCGTTCGCGCTGGCGGCTCGGTGAGCCACATAAAGGGTATGATCAAGGCGTTTCTGAGCTCTGGATTCAAGGTCATCTACGTCGCTGACGCGCCCCTGAGCGTTCTGCTCCCCGAGGTTACTCAGTTGCAGATGAAGCCGCTGACGATCCTTGACTTCTTTGACGAGTTTCAGCTGCTCCACTATAACCTCCGAGTCATCCGTCGGCTGGGAAACATCGTTGAGCGATTCAAACCGTCATTCATTTATCAGCGCCATGCAATCTTCAACTTTGCGGGAGGCATGATCGCGAATCGATTCGGTATTCCTCTGGTTCTTGAAGCGAACGATTCGGAAGTGTGGATCAAAAAACATTGGAGTAGGTTGGTCCTCGAGGACCTTGCGACGCGAAGCGAAGCGCTAGCACTCCAGCTCGCAGACCGGATTGCAGTCATCTCCACAGGTGTGGAGGAACAGCTTGCCCCGTACAGAATCAAGCGCGATCGATATCTTTTGAATCCCAACGGAGTTGACCCGGATGAATTTCATCCCGATATTGACGGGGCACCGGTTCGCCGCCGCTACGGCATCGGCAACGAGATCCTGGTCGGTTTCATCGGCACATTCACTCGGTGGCACGGCATCGAGACGCTCTTTGACGCTGCAGTAATCGCCACTCAGCAGGAAAGCAAACTCCGATTCCTCTTTATCGGAGAAGGTGACCTCCGCTCTGCTCTCGAAAAGCGCTCGATGGACTTAGGGCTCCAGCGGGCAATCACCTTTGCAGGACTTGTGCTGCATAGTGAAGCGCCGCGCCATCTCGCAGCATGCGACATCCTTGTATCACCGCATCTCGGGTTCCAGGATGGCACGAAGTTCTTCGGTTCGCCAACGAAGCTTTTTGAATATATGGCAATGGGCAAACCGATCATCGCAAGCCGTCTCGAACAGATCGGTGAAGTGATTGTGGATGGAGTTAATGGACTTCATATGAATCCAGGCGATGTTCGGCAGCTTGCTAATCTCATTCTGAAGCTCGCACGCGATGGAAGGCTGCGAGACAAACTCGGCGCACAGGCACGACAGGACGTGATCCGGGAACACACCTGGAATGCAAACGTCGAGCGCATCGTGAAATCGTTTGAATCTTCGGACCCATGAGCGATCGAAAAATCGGCTTGCTTCTCATTAACGGCCCTCTTCCACCCCCGTACGGCGGAGTCGCGACCTATCTTGCTCACGCGCTCCCTTTCCTGGCTGCGCGTGGCTATGAGATCCACACCATCATCGATAGGCAGCCGACGGACCCCAAACAGTATGCAGAATTTCAGAGCGCAGGAATTTCCATCCATTACGGCGAGCGCTCGCGCCTCAAGAAAGTCTGGCCGATACTCAGACGCCTTCCCCTGTGGATCTCGACAATCGTAAAATCGCGGGTTGGCATTCTCACCTTCTGCAACGCCCTCAAATCAATAGCGAGTTGGATCGAGATCGGTGAGTGGATCGTCCGCAGCCATCCGATCGACATTATCCATGCCTATGACTATCCGTGGGCGCAGGGTTACGTCGCGTCCTATCTCGCGAAGAAGTACAACAGGAAGTATGTCCAGACGATCTTTGGTGAGGTGGTTCCTCATAAGAGTGAGCTTGTCCATCACGATGCGTTCGGCGATCGGTTCAAGCCTTTTGTTCGCTCTGTGCTTGAGCAAGCCGATCTGATTCTTTCTGTGAGCAAGCATTGTGCCCGCGAAGTCAGCCACATCGATATGGATCCCGAACGAGTAGAGGTCACCCACTACGGTATCGATGTACAGCGGTTTTCTCCGGACACCGACACCCAGGGAATTCGCAGGGAGTATGAGCTGGATGGGAAACGCGTCTTGTTGTTCCTTGGGCAGATCCGTTCGCGCAAAGGTCCGCAAGTTCTGCTCGAAGCCGCACCCGCCATTCTTCGCCGTGTTCCAAATGCAGTGTTCTTGATCGTCGGATCCGACTTCGGCATCGCCGGCGATCTCTTAGCACGGGCTGAAGAGCTTGGCATCAGTTCGAAGTTCCATTTACTTGGCCCGAAGCCCGATGAGATGCTTCCAAGCTTTTTTGCGGCGTGTGACGTATTCGTGTTCCCGAGCTGCACACCCATCGAATGCCTCGGCCTCTCGACGATCCAAGCAATGGCCTGCCGGAAGCCCGTCGTCGGATCGAACATCAATGGCGTTCCTGAGGTAATCGTCGATGGCTCGACGGGATTTCTTGTCGAACCGAATAATCCGGATGAACTTGCCGAGAAAGTAACATTGCTTCTCGAGGACGAAGCGCTCCGAAATCGAATGGGAGCCGCCGGGCGTCAACGCGCAGTCGAGCACTTCGACCGAGAGCTCCTGGCTCAACGGTTGTTGGACCTCTATCGAGAACTCGCGCCCGGACCATCGAAAGCGTAGGTTGTCGTTCAACGCAGAAAGGATGCTGTATGAAAATCAGAGCTGAAGCTCCTGTCCGCATAGACTTTGCAGGTGCATGGACGGACGTGCCTATCTTCTATGAAACCTTCGGCGGTGCCACGCTCAACGCCGCGATCACGAAATATGTAAGTGGTGAATTGCTTTCCGGGGCGCATCGGGAAATCAAGGAGGGAATGACGGTGCACTATGAGGCCAATCTTCCTTGGGGCGCCGGTTTGGGAAGCTCCGCAGCGATGAATGTTCTCTGGTTGGGCTTAATCAAGGGCCGGCCTCTCTCCACCGTGCAGGAACGACTTGCCATTGCAGAGGATGCATTCAAGATCGAAAAGGTTCTCGGCATTATCGGTGGAAAGCAAGATCAGTGTGCCTCCGCGCTTGGAGGAATTAATGTGTTCGAGTTTTCCAAGGAGGGAATTCAGTCAACGCCCGTTGGTATCTCCGCCCCAAGGGTCAAAGAGTTCGAATCGATCCTTCTCCTCTGCTATACCGGGGCAGCACGACTCTCCTCACGAATTCACGAAAACGTCTGGGGGAATTTCGCCAAAGGACATCGCGATGTCATCGACGCGTTGATTCGCATGCGCGATTCCGCGCACGAGGGGAAAGAGGCTTTGGAAAAGGGAGAGTTTGAGAGGCTTGGCAAGATTCTCTCGGCGCAGTTCGAATGCACTAAGATAATGGACAGCTCGACAAGTAACAAAATGCTCGAAGACCTGTTCACGCTTGTCCGGGAAGATGTCTTGGGCGGAAAGCCGTGCGGCGCAGGCGGCGGGGGCTGCGTGGTGTTCTGCTGTAAAGGAGAACAAGGAAAGCGGCGCGCGGCAGAGAAAATTACGAAAGCGGGATTTACTGTCCTGGACTTCGCATTTGATTTCCAAGGATTGAAAGTGAGCATCGAGAGCTGAGCGGATCATTTGCGTCGCGCTGCCTTTTGATGTGTGCCCTTCATGGCACTATTGATGAAGTCATAACCTACAATCGCGGTCTTACTGATTCTGAAATCAAAGCGCTTTGCAACGTTTTCTTTCAGCCAGTTGACACTCGAGAGAGCATCAGAGTCTGGCAAGAAATCCTCCCCGAGATAGTGGAAGGAGCAAAATATGAAAACCACGGTTACCTGGATCGGGTGCTTTTGTCTCACGCTTCTGGCCTCTTGCATAGTCATTGGCATCAAGAGCGATGATGAGATAACGCTTTCTCCTGAAATCTCGGAAGCGACGATTGCCGCCCTACTAGCCTTCGACGGTAATGTGGATGATCAAAGCGCATATGGAATCAATGGGATACCAGTGGGAGTGCGGTTCCGAAAGGGCAAGCAAGGAATGGGCCTGTACCTCTCAGGCAGAACGTCAAGTTATGTTTACTACACTGATCGAGAGCATTTTCACATACCTGAGCCTAGGGTCGAAGCTTGGATAAAGATGGAGGGGTTGGCGCCTTCGAACACCATAGTCTCAGAGAATACTCAGGGCGCTGACGATGATGCCAAAGGATTCATTCTTGACATAGAGGAGGGAAGGCCTCGATTTGTCATCGGCGATGACACTCGTGACTGGAAGGCGGTCATAGGATCGACAGACCTGAGGCTGAATACGTGGTATCATGTGGTTGGCATGTACCGCAATAGCTACTTGAAGGTGTTCGTGAACGGGAAGTTGGATAGTCTCATCAATGTGGGACCCATCAACATTTCGTATGTACCCAAGAGACGCACCGGACCAAGTCCTTCTGTCCTCTATGTGGGCATTAGACACAGCGCTCATGAGAGCCCTCCAACCTACGCCGAAGATCTCATGTATCCTTTCCACGGTATCATTGATGAGGTCCGAATCTACAACCGAGGTTTGACTGATTCAGAAGTGAGGGCGCTTTACCGATACAGCACAGGAAGGAACTAGACAGATTTGATGCACTCCTCTTGGCTTCGAGAATCGCAGAGCAAGTTCCAGGAGCTCAGATCCAAATGCTGGATCTATTGTCTGGCATTCTCTGTTTCCAAATTGATTTCCGGCGTATCACGCACAGTCTCTGTCAATCGTCCGCACTCTTGAATGTCCCAGCCAATCATCAAGACCCTTCCTCCCCTTTTCATCTGGCAAGTTGTAACTGCACTCACGGGATTGGCGACGCAAATCGTGCTTGCCCGGTCATTGGGACCCACGAACAAAGGAATCCTTGACTTATTCCTAGTCGTGCCGCTTGTAGTTAGCTCCGTCGCAGAAATGGGTCTTCTGTCTGCCAATACATACTATGGAGGTAAAGGCGCCTACAGCCCCCAAACGCTTCACTCGAATTCTATTCTCTGGAGCGTCGGCGCGGGGACACTGGTTTTCCTTATCGGTCTCTTCGTCTGTCGACAAACCGGATCCCCTCTCGTTTCACTATCGGACAATGTCTTCCTTCTTGCTCTTGTAGCCGTTGCTCCGTCTCTGTACTTCACTCTTTGGTCAGGGCTCATGTACGGCAGTGACAGGGTAAAAATGGTTTATCTCATCAGTGGACTTTCTTCACTGGTATCCTTAGTTGCATATAGCATTGTGGTCGCTCTCGGTGGTACCCTGGCTTTGTTCATATACTTGAGCGCGGCTTTGATTTTTGTGAAAGCATGCATCTCGCTTTACGCGATCCGACAAAGGGTCCCGTTGCGCTTGCGGCCCCGTCTCTCCGCATTGAAACAATCACTTCTGTACGGACTTGCCCTTTATGTCGGGCTTGCTGTCAATTCGCTGCATTTTCGCGCTAACCAGTTCTTCATCGATGCTATGCTTGGCCCAACCGAGCTGGGCTACTTCGCACTCGCCACACGAATCGCCGAGACACTCTGGCTGTTAGACTACGTTGTTGTCACGGCATCGCTCTACCGCGTGACTTCCGAGGACTTTGGCACTGCGGTGCTCGTGACCCAGCGAACGTTCAAGCTTGTCGCTTTTCTCGTCATCGGTCCGTCGCTCGCCATTTTTGCCCTGGCCCCTTTGCTTGTCCCCCTCTTCTTTGGTGAGGCGTTTTCTCCTGCGGTATTCCCTTTGTGGTATTTGCTGCCTGGCGTCATATGCTGGAGCCTTGGAAGGAGTCTATCCCCATTTGTTTCATATCAATGCGGCAAGCCGTGGTACAACACGGCAAGTGCTTCGTTTGCTTTCCTCGTCAACCTGGGCGCGAACTTTGTCCTCATCCCAAAGCTCGGAACCGTCGGTGCCGCCATCGCGTCAAGCATTTCGTATTCTCTTAATCTGATTGTCATGGGAGTGATTTTCTTTCGTCTTTCCGATGCCAAATTCACCGACACACTGTTGCCAACGAGGGCAGAGGTATCACTGGTCGTTCAATTCCTCAAGGAGCAGTACATTCACCATGTGAGGCGTGATGTCTGAATCGCCAGACACACTTGACCCTTCTCCATCACTACGAATCTCGGCTTGAGCTGAGGAAAATTCATATGGCAAAGAAATCATTGTTCCTGGTTCTCGTGCGGATTGCTCGGTTTTGCCTGATGGCTGTAGAATGGGTTCTAGGTGTCTTTTTTCCAAAGAAGAGAATCAGTGCAAAATATTCCCCAAGCTACCAACAACAGGAGATCTGGAAAGCGGAATACCAGATTTGGGAGACGAACAGGAAAGAATTCTTTGCCAAAGGACTTCCACGCCCATGTCCGGCGTGCAATGCAACTGATTTCGACTTTCTTTGGAACTCAGAGGATGGCTACCAGTATGTGCAGTGTAGAAGTTGCGACTTCGTCTATGTCACACCGTGCTTCAGCTACGACCTGTGGCGAGAATATTTCAAACGGTTCGAAAGAGACACCGACCACATTAATCGGCTCGTGATCGATTCCCGGTTTGAAAAAACGTATTTGAATGAAGACAGGGCGAGGTTTTCGTTCTACCTCAAACAGCTGCAGAGATATAAATCGTCCGGGACCATCTTGGATATTGGCTGTCTCACAGGAAGCTTCCTGAAATTTGCCCAGGAGCGCGGGTACATACCATATGGGATCGAATACCGTGAGTATGCAATCGAAGCGGCAAGAAGAAGGTTTGGCCTGGAGATCAAGCAGGGCTTCTTTGAAGAACTGGCTTCATCGATGATTGCGGAGACGCAGCGGTTTGACATCATCACACTTTGGGAAACGCTTGAACACATGCTTTATCCCGACATGGTTCTGAAGAACGCTCACCAGCTACTTTCGTCAGGAGGTCTGCTTGCCATTACCGTCCCGAACTATGAAAACCTGCAGGTGAAAATCCTCAGAGAGCGGTGTTTTCATTGCCTCGGTGGAGCTGGGAACGCTGGCCATATCAATATGTTCACGCCGACAACTCTTAGCGACATGTTAAAGCGGAACAACTTCGACGTTCTCTTCATGGAAACCGAAGGCTCGAGCAGCTACTTCGATGTACTCGCTTATCTATCTGGACGATTCGAGCTCATTAACTCCTACAGCAACACGCTCATGCCGCCAAGGGAAAAACCATCACGTCATCCATACTATCTATCCCCTCCGTTAATGAACTTCGCTCTCGCGCTGTCGCCGATTTGGAAGCTGATGGAGAATGCCCTCATGAAGGGGGCCATCATTCTAACTGTGGCTCGTAGGAGAGGCTAGTTGTGTATACGTCCGCCCACAAATGGAATGAGTTCTACCAGCGAATGGAGCGAAAGGCCTCGGGCCTCATCGATCCTGGAACAGGACTTGTTGCTCGCCATCTGGTCCAGCCCGTTTCGTGCCCTCTCTGTGGGTCCTCCTCCTCCACTCATCGGGTCACCAAACACGGATTCACATATGTCACTTGCAGCGAGTGCCGTTTCGTCTACGTGAACCCGCAGCTGACGCAAGAGGCAATTCGAGATGTTTACAACGACGAGGACCTCCGTGAGTTCTTCTTCAAGGAACTCCTTTTGCCGCACGTTGAGCGCGACCAGCAACCTGAGTTTGAAACGCGCCTTGATCAACTCCAGAAGCTCGTGCAGAAGCCAAACCCTCGATTACTCGATATCGGCTGCGCTGCCGGTCTCTTTCTCTCCCTTGCCGGACAACGCGGTTTTGATGCGGAAGGCTTGGAGCTCAATCAACAGTATGTGGAATATGTAACGGCGCATCGCCCCGTTAAAGTCTATCCGAAGCTTCTCGAGGAGATGCGGTATCCTAGCGGCTCGTTCGACGTTGTGACGCTCTGGGACGTGCTCGAGCACTTGCCTCAGCCGGTGGAGACTCTCAAGGAAATTGCGCGCGTGCTGCAACTGGATGGCATTCTTGCCCTCACGACGATAAACCATAGCTGCATCAACGAGAAAATCCTGGGGCATCGCTGGCGTTACTACATGCCACCCGATCACCTGTGCTCCTTCACGCCCCCGCTGCTGACGCCGCTGCTAGCACGATGCGGCTTCACCGTGCTCAACGTCCAACACCAGTATATGTTTGAAGTGTTGGCCGATCACTATTTTCGGTTCCTGACACCATCACAGGGTGACGGTTTTGTGTCGGACACCTTGAACAAGTTCAGAAAGCTTTTCTATCTTGTACTTGCTCTCTCCACACAAGCCATGTTTCGAGCCATACGTAGTGGTGATTTGCTGACTGTTTATGCGCGAAAAACCTAGGACACCCAAAGCGTTTCTTCGCATTCTCGGGCATCGGCTACTCATGCCGCGCATTTGGAAGGTCTTTCTCGAAAAGCGAGTTCAGACTTTTTCGGATCACGAATTCTCCCAATTATTCGGCTTCATGGGCGCAGCCGAGGAGTTTATCCAACGGTTTCACGACGCGGCAAGACTTCGCTTCTTCTTCCACCCACGTAACCAAAAGGATTTCTTTCTCCAGCTGATCACGACAACTCAACCCTACGAGCAAATCCTGTCAGAGGCACAGGACGTGGTGGAAAATAGATTTGAGACGCTTGGATCTGGCAAGGTCCACCTCGGAGAGAAGATCAATTGGCGCAAGGATTTCAAGAGCGGCAAAGTGTGGCCGCTGCGCAAGCTCAGCACGGACGAAATCCTGGACCTCGCCAACCCATCGGATATCAAGGTGCCATGGGAGTTGAGCCGGTTTCATCAGGTATGGTGGCTTGGAAAAGCGTACTGGGTAACCCGCAACGAGCGCTATGCTCAGAAGTTCGGTGAGTTGATCGACGACTGGATTGAGGAAAATCCAGTCGGAAAGGGTCCGAACTGGGCCGTTGCCATGGAAGCCGCAATCCGGGCGTGTAATTGGATTGCTGGATACTACTTCTTCTGCGAATCCAAATCGCTCTCGTCGCAATTCTGGCTGAGATTCCTGAAGAGCCTCTGCGCGCACGGACGCTTCATCGAACATCATCTGGAATACTCTTGGCGGAATGGCAATCACCTCCTGTCAGACATCGTCGGGCTGATCTTCCTCGGCAATTTCTTTCGCGAAACCTCGTTTAGCAAGAAGTGGCTCGAATGGGGAGTTGCGCAACTGCAAGAGGAAATGGAAGAGCAGGTTTGTCCGGACGGCGTGGACTATGAGAAGTCGACAAGCTATCACCGACTTGTGCTGGAGCTCTTCTACTCTGCCGTGATCCTGTGCAAGAAGAACAATATCTATCTCTCTGAGTCCTTCCTGCGTCGATTGGAGAGAATGTTTGAGTTTGTTCAGTACTACACGAGACCCGACGGCTCAATCCCACTGATTGGCGACGCTGACGATGGCCGGTTGTTTCGTTTCTCGATGAGCGAAGATATCAACGATCATCGACACGCATTGTCCGTGGGAGCAATCCTGTTTGAGCGGCGCGACTTCAGGGCTGCAGCGGGGAAGTTCTTTCAGGATACACTCTGGCTCTTCGGGGGAGAAGGATTTGAGAAACATCAGATGCTTCAAGGCGAAGCCCTCCAGCTCAACTCGCGAGCATTTCCCCGTGGTGGATTCTACATCCTTCGCACCTCGGGCGCTCACGTGTGTGTCGACACGGGAGATCTCGGAATGATGGGCCACGGCGGACACGGCCACAACGACACGCTTAGCTTCGAGCTCTGGGTCGATGGCGCGCCATTGATTGTGGACTCTGGCACCTATGCCTATACGTTCGACGCACAAGCGCGCAACGAGTTCCGCAGCACCCGGGCACACAATACCGTTGTGGTCGATAGCAAGGAAATTGCAGAGTTCTTCGGCTTATGGTCAGTGAAAGCCGATGAAACGAATGCGATGGTGACCGAGTGGACATCCGATAACCAACGTGACCGCTTGGTTGCTCAACACTCCGGCTACCGCGTCCTTCCTTCGCCCGTGACTGTTCAGCGTCGCTTCGAGCTGAACAAAGAACGGTTTGCGCTGATCATTGACGATACCCTCTCAGGCAACGGGCAGCACCAAATCGAGAACTTTCTGCATTTTGCCCCGGACGTGACGGTGCAACTCTCCACGCCCCAAAAAACGATAGCAAGAAATCAAAATGGGCGTTATATTATCAGCGCAAGCGTGGGAGCTTTTACACTTGAACAAACGTGGTTCTCCCGCAGCTATGGCATGCGAGAGAGAAATCAGACGCTGCAGCTCACGCTAGAAGCGCAGCTCCCCACGGAGATTCAGCTTTCCATCAAACGCGAATCTGGTACCTAAACCAAGACGATTTCTCAGGTAAGACTCAACCGTGAAAAAGGCTGTCACTTCCCCAAAGAACGCTCCCCTCATCTCCGTTGTCATCCCGGTCTACAACGAGGCTGCGAATATTCCGGTCTTGGCAGATGAGCTTCTGGAGGTCTTCAAGAAACTCCCGTTCAAATTCGAAGTCCTGTTTGTCGATGACGGCAGCACCGACACCACGTACCGGGCGGTTCAGGACCTCCGGCAAAAAGACCGACGAACAAAGGCACTCTCGTTATCACGCAATTTTGGCCATCAAGCGGCGCTGACCGCCGGCCTTGAGTTCGCTCAGGGCGAAGCCGTCATCACGATGGATGGCGACCTCCAGCATCCACCTTCACTCATTCCGGCGCTTCTTGAACAGTGGCAAAACGGGAATCAGATCGTTTACACCATCCGGGACGAGACAGAGGGCGAACCGCTCGTCAAGAAAATGACCTCCAGGATATTCTACCGCCTGATGAACGCTTTCTCCGAGACATCGATCCAACCCTTCGCCGCCGATTTTCGATTACTCGACCGGAAGGTGGTGGACAGTTTGAAAACGATTGAGGAGCGCGACCGTTTCTTGCGCGGACTGATCGGATGGGTCGGCTTCTCTTCGATCGGAGTATCGTACAAGGCAGATGCGCGATTCGCCGGCAAAAGCAAATACACCTTCAGAAAGATGATGAGACTCGCGCTTGACGGCATCGTCTCCTTTTCCGCCACCCCGCTCCATCTCGTCACGTACTTGGGTCTGACCGTTTCCTTCCTGAGTTTTCTGTACGGCCTCTTTTCCCTTTACTCGTACTTCTTCACCGATCGGACCGTCCCCGGATGGACATCAATTCTCGTGACCGTGCTCTTCCTCGGCGGGGTTCAACTCGTCAGTATTGGGGTTCTGGGTGAGTACCTCATCCGCGTCTACAATGAAGCAAAAGGTCGCCCTCTCTACATCATCAAAGACTCTCTCGGCATTGATACCTCAAAACGACCAAGCCGTTGAAGTTTTACCGCTTGCACCGGTTTGCATCCTCTGCAACACTGACGCCAGCCGCCACATTCTGTATCCCGGCATCTTGAAATGCCCCTCCTGCGGATTGGTGTTCGCCGATGCACATGTCTCTGCCAAAGACTTGCACCAAATGTATCAACGGAATTATTTCTTCGGTGATGAGTACCTGAACTACCTGGAGGATAAACCGACTCTTCAGAAGAACTTCTCGGCGCGGATCCGAACGCTCAGAAGGTTTTCGTCAGGCGGGAATCTGTTTGAAATTGGATGTGCCTACGGCTTTTTTCTGGAGATCGCCCAACGGCATTGGAACACCGAGGGGTGCGACGTCTCTGAGGAGGCTTGCCGCTACGCTCAGCAACAAGGATTGAAAGGCACCTGCGGCGAGTTCCTCAATTTGGCCGTGAACGAGGATCATTATGAGGTCGTTGCGCTGTGGGACACCATTGAGCATCTCGCTCGCCCCGACCTGTATGTCCAGAAAGCCTCGCGACTCCTGAAGCGCGGCGGCATCCTCTGTGCAACAACGGGTGATATCGGCAGCGCGATAGCGAGGCTCCGGGAACATCGCTGGCGGTTGATCCACCCACCGACGCACTTGTATTACTTCGATCGCAGTACGATCGAACGGCTCTTCGTGAAATATGGATTGGATATTGTCCACGTTGAACACTGCGGCTACTACCGGAGCCTCCAGCAGATGTTGTATTCCCTGCTGGTGCTGAATCACGAGACCGCTTTCAAGAGAAGACTCTACAATCTCCTGAAACCGCTTTTTGGATTCTCCCTGCACTTGAATTTGTTTGATATCATGTTCGTCATCGCTCGTAAGAAGTGGTGAAGATGACCCCAACCTAGCCTTCGCCTGGGAGGGGAAGGAATATGTCTCTTTCTATCAAGGGGAGATGAAGAAGAGCTCCAACCGAAGGTTTGTATGAGATTGACACTGACAACTCGAGCGTCACGCATCCTCCTTGCCATTCTTCTCCTTGCAGCAGGACTGCGAGTGGGATTCCTCTGCAAAAATTGGACCAACCTTGACCTCGCGCCATCGTATTTGCTCCACGCCGAAGTCGCTCGCAACATCCTCAACGGGCACTGGTTCGAGAAGAATCAGCCTTACCTCCAGCAGTACATCAGCGACTGCCAGCGTGAAGGTCGGCTGATCGACCCACAGGACTATCCCCCGCCTCAACACGAAGACCTTGTCCCGCTTTATAACGATGAGGGCGGATATGGACTGTTTCTCGCGGCCCTCTGGAAGATCTTCGGTGCACACCGCTGGTGGTACGCACGCGTCCTGCAGGTGATCGTTGATATTGTGATGTGCTGGCTGGTGTTCCGAATTGGCCAAAAGGCGTTCAGCGAGCGCGTCGGCTTACTTGCCGCCTTTCTCTATGCTTGTTTTGTTCCCGGAATCGAAATGGCAGTCCGTCCGCATCGTGACATATGGGTGACGTTCTTGTTCATCGTGACTGTCTACCAACTCGTCTCGATGCAGGAGCGACCGGCATGGTGGCGCTTGCTCTTGATCGGTGTGAGTGCCGGTGTCGTTGCCTGGATGCGGTCGACGGTTGTTCCGTTTGTGCTCTTTGCAGCTGTTTTTCTGTTCTTGTTGCGACCATGGAGGGAAGCAACGCGATACTCTCTGATTCTGCTCACCGGCTTCGCTCTGGTATTCTCGTCCCTCATCGTCCGCAACTACATCGTCTTCGATAAGTTCATGGCAACGCGCGGAGCCTTCTGGCACTCATTCTGGGCAGGCGTCGGTCAGATGCCTAACCCTTATGGACTCCGGGAGGATGATGAGGAAGTAACGAAATTCGCTTCGAGGCTTGATTCAACGGTTCAGTTCGAAACTGAGCGATATGAACAAGCTTTGAAGAAGGAGGCGCTCAGTTTCGTTTCAAGGGACCCACTGTGGTACGTTGCCTCCGTCGCCAAGCGGGCAACAGTGGTTGTCTTCCCGAAAATCGGGCGGGCAGTTTTTTTCCAGGAAACGCTGCCACAACACGTCAGTGGAACGCTCAACAAATCTCTCAGCACCGCACTGTTGTTGGTGGTTGACGGAACATTGGGGGGATTGTTCCTTTTCGGGATATGGTTGAGGCGGAAGCGCTGGAAGGAATTGCTCGTTGTGATGTTCCCCTACCTCTACACGCTCCTTACTCTTGCTCCGTTCTACGTGGCCGGAAGAAATATTGCAAACGTGTACTTCGTCGTGCTGATGTTGGCTGCCGTCTCACTTGCCCACTTCTGGAGCTTGTATCAGCGAGAACAGAACGCGAACTGACGCTCTTTTCAGACGGGGTCAATCCGAATTCAAGCCTGCCTCCCCGTCAAACGACTACCCCCTTTTCGACTTCGAGCCCCTACCGACGAGCGTAAACACAATCGCGTAACAAAGAAGTCCCGCCGCAAGCAACTCATACCGATACAGCTTCGGCATCTGGAGTTTGAGCGTCGCATCGACGTCGTGAAGGAAGGAAAATAGTATTACGACCGTGCCAATCAGCACCAATAGCTGCATGAGCCTTGTGGCGCGAAATAGCCCTTCACGTTCTTCTCTCCTGATCATCAACAATCCTCCCGCAATCATCACAATGGACACGAGTACCGGGGCAACGACCGGTCCGATCCATGGCAGCGGGATGAGGAACAGAATATCCCAATCGAACAGCGTGAACGGCCAATTGAGTGTGAGCTTGAGCCAAACGTAGTAGAAGATGTCCCACACTCCGAATGCAATCAGGAAGTAGCTGAACTTTTCCCAGCGGCTCTTGCCAGCAAGCATTCCTGCAGCTGCGAGCATGACGATGGTGGCTACCTCACGAGACAGCTCAACAGCGATGTGATGGCTGCTCATCAGTTTCAAGGGAAAGGCGAATCCCTCCGGATAGTAAATCGCCCGCAGATAGACCACTACCGAAGCCTCAACGAATGCAAAGGCGATAGAGAACAGCGTGACCCAGAGAATAGTGCGAGAGGTTTTCATTCCTGTGCTCACCCTCACCCCGTCACTTCGTGACACCCCTCTCCCATTCTGGGAGAGGGGATTGGAGTGAGGGTCCAAATCAAAAAGCCGCCCCGTGAAACGCAGAGCGGCTTGTGAAATAGAGCAACTGCGGTGATCCTAGTTACCACCCGGTGCTGCTGGAGGACGCGGTGCCGGCATCGGTTTGCGCGGGAATTTCTCGTCCCTCATTGCCGCATTGTAGGCGAACGCAGCCATGATCGTCGCCGCCTGCTTCATATCGTCCGCCTGTACGCGCTCGTACACATCCATATTCGAATGGTGCGTCCGGGCATCGTATTCCACGGGATCCTGAATGAACTGGAACCCTGGTAGCCCCACCGCATCGAATGACAGGTGATCCGTGCCACTGGTGTTCTGTATGGTTAATGTCGATGCCCCCATTGAAGCGAAGGGCGCAAGCCAGGCTCGGAATATCAGGCGCACCGCCTCGTTTCCTTGCATGTACACACCGCGAAGCTTGCCGGTTCCGTTGTCGTGGTTGAAATAGATGGAGAATTTCTCATAGTCCGGCTTCGTCTTAAGCTCACCACCACCGCCCATCATTCCTGCTCCCGGGCGCTCAGCAAGATTCTTTGACACGTACGCCCGCGATCCGAGCAAACCCTGCTCCTCGCCTCCCCAGAATCCAACGCGGATCGTCCGCCGAGGCTTCAATCCGAGTGTCTGGATGATGCGGGCCGCTTCCATGCACGCCGCGACTCCTGTCGCATCGTCGGTTGCGCCGGTTCCGGCATGCCAAGAATCGAAATGCCCACCGAGCATGACGATTTCATCTTTGAGATCTGTTCCGGGGATCTCTGCAATGATGTTAAACGCGGAATCCACGGGTGTGAACTCAACCTCAAGATTCAACTCCATCTTCACCTTCTGTCCCTTCTGAATCATACGGATCAAGCGATTGTAGTGCTCGGCCGCCACCGTCACTTGGGGGACGAGTTGCGGGGCTTTCGCGTCGTACGGGCTCACCCGCTGATCGAAGGGTGTTCCACCCGCCTGCGGAACTGAAGCAGATCCGACGAACAATGTCCCTCCATCTCCTCTGCCAACGTCGAACACGGCAAGCGCCCCCTCCTTCTGACACATTTCAAGTTTTTTCGGACCAAGCGCTTGTGCTCCCCCCATGAACTCACGGATTGCTCGCTCGATTCTGGCAGAGTCTGCATCTGGCATGAACTGGCGCGCCATCGCTCTCATCGCAGAATCTCTCGCTGCCGGGGCCATCTGCGCAAAGTTTGGCATGCGACGGAACCCTCGGCCCTCCTGGGGAAGAGCATTTGCCAGCTTCAGCAAGTCCGAATCCGTTAAGCGGCGACCCTCCGCTTCCATATGGGCATTGACTTCACGCTCATCGCTCAGTAGCACGAACTTCCCTTTAAGCTGGCCCTTGAAGTTCGGCAACTCAGCCTCTGTCTTTGCATTGAAGTAGACAGCTTCGGCGCTCACCGTTCCTTTTACGCCAGGCGTCCACGCCTTTGGATAGGCTATGATCGGGAAAGCCCGGGGTTGCAGCGCGTTGATATGAAAGCGCTTGAGCGTCCACCCTTTTCCGAACGCCCACTTGTCGTAGTAGATGTTCTGCAAACCCCACGAGGCAAGCTTCTGGCTCGCCCAGTCGGCCGCTTGCTTGTACTCGGGTGAACAGGTCAACCGCGGTCCGTAGACATCCGTGAGGTAGCTCAGAATCTCCATGACCTGTGATCTGTTCATCGCTTCGTCTTTGATCTTGTTGATCACCGCCGTGTCGACCTTCTCCACGGCCATTTGGGCAACGGAGAAGTGGGCGATCAGGACAGCGAAAATCACCACACCCAGTGCGCGTTTCATCGTAAATGTCTCCTTCTTGAGATATGGATGAGAATTGAGCCGGTTGTTGCTTGAACTTCCTGCTTCTACAGTCGCAGGTACGACGGAACTCCTATTAGACGAACACCGTGTGAGAAAGTCTCGCGAAAAGCCCCACATTAAACTGACTGCTCCAGACACTCCAGGGATTTCAGAGTAATTCAGGTGGGCAATTCAACCCGCAGCAAAATATACGTGAGAATGTGATACAAAATCAAACCTTTCGTCACACCAAAAAGGAAGCCGAAGCCAGCGCGCCAAGCAGAAGTTTTTGCCCTTGACCCTTGTTGGAATCCGCACCAGCGGCTTCCGGTGAGCAATGGCTGTCTTTGTGATCAATACGGCCATCGCTCGCTTATTTCAAGCGAAACACTTCATGCTTGGGCATGCCATCAGAACAGGCGTTCGTTATGTGAGAAAGTTCCCGAGCAATCTCCGTCGTCGTTAGATCCGAGGTAGTCTGGCTCAGCGGTCCTCCGCACGGCAACTCGCTGTTTGGACTTTTCTGATCCCGAACCGAATAGTGACAGAGATCAAAACCGTTCATATCACTGGGCGGACCGCAGCAGATAGACAACAGGCTTGAGTGAGCGACTTTGGCTCAAACCAGGAGGAAATCCGAGCATTTGCACGGTCTTTTTCTTCCTGATGATGGTCAAGCCCCATCTTTTCATTTCTGAGAAACGCAGCCTTTATGGATATTCGCAAAAAATGCTTGACAGGTACCCGTTTTTTACGCAACATGCTTCTGAGTTGATGGATGAAGGGTGGCCGGTCTCCTTCTCTCCCATCCACTTTCCCGGTGGGCTGGCTGACTTGCTAGACGACGAGGGGACACTCACGCTGATAGATCGGCTTCTGCATTCGCTTGAGTTCAATCACATGACGCGCCTCTTGCCTGGCCAGAGAAGCGTTTAAGACTCTGTGAGCATATGGTTGATCTCAGTTTAATGGCCATTGATCCGGAAGTTCTCAGACTCGTTCCGAAGAGCACCGCCCTCGAACTCTCCATCCTCCCCCTTTCGTTGGCGAACGACACCGTCATCGTTGCCATGCCCGAGATGTTCAGGCGGCAGCTCGTCAAGGACGTCCAGTTCCTGCTGGGCATGAAGATAAAGGCAGTCCCCGTCCCGCAAGAGATCCTTGTTGATGCCATTCATAGGTTTTACGAGAACCCTCCCAACGAATCCGGACAGCGTCTTGTCTCTTCGCCCTTCGCTTTTCATTCACAAGTCCGCTCAGACCTGCACCCTCAACTCGCTCCTGATACCTCCTCCATCACATTGGCCAATCGATTGATCGGCACCGCCATCAAACTCGGAGCTACCGATATTCATGTCGAACCCTTCGCACGGGCATTTCGCGTGCGATATCGTGTTGATGGTGTTCTCCACGAGGCAATTCAGTTGCCGGTGGAGGGGGCTAGACCTCTCATTGCGCGGCTGAAGAACATGGTCGACCTCGGCATCGCTGATAGCCAGCGACCGCAGGAGGGGCGCGCTCGCGTAAGGCAAGGAGACAGGGCAATCGATATCCGTGTCTCAACCCTGCCGACAGATGCTGGCGAAAAAGTCACGATCCGGATTCTGGACAAATCACGCCTGCAGCTTCGCCTTGACAAGCTCGGTTTCGAGGATCGTGACCTGCAGCTGTTCCAGCAAGCGCTTCATTCACCCTCCGGATTGCTACTTGTCACGGGTCCAGAGGGGAGCGGAAAGATCACAACGCTCTATGCAGCTCTGACCTCGATCAATCGGCCCGACATTAACATTTCATCCATCGAAGATCCCATTGAATTTGATCTCCCAGGGATTAGCCAGGCGAGGATCCGGCCGGACCTTGGCTTGACCTTCGCTTCGACGCTTCAGGCAATCCTGCATCAGGACCCAAACGTGATTCTGATCGGGGAGTTGAGAGACAGTGAGACCACAAAAATCGCCGTTCGTGCAGCTCAAACGGGGCATCTCGTTCTCAGTACGCTGCACACCAGCGACGCACCTTCCGCTATTAGTCGGCTGACGGACATGGGGATTGAGCCTTTCGTCGTCGCCGCATCCCTTAAGTTGGTTCTGGCTCAACGGCTTGTTAGACAACTCTGCCCACATTGCAAAATACCTGCCAAGCCGACTCCGGACCAAATCCGTGATCTCATGATTCCCCCGACCTCGGCGAGCCAGTTCTTCACTAGCAAGGGCTGCCCTGCGTGTCATCACTTCGGCTACCGAGGGCGAACAGGAGTTTTTGAGGTCCTCCCCATTTCTGCTGAACTGAGCGAGCTTGTTTCGCGGGCCGAGCCAATCTCAGAATTGAGAAACCGAGCCCGGGCTGGCGGTTTGCTCACGCTAAGGCAGCAGGCAATGCAGAAGGCCGAGCGGGGTGAAACATCGCTCGAAGAAGTCCTTCGCGAGATACCCACAGACGACAACTAGAGAATCCCTTAGTCCGAAGGGGCTTGTCGTTCTACTGGATACCAGCGGGATACTGCGATTTTTGGGCATTTTTGCGCACTTCGACGCTTCCTCACCATCCCTGTTACCTCATTTCGTTACTTATCTTATAGGCGCATGGCTCGGGTCTCCAACCAACAAATTGTTCGTGAATTGAAAGAGGGTGATCGGATCGGTTGCCGACATCTGGTTGACCTCTATCAGTGGCGTCTGTTGGGGGAGGCCACCCGGGTTTTCCGCGTACCCCGGGTTGATGCCGAGGAACTCGTCAACGATGTCTTGCTCGCCGTAGTCAACAAGATTAGTACGTTCGAATTCAAGCGGTCCGACGGAGATTTTCACTTCTGGGTCATGACCATTTTTCGCAACCGGGTGAGGGATTTCATGCGTCATCGTGCCTCGACCGATGGCTTGTGGGAGAATTTTGATGAAGCGGCACTTGAGGACGACAAGGCCTACTCGGCTTCCGAACGAGAGGTGGTTCGCAGCATTCTTCAGAACTACGAAGAGACCTTGACCTTACCCGAGGATGGTGAAGCTCCAGCGAAGAATAGCGCTGGAGGGGCACTCGAAGCCATTGCTCAGGCGTTGGACAAACTGGAGACCTGGGAGCGAGTGCTCTTGCGTTGTCGCGCCTTGGAGATCCCGTATGAGGAAATTGCCCGGCAGACAGGAAAGCCGGCAAAGCACTTGAAGGTATACCATGCCCGCGTGAAAAAAAAGTTTCTCAACATTCTTGCTCAGTACGTTCCAATAGCACGATGAATACGAGACGAGACACGATCGATCTTCTTCTGCAGCTTGCTTTTCTTGAGGGAAAAATCACGACCCATGGACTGTACGAACAGACTGTGCCCAAGAGAAAACCGCTCATGCGATCCGCTGACACGGCAAGGGCTGCTCTCGCGCAAAAACTTGAGGTTGCCCTTCTGAGCAGCCGGAGCAGAGCGACTTCACCGCTGACTCTCGGCACGTTTCTGCGTGGGTGGAGACAACATCAATCGCTGCGACCGCAAGACGTTTTCTCTCGCCTTGGCATTTCATCCAACATTTACAGGATGTTAGAGCGCGATAGGATTTCACCGCTCAAGATTTCGCTGGCGTCGTGGAAGAAAATGCGGCAATTCTTCCAGATACCATTGAATGTCCTGGAGGACATGATCCGCCGCACGCACCAGCTCGTCTATTTTCGGACTTCGTTCAGAACGACTCTCGCGCGGTATGACGCCCGAAAGAACAAGAAGATGAAAGCTGCCACACTGGAAAAGGCGGCTGAGGAGCTCTTCGCGCGAGCAACACTTCCCCTCCCCCAGAAGGAGCAGGAGAAGTTGAACGCATTCCTGAAGGCCCTGGCTAATGATAACGTATGATCGACGGACTCTATGCATCAGCCTGACCAAAACGTAACTCCGGTTGAAGGTCAATCTCCGACGGACTGACGGCCCATTATCTTTGCTTTGGCAAGCCACCGATGAATAACAACAGGAAACGAACACAGCTCTGCATTTCCACTGCACAGAAGTTCCTTGAGGCGTACGAGGCGCAAAGGGGCTCATTGACTCCTCCGATCCCGGTGATTGACCTCGCTGCTTGGCTAGGATTCCAAGTCGTCTATTTATCGCTCGTTGAGGACGAGTTTTCGGCTCTGGTGAGCACGCGGGAAAAGCTGATCGGGATCAACAGTCGGCATCACCGGCGCCGCCAGCGGTTTTCGATTTGCCATGAGCTCGCTCATATCCTCCTCGACCACCCGCCCGAAGCTCGCTGCTCCAGAAAGGAAATCGATCTTTACAACACCGAGGCCGATGAATGCGCAGCTGAGATCTTGATGCCATCCAACTTGCTCAAGCAGTGGCTGCAGCAAACTCAGAGCATCTCTGAACTTGCCCGCACCTTTGACGTGAGCGAGGAAGCAATGACGCGAAAGCTCATGAATCTTGGTCTTTTTGGCCAGCTCGTGAGGGAGACTCAGCAAGGCTGGAATGTGGAGGGGTGAGACCCTCCGGAGAATTCCGACCTGTTACCTCCTTTCGTTACTATTCTTAGTGAGAGGGATAAATCACAAATCTCATAACCATAGTAATGCTAGGAGGATGCCATGACAAAACCCAATTCCTTGTTTTCCACGATGGTCCGCGCCGGTCGGACAACGTACTTCGTCGATGTCCGAGAGGCCAAGAACGGCAACAAATATCTCTCGATCTCCGAGACCAAGATCACCGGTGATCAGAAGAAGGAGCGAGTCACAGTGCGGGTCTTCGGTGATTCCATCGAGGAGTTCAAGCAGGCTGTCAATGACGCAGTTTCGGCTGCCTCTCAATAGCCCTGCGACTCGCTTATCCTGGAGAGGCCAATCCACGGTCGAGGATTGGCCTCTCCATGAATGTGATGCCTTCGCTTTTTCTTCTTTTCCGTTGCATCAAGCGCATAGGGCAAAGGCTGCCTCAAGCACAACCGATCCAGTGCTTTTCCTCTACTGACTTACGAGATTTTTCCCTACACTCAGGAACGGTCGAGCCCTCGGGATCTCATGCGCCACCAATGATGACCTCATGTCGTCTACATACCGCTTCAATCACGCTGTGTTTGCTTCTCTCGATCCCTGGGAGTTCATTTGCACAAGATTCGACACATGTTCGGCAACAGCTTTGGAATGTCATTTCCCGCGACGCGGATTACTCTCTTGGCGACGCTGCCGCCTTCTTCACTGCTCCCCTACGATTTGACAATGAAGAATGGTTCTATACAGCTGGATTTCTGGGAGGTAGCGCACTGCTCCTCACTTCAGATGAGGCTGTTCGACGAAATCTCAGCGTCGGCGGGCGCGCATCTTCCAATGGGGACTTCTGGGATATCCCCACTGTGTACGGTTCGGCATATTTTGCATGTGGGCTCACGCTCGCGACATACGCCACCGGGATCATAACTGAAAACGAGGAACTGCGCGTTACTGGTCGACTAATCGGGGAAAGCCTGATTCTTTCGGGTATGCCAACGCTTCTCATAAAGTACGCTGCCGGCAGGAGCAGACCCTACACGGGTGAGGGTTCCTGGAGATTCCGCGGTCTACAGTGGGACTATGGTTTCCAGTCATTCCCTTCAGGACACGCGACAGTTGCATTTGCACTTTCAACGGTGCTTGCAGAGCGATCAGACAACATCTGGGCTCGGGTCGGATTGTACGGCTTAGCCTCGCTCACAGCGCTCGCTCGTGTGCGCGACAAACAACATTGGTTTTCCGATGTGGTTGTTGGAGCCGGCCTGGGCCTTGCGGCGGGCCTTCACGTCATCGCGAGAGAAGAGCAGCGCCCATCATATATAACTGACCGCAGAGTCATCCTGTATCCATCATCCAGAGGTTTGACCGTTGCGTACAGAATTAACTGATTTCCCTGGCCGCCGCTTAGATTCCTCGAGAATCACAACATGTTCCGCTCGCTGATCACCTGGTTCACCGCGGGCTTCCTTATTCTTGTCTGGCTGCCGCTTCTCGCGCTCAGCAGACTCTTTGACCGCGATCCTATGCTGTACCGAACAGGCTTTCTCTTCAGAAAACTCGGGAAGGCATTGACGCAAGTGAACCCTGCCTGGAGACTCCACCTCTCGGGCAACATCATTTCCGATCCCCGACGACCTTATGTTGTTGTCAGCAACCATCAATCGCTTGCGGATATCCCCCTCATCAGCAACTTACCATGGGAAATGAAATGGA
>Ga0315281_10003561_pt1 | contig 22777 bp, 20 predicted proteins | sample YL17G07_0_MG_FD_204540 | JGI IMG/M metagenome (GOLD analysis project Ga0315281, IMG submission 204540) | Sediment microbial communities from Yellowstone Lake, YNP, Wyoming, USA - YL17G07_0 | ecosystem: Environmental > Aquatic > Freshwater > Lake > Sediment | place: USA: Wyoming | collected... | reverse complement strand
CGAGCCGGTGCCCGCGCAGGCGCTTAATCGCATGGGCATCAAGCGTCTGATCTCCAACCTGCTCGACAATGCGCTCGCCTACGGCGAGAAGGAGGTGTGCGTTGCCGTTCGCGGCGAACGCGGCAAGCTGATCGTGGAAGTGCTCGACCGCGGCCCGGGCATTCCGCCGGATGAGGCTGAGCGGCTGAAGCAGCCATTTACGCGCCTGGAGCGAGCGCGCAGCGGCCGAGGCGGATCCGGCCTGGGACTCGCTATCGTCGATCGCATCGCGCGCCACTATGGCGGCAACCTGGAACTGCTGCCGCGGGAAGGCGGCGGGCTGGTCGCGCGCGTCAGCTTGCCTCTACACGAAGGTACTGCGCCATCTGCGAGCTGACGCGGCCCCTCGGTCAGTCTGCCGTTGCCGGAAAACGCCGCAGGACTTGATAAGTGACCCTACCCTCGATGCGTGTGGAGCGCACCAGGGCGAAATCGACGGCTTCCCAGACGAGAGGCGTCCACACCGGAAACGCGGGCAGGCCGGTGGCATCGCGCACCAGCGTCACGTGCGAGACGAAAGGTTTGCGGTCGTAGCCGATCGCGGCCGCATCGACGCGCGCGCGCAAATCCTCGACCAGGGCGGTGAGCGCCTGTGGCTCCGCGCCTGCCCCGCACCAGAGGATGCGGTTGTGCTTCCAGTAGCCGGCGCGGTCGAGCGCAAAGCGGAACGGGGCGAAGCGCACGCCGGCCGCGAGTTCAATCAGGTCCGGGACCAGGGCGGCGGCGGTGGTTCCGAGAAAGGCGAGCGTGAGATGCAGGTTCTCCTGCCGCATCGCGCGGCCCTTGCCCGCAGCCTGTTTCGCCCAGGCCGCGAGCCTCGTTTGCAAATCGCTTTCGGGCCATAGCGCGAAGAACAGCCGCGCTGTTTCAGCGGCCTCGCGCATGCGCTCAGGCGCTCAGGCGGCGAAACACCAGGCAGGCGTTGGTGCCGCCAAAGCCGAAGCTATTGGACATCACTGTGTTAAGGCCGGCATGGTCGATGCGCTCGCGCACGATCGGCATGCCCTCGGCCGCCGGGTCGAGCGTCTCGATGTTGGCCGAGGCGCAGGCGAAGTCGTGCTCCAGCATGAGCAATGTATAGATCACTTCAGTCACGCCGGCCGCGCCTTGCGCATGTCCGGTCAGCGATTTTGTCGAGCTGATCAGCGGCAGCTTGTCCGCGAACACTGTACGCACCGCTTCGAGTTCCTTGGGATCGCCGACCGGGGTGCTGGTGCCGTGCGTGTTCAGATAGTCCACCGGCGTGTCGATGCCCGCGAGCGCCATGCGCATGCAGCGCACCGCGCCCTCGCCCGAGGGCTGCACCATGTCGTAGCCGTCGGAGGTTGCGCCGTAGCCGATGAGTTCGGCGTAGATCTTCGCGCCGCGCGCGCGCGCGTGCTCGAGCTCTTCCAGCACCACCACGCCGCCGCCGCCAGAGACCACGAAACCGTCGCGATCGGCGTCGTAGGCGCGCGAAGCCCTGGCCGGCGTGCCGTTGTATTTGGATGACAGCGCGCCCATGGCGTCGAACAACATCGACAGGTACGGATGCACCTCCTCCCCGCCGCCGGCGAAGACGATATCCTGCTTGCCCCACTGGATCTGCTCGAAGGCATTGCCGATGCAGTGCGCGCTGGTGGAACAGGCCGAGCTGATCGAGTAGTTCACGCCCTTGATCTGGAACGGGGTCGCGAGGCAGGCCGAGGTGGTGCTCGACATGCAGCGCGGCACCATGTATGGACCGACGCGCTTTACGCCCTTGGTGCGCATCAGGTCGGCGGCCTCGACCTGGTTCTGCGGCGAACCTCCGCCCGAACCGACGATCATCCCGGTGCGCTCATTCGAAACCATGCTCTCGGGCAGCCCCGAGTCGGCGATCGCCTGCGTCATCGCGATGTAGGTGAACGCCGCTGCATCGCCCATGAAGCGCAGCAATTTGCGGTCGATCAGTTCCTCTCGCTTCACCCGGACCGGGCCGTGCACCTGCGAGCGAAAGCCCAGTGTCGCGTACTCCTGACTGAATTCGATGCCGCTGCGGCCGTCGCGCAGCGAGGCCAGTACCTCCGATTTGTTGGTGCCGATGCTGGAGACGATCCCCATCCCGGTGACGACGACGCGACGCATGGCGATACCTCAAAATCCGTCGGTGGAGGTGAACAATCCCACCTGCAGGTCCTTGCCCGCATAGATATCGCGACCGTCGACCTCCATCACGGCGTCGGCGATACCCATCACCAACTTGCGCAGGATCACGCGCTTCATGCTGATGCGGTAGGTAATCTTTTTTGCGCTCGGCAACACCTGGCCGCTGAACTTGACTTCGCCGCAACCGAGCGCGCGTCCGCGGCCTTTGCCACCCATCCAGCCCAGATAAAAACCGATGAGCTGCCACATCGCATCCAGCCCGAGGCAGCCCGGCATCACCGGATCGCCCTGGAAGTGGCAGGCGAAAAACCAGAGCTCCGGGCGCAGGTCGAGCTCAGCGACAATTTCCCCCTTGCCGAAAGCTCCGCCTTTTTCGCTGATGTAGATGATGCGGTCGAACATCAACATCGGCGGCAAGGGCAACTGCGCGTTGCCCGCGCCGAACATCTCCCCGCGCGCGCAGGCGAGCAGTTGTTCGAAGGTAAAACTGGAGCGTTTGGTCAAGGCGCTGCTGTCCTCAGAAAACGCCGTGCGCGCGGCTGGCCCGGGGCTGGCCCGGAATCGAGCATAAGTATAAAGGCTTTTTGGCGCAATCCGACTCAAACCGCCCAATTCAGCAATACGACCGCCTGGGCGGCGATGCCTTCGGCGCGGCCGGTAAATCCCAGTCCCTCGGTCGTCGTGGCCTTGATGTTGATCTGTCCGCGCGACAGGCCGAGGTCAGCGCCGATGTTGTTCACCATCGCGGCAATATGCGGCGCCATCTTCGGCGCCTGGGCGATGATCGTCGCGTCGATGTTGACGATGCGGTAGCCTGCCTCCTGCACCAGCCGGCTCACTTCGCGCAGCAGCCCGCGGCTGTCCGCGCCCCGGTACCGCGCATCGTTATCCGGAAAACGCCCGCCGATGTCGCCCATGGCCGCGGCGCCGAGCAGCGCGTCGCACAGCGCATGCAGCAACACGTCTGCGTCCGAGTGTCCGTCCAGACCCTTCTCATAGGGGATGTCCACACCGCCGATGATCAGTTTGCGCCCCGGCACCAAGGCGTGAACGTCGAATCCCTGCCCTATTCTCATGCTAGCGCCTCTCGGTTCTTGAGGATGGTCTGCGCCAATTGCAGATCCTCCGCATAGGTCACCTTCAGATTCATGGCCGAACCCTGCACCAACTTCGGCTTCAACCCCAGCGCCTCGATGGCGCCAGCCTCGTCGCTCACTTTGGCCGACCGGCTCAAGGCCTGCAGCAGCAGTCCGTGGCGAAACATCTGCGGTGTCTGCGCCTGCCACAGCGGCTCTCGCGGTTCGGTCGTCTGAATCCGACCGGCGGCGTCGGCGCGCTTGAGCGTGTCTGCGACCGGTACCGCGAGTATACCGCCGACCTCGTCCGCGCCCAGCGTATCGACCAGGCGCTGCAATTCGTGCTGCCCGAGACAGGGCCGCGCCGCGTCGTGAACCAACATCCAGTCGTCCGGTTGCGCCGTGGATGAAGCTGCAACCAGGCCATTCAAGACGCTGTCGCGCCGACTGGCACCGCCGCAATACAGCGGCGCGACGCGCTCGCCGAATTCATCCCAGCCGTGCTGCCTGAATTCGCGATCGCCGGGCGCCAGCACGACGAAGACCGTATCGATCCTGTCGTTGGCGAGGAGCGCCTTCACGCTGTGATACAGCATCGGGCGCCCGAGCAGTTCGAGATATTGCTTGGGCGTGGCCAAACCCATGCGCTCGCCTGCGCCCGCCGCCGGAATCAAACCGAAAAACCGCTCGGACGTCATTGTTTTTGCGAAATAAATGACTGCTGAAACCGCTATAATACAACTTAGTTAAATGATGATGTCCGCTGAATCACCTTTTCCTGGGTTGCCCCCCACAGGGCTGCGCCCGCGGACTCCTTTATCCCGATGATTACCGCCCCGCCGCAGGCGCGACAAACGCGCCGCTACACGCAGTTGCATGGCTCCGGCGACGCCCTGGCGCTCGCGCGCCTGGCACAGGATGCGAAGCCCTTGATTGTGCTGTGCGCCTCGGCGCTCGACGCACAGCGCCTGTGCGAGGAAATTCCTTATTTCGCGCCGTCACTTGCGGTGAACCTGCTGCCCGACTGGGAGACGCTGCCCTACGACAGCTTCTCGCCGCACCATGACCTGATCTCGGAGCGCCTGGCCACGTTGCATGCGATCAGCCGCGGCAGCTGCGACGTGACGCTGATTCCGGCGAGCACCGCGCTCTACCGCCTCGCACCGCCATCCTATCTCGCTGCCTACACGTTTTTCCTCAAGCAGGACGAGAAGTTCAGCCTGCCGCAGCTACGCGCGCAATTGACGCTGGCCGGCTACAGCCACGTCACCCAGGTAGTGGCGCCGGGCGAATATTGCGTTCGCGGCGGGCTCATCGATCTGTTCCCCATGGGCAGCGCCCTGCCCTACCGCATCGACCTGCTCGATGAGGAAATCGAATCGATCCGCACTTTCGACGTCGATACGCAACGCACCATCTATCGAGTGAAGGAAGTGCGCCTGCTGCCGGCGCGCGAGTTTCCGCTCGACGAGGCGGGCAGGACGCGCTTTCGCGCGCGCTTTCGCGAAACCTTCGAAGGCGATCCGTCGCGGAGCAATATCTACAAAGACGTGAGCAACGGCATCGCCCCGGCCGGCGTCGAGTATTACCTGCCGCTGTTCTTCGAGCACACCGCCAGCCTGTTCGACTACCTGCCCGAGCGCGCGACTCTCTGCCTGCACCGCGATGTCGCGGCAAGCGTGGACGCGTTCTGGAAAGACACGCAATCGCGCTATCAACTGCTGCGCGGCGACCGCGCGCAGCCGCTGCTGCCGCCGGTCGAGATGTTTCTGCCGGCCGAGGAATTCTTCATTGCGGCAAGAAATTTTGCGCGCATCGACATCAGCGCGCCGCAGGAAAGCGGCGCACCAGCGGCTGGCGCGATGCTCGCCACCGGACTGCCACCCCTTGCGGTCGAACGCCGCGCCGCCGACCCGCTCACGCGTCTCAAGCAGTTCCTTGCAAGCACGCCCGCGCGGGTGCTGCTGCTCGCGGAATCGCCGGGCCGGCGCGAAACCATGAGCCAGTACCTGGCCGAATACGGCCTCGTGCCTGTGCCGTGCGCGAACTTCGCCGAGTTTCTTGCGTCCAGCGCACGTTGCATGCTCGGCACCGCGTCGCTGTTCAACGGCTTTGCCCTGGCCGACGAGCGAATCTGCATCGTCACCGAAGCCGAACTCTATGCGGGCACGGTGCGCGCCGGCCGGCGCCCCGAGGCCCGCCCGACCTCGGTCGAAGGCATGGTGCGCGACCTGTCGGAGCTGCGCGTCGGCGATCCCGTGGTGCACGCCCTGCATGGCATCGGCCGCTATCTCGGCCTGGCCAATCTCGATCTGGGCGAGGGCGAAACCGAGTTTTTGCATTTGGAGTATGCCGGCCGCGACAAGCTCTACGTGCCGGTGGCGCAACTGCATCTGATCAGCCGCTACAGTGGCGTCGCGCCGGATCAGGCGCCGCTGCACAAGCTTGGCAGCGGCGACTGGGATCGCGCCAAGAAGAAGGCGGCCAGACAGATTCGCGATACCGCCGCGGAATTGCTCAATCTCTACGCCCGCCGCGCCGCCCGCGAGGGGCACCAGTTCGAGGTCAGGCAGCACGATCTGGACGCGTTCGCCGAGGGCTTCGGCTTCGAGGAAACCACCGACCAAGCGGCGGCGATCCGCGCGGTAGTCGAGGACATGCGCTCGGGCAAGCCGATGGATCGCCTGATCTGCGGCGATGTCGGCTTCGGCAAGACCGAAGTCGCGCTGCGCGCCGCGTTCGTCGCAGTCTGCGGCGGCAAGCAGGTCGCCATCCTCACGCCGACCACTCTGCTCGCCGAGCAACATTTCCAGACCTTCTCCGACCGCTTCGCGCAGATCGCGGACGAGTGGCCGATCAGAATCGCGCAGTTGTCGCGGTTTCGCACCGCCAAGGAACAGACGCACAATGTGAAAGCGCTGGCCGACGGCTCGGTCGATATCGCCATCGGCACGCACAAGCTGCTGCAGCGCGATATCAAATTCCTGCGCCTGGGTCTGGTGATCATCGACGAGGAGCACCGCTTCGGCGTGCGCCAGAAGGAAGTGCTCAAGGCGCTGCGCGCCGAGGTCGACGTGCTCACACTCACCGCCACGCCGATCCCGCGCACGCTTGCCATGTCGCTCGAAGGCCTGCGCGATTTCTCGGTCATCGCGACCGCGCCGCAGAAGCGCCTCGCGATCAAGACGTTCGTCAGTCGCGCGAGCGCCGGCGTGATCCGCGAAGCGGTGCTGCGCGAGCTGAAGCGCGGCGGGCAGATCTATTTTCTGCACAACGAAGTCCAGACCATCGAGAACATGCACGCGAAGCTCGCGCAACTACTGCCCGAGGCGCGCATCGTCGTGGCGCACGGCCAGATGCGCGAACGCGAGCTCGAGCGCGCGATGCGCGAATTCCACCAGCAGCGCTACAACCTGCTCTTGTGCACCACCATCATCGAAACCGGCATCGACATTCCCACCGCCAACACCATGCTGATCAACCGCGCCGACAAGTTCGGCCTGGCGCAGCTACACCAGCTGCGAGGCCGCGTCGGCCGCTCGCATCACCAGGCCTACGCCTACCTGCTGATCCACGCCGACGACGCGCTGTCGGCGCAGGCAAAGAAGCGCCTGGAAGCGATCCAGATGATGGACGAGCTGGGCGCGGGGTTCTTTCTCGCCATGCATGATCTGGAAATCCGCGGCGCGGGCGAAGTCCTGGGCGAATCGCAGTCGGGCGAAATGCAGGAAATCGGCTTCAATCTTTACGCCGACATGCTCAATCACGCGGTGCGCTCGCTCAAGGCGGGAAAAGAGCCGGACTTGTCGCAGCCGCTGTCGATCACCACGGAAATCAACCTGCATCTGCCGGCGCTGCTGCCAAACGACTATTGCAGCGACGTGCACGAACGGCTGACGCTGTACAAACGCCTGGCCAACTGCGAAACGCCGGAAGATCTCGATGCGATGCAGGAAGAGCTGATCGACCGCTTCGGACTCGCGCCGGAACCGGCGCAGGCGTTGATCGAGTCGCACCGCCTGCGCATTGCCGCACGCGCGCTGGGCGTGGCGCGCATCGACGCCGGCGGCGACGCGATCCAGCTGCAGTTCATCGACCAGCCGCCCCTGGACGGAGCGCGCATCCTGCAACTGCTGCAGCGGCAGCGCCATTGGAAAATGTCCGGCCCGAGCAAGCTCAGGGTGCAGACACCAAGCGAAGGCCTGGCGCCGCGGGTGCGGTCGATCAAGGAATTGCTCAAGACGCTGGCCGGAGCAATGCTGGCCGCGCGCCCGGCGGAACGGCAAACGCAATGAGCATGCATCTGGTGATCCAGGGCACGGCGGTCGCCGAGCGCGACCTGGAACGACTGGTGCAGTTGTCCGGCGCGCGGCAAGTCCTGCGCTTGAGCCCCGCTGCGTGCCGCCTGATCGGCGCGCAACAACGCCCGGGCATCGCCGAATACTGCGCCGGGGCGAAACTCGACTTCGGTTTTGTTCCGGCGACGCGCCGGCTCACCGACATGAAATTGCTGGCGATCGACATGGATTCCACGCTGATCGGCATCGAGTGCATAGACGAACTCGCCGACCTGGCGGGCGTCAAGACGGAAGTTTCCGCGATCACCGCCGCGGCGATGCGCGGCGAGGTGGACTACGCCGAGAGCCTGCGGCTGCGCGTCGGCCTGCTGCGGGGACTCGATGCGGAAGCGCTGGCACGCGTCTACGATACGCGCCTGCGGCTTTCACCAGGCGCCGAAACCATGCTCGCCGCAATGCAAGGCGCCGGCATCAGGACGCTGTTGGTGTCCGGAGGCTTCAGCTTCTTCACCGAGCGCCTGAAGACGCGGCTTGGGCTTGATTACAGCATCGCCAATGTGATCGAGATCGAACACGACCGTCTCACCGGGCGGGTTGCCGGGACCATCGTGGACGCGCAGGCGAAAGCCGCGAAGTTGCGCGCGGTCGCCAAGGAGTTGGGAATAGCGAGACCCGGGATCATGGCCATCGGCGATGGCGCAAACGACCTCGCGATGATGGCCGAAGCGGGCATGTCCATCGCGTACCGGGCCAAACCGCTGGTGCGCGGCAAGGCCGACTACGCGCTTGACCATTCCGGCCTGGATGGCGTGCTGAACCTGGTTGGCGGTTACTGAAGACTCCACCCGCCGAGGCCTAGTGGCCCCAGCGGCGGCGCTAGGCGATATCGCGCTTGCCGCTCAGCCTGCGTCGGGCCCTGGTTACGTGGCTAATATTTGCCAAAAAATATAATACATGTTAATACAATCATATAGATGAATCGTACAGAATTTACATTAACTATTTTTCCGCTGCCTGGCGCAGCCGCCCCGGGTCGAAACGCTCCGCCACCGCGCGGTCGTCTTCGTTCTGTCCGCGCAAAGCGTCGACCTCGTGCTGAAGCTGTTCGAGGCGGCGATCCTGCTCCATCGAGTGGTCCAACAAGCCCTGCAGCGCTTTCGCCAGAGGATCGTCTGCTGCTTTGGCCGTGACCGCATAGGCAGAAAACCCAAGCTTGGCGGCCTTTTCCTCGCGCGATCTATCCTGCTCGTCGATAATGATCCGCGCCGGAATTCCGACTGCGGAGGCTCCGGGCGGAACGTCCTTCACCACCACGGCATTGGAGCCGATTTTCGCCCCCTCCCCAACGACGATCGGCCCGAGCACCTTGGCGCCGGCGCCGATGACCACACCGTCTTTCAAGGTCGGATGGCGCTTGCCCTTGTTCCAGGAGGTACCGCCAAGGGTCACGCCATGATACAGCGTGACGTCGTCGCCGATTTCGGCCGTTTCGCCGATGACCACCCCCATGCCGTGGTCGATGAAAAAACGCCGCCCGATGGTGGCGCCCGGATGGATTTCGATGCCCGTCAGAAAACGCCCGACATGCGATACCAGCCGTCCCAGCCAGCGCAAATTCATATGCCAAAGCCAGTTAGCAATGCGGTGGATGCGCAGCGCGTGGAAGCCTGGGTAACAGGTGATCACCTCCCAGGTCGAACGCGCCGCAGGATCGCGGTCGAATACGCTGGCGATGTCTTCACGGATGAATTTGAACATAGTGGTGTCTGAAAATGCCTCAGCTTCGCTACGAAAAATTATTAATGTAATACATTACAACAAATATGCAATTGTTTGTTTTACACTGACAATAATAAATTATATGTTTAACCGTCAAGTAATAATCTACTATTCCCCAGTGTTTTGGTCAACTATTTGTGAAAAGAATTCAATATTCCGCGCAGAATGTTGACTTCTTCTTGCTCCAGGCGCGCGCGGCCAAACAAACGCCGCAGGCGGGGCATCAGGCGTCTGGGGTTCGCCGGGTCGAGAAAACCGCTGGCGAGCAGGCTTTGCTCCAGATGGACATAGAGATTCTCGACGTCCTCGTGCCGCGCCGGCTCAGATTCGGCCGCGGGAAGCGTGGCGGCGCCGAGCGCGGCCACGCGCGCCTCGTAGGCCATCACCTGCACCGCCGCGGCGAGATTGAGCGACGAAAAATCCGGATCGGCCGGTATATGCGCCACGGCGCGGCATTGCAGGATTTCCTCATTCGTCAGACCCGACATTTCGGTACCGAAGACGATGGCGACCTCGCCCTGTTGCGCCGCCGCCACCAGCCCCTGCGCCGCGCTGCGCGCCTCGGCGGAGGCGTACGCGAGTTCGCGCCGGCGCGCGCTCACCGCAAGCGCGTAGACCGTACCCTGCAGGGCCTCACCCAGACTCGCGCAGACGCGGGCGTGTTGCAGCACGTCCGACGCCCCGCTTGCCATGGCATCGGCTTCGGCGTCGGGAAATATTTTCGGGTTGACCAGCCAGAGCGAGACGATGCCCATGGTCTTCATGGCACGGGCCGCGGCGCCGATGTTGCCCGGATGCGAAGTGTGCGAAAGCACGATACGAATGTGCGACAGCAGATGTGCGCTCATATTAAAATCGACACTTCGGCGCAGGCCGCGACAGCAACCAAAAACCCCACATCACATGCATCCCATGCTCAATATCGCGGTGAAAGCCGCGCGGCGCGCCGGCGCCATCATCAACCGCGCCGCGCAGGATATCGACGCCCTGACCGTATCGACCAAGCGCCACAATGATTTCGTCACCGAGGTGGACCAGGCGGCCGAGCAGGCGGTGATCCAGATCCTGCAAAAGGCGTTCCCGGACCATGCGATTCTAGCAGAGGAGTCCGGAGCGCAAGGCAAATCGGACTACGTCTGGATCATCGACCCGCTCGACGGCACCACCAATTTCATCCACGGTTTTCCCCAGTATTGCGTTTCCATCGGGCTCAGGCACAAGGGCACGGTGACGCAGGCGGTGATCTACGACCCGGGGCGCAATGAACTGTTCACCGCGACGCGCGGGCACGGCGCCTACCTCAACGACCGGCGCATGCGCGTATCCAAGCGCAAGCAGCTCGACGACGCGCTCATCGGCACCGGCTTTCCGTTCCGCTCGGGCGAGCACATGGACGAGTACGCGGCCGTCCTGCGCCAGGTGATGGAGCAGACGGCGGGCGTGCGCCGCGCCGGCGCTGCTGCGCTCGACCTTGCGTATGTCGCCGCGGGTCGGCTGGACGGTTTCTGGGAAATGGGCCTTGCGCCCTGGGATATGGCGGCGGGCAGCCTGCTGATCCAGGAAGCGGGCGGCCTGGTGAGCGATTTCGCGGGCGACGGCACTTACCTGGAATGCGGCAACATCGTCACCGGCACACCCAAAGTGTTCGCGCCGCTATTGCAGATCGTGGCCGCGCACCATCCCAAGTAGCCTATGCCATTGTTGCAGTCGCTGCGGGCATGGTTCGGCGGCAACAGCGCCGCGCGGCTGGAAGCGGCGATCCGGATGCACGAGCGCGGCGATCTCGCCGGCGCCGAACAGCGTTACCGCGCGATGCTGCGCGCGGATGCCGGCGATGCCGATGCCATTCATCTGCTCGGACTCATCGCGCACCAGCGCGGCGACCATGCCGCCGCGGTCGCGCAGATCGGCGCCGCGATCGCGCTCAACGCCGACAAACCGGTGTATCACTTCAACCTGGGCAACGCCCTCCTGGCTCTGGAGCGCCCGGAAGCGGCGATGGATTGTTTCCGCGCGGCAATCAAACTCGATCCCGCGCATGTCGCTGCCAGTCTCAACCTCGCCAGTTGCATGGAAAGCGGCAATCGCTGGAGCGAAGCCGCGGACATCTATTCCGCCTTGCTGAACGCACAAGCTAATCTGGCCGCCGTGCATAACCGGCTCGCCAATTGCTATAACCAGCTAGGGCGCATGGCGGAAGCCCGCATCCACTATCTCGAGGTCTGTCGCATCGACCCAACGTTTGCTGACGCGTGGACCAGCGCGCTCGCTTGCCTCAACTACGACCCGGATTGCCCGCCGGAACGAGCGGCAGCCGAGCACCGGCGCTGGGCCGAACAGGTGGCGGCGCTCCACTACCCCAAGTTCGCGCGCTTTGACAACGAGCGCAACCCCGGGCGCCGCCTGCGCATCGGCTACGTCTCGCCGGACTTACGCCGGCACCCGGTGAGCGCGATCTTTGCGCCGATTTTGGCGGCGCACGACCGCAGCCGGGTCGAAGTCACCTGCTATTACAATTTTCCCGGCGAAGACGTGATCACCCTGCGTCTCAAGTCGCTGGCCGAACACTGGCGGGCGGTCGCCGGCATCGACGACAACGCCTTGTGCGAACAGATTCGCCGCGACCGCATCGACATCCTCGTGGATCTTGCCGGCCATACGAGCCGCAACCGCCTGCTCGCGTTCGCCAGAAGACCGGCTCCGATACAAGTGAGCTGGCTCGGTTATTTCAACACCACCGGGCTTGCGACCATGGATTATTTCCTGAGCGACCCGTGGTCCTCGCCCGCGGGGCAGGAGCGCCATTACGTCGAGCGCCTGCTGCGGCTGCCGCATACGCGCTTTTGCTATGAGCCGCCCGAATACATGCCAGCTGTCGGCCCGCTCCCAGCGGAAGCGGCGGGACAGGTCACCTTCGGCTGCCTGAACAATTTGTCGAAACTGAACGAGGACGTGCTGGCTCTGTGGGGTGACGTGCTCAAGGCCGTTCCCCGCGCAAAGCTGCTGATCCAGGCTGGCGCGCTCGACGATGCGCCCAACCGCTCGCGCTTTCGCGAACTGTGCGCGAAACACGGCATCGCGCCGGCCAGCCTGGAACTGCGCGGTTTCGCACCGATCGAGGACACTGCGGCGAGCTACGCCGGAATCGACATCGCGCTCGACCCGTTTCCGTTCGGCGGCGGTATGACCAGCCTGGAAGCGCTGTGGCTCGGCGTGCCGGTGATCACCCTGGCGGGCGAAACCATCGCCAGCCGCCAGAGCGCGAGCTTGCTGATGAACTTGGGGTTGCCGGAGTTGATCGCCAGCGATGCGGCGCAGTACGTGGACATCGCGGCGCAACTCGCCCTGGACCTGCCGCGCCTCGCGGGGTTGCGTGCCGGCTTGCGCCAACGCTTCGCCGCTTCACCCCTCATGGACTACGCCGGCTTTGCGCGCGCGCTCGAGGCGGCCTACCGCGACATGTGGCTAAACTGGGTGGGAGGCGCTTAGAGCGTATTACAAAATGACTATGCCAAGAATCGTCATTCCGAGCATAGCGAGGAATCTGCTTTTGAATCAAAGAAGAAGCAGATCCCTCGGCCGGAGCCTGCCCAAAAGGGAGATCATAGTTGACTGAAACTGTCAGGTATTGTATAGTTGACGTGCTTACTCGTGTATTACGCCTGCGAGCCTTAGCCATCTGATATTTAATAGGGATTTCACATGAGACTAACAACGAAGGGACGCTTTGCGGTGACCGCGATGGTCGATCTCGCCATGTATCAAACCAAGCAGCCGGTGACCCTGGCAGCCATCAGTCAACGCCAGAAGATCTCTTTGTCCTACCTCGAGCAGCTGTTCGGCAAGCTGCGCCGCCGCGCGCTGGTCGACAGCGTGCGCGGACCTGGCGGCGGCTATCGCCTCGCCCAGGACATGACGCGGATATCGGTCGCCGACATCATTCTCGCGGTCGATGAAACGCTGGACTCGACCCAGTGCGGCGGCCGGGAAAACTGTCGCGATGAAAAGAAATGCATCACGCATAATCTCTGGGCCGATCTCAACAAGCACATTTTCGGTTATCTTGGCGCGGTCACGCTGAAACAGCTGGTTGACGAACAGAAACCGGCACAGCAAGGCGTGGCGCAAGTGCATGACATGCGCGAAGCCCTGCAAAAGCGCGAGCGCGCGGCAGTTGCGATCTAATTCTTCAAACGGACGCAGACATGGCAATTTCAGTCACTGAGAGTGCGGCAAACCAAATCCGGAACCAGCTCGCCAAGCGCGGCAAGGGCCTCGGCCTGCGCGTCGGCGTCAAGAAGGTCGGCTGTTCCGGCTTCGCTTACACGTTCGATTACGCCGACGAAATCCAGGACGGCGACAAATTGTTCGAAGCGCACGACGCGAAAGTGCTGGTGGACGCGGATACGCTGTCGTTTCTGGACGGCTCGCGCCTCGATTTCGTCAAGGAAGGCTTCAAGCAGGTGTTCAAATTCGACAATCCCAACGTCGACAGCACTTGTGGTTGCGGCGAGAGCTTCAACGTCAAGCAATCCGTCAAGGCATAGCCGCAAGGACTTCAAGCGCGACAGCGTCTTTCCCGCATCCCGGGTATCCGGAAACTCAACATTTGTGAAATCGCAATGAGCACAGCACTGCAGAATCTCGTCAATCAACCCTACCAGCACGGCTTCGTCACCGATATCGAATCCGATGTGGCGCCCAAAGGCCTGAGCGAAGACACCATCCGGCTGATTTCGGGCAAAAAGAACGAACCCGCGTGGCTGCTCGAACTCAGGCTCGACGCCTACCGGCAATGGCTCAAGATGGAAGAGCCGCAATGGCCGAACGTGAAATACCCAAAGATCGATTTTCAGGCGATCAGCTATTACTCGGCGCCCAAGCCGAAGAAAACGCTGGGGAGCATGGACGAGGTCGATCCGGAATTGCTGCGCACCTTCGAAAAACTCGGCGTGCCGATGAACGAGCGCGCGAAGCTCGCCGGCGTCGCGGTCGACGTGATTTTCGACAGCGTGTCGGTGGCGACCACCTACAAGGCGAAGCTCGCCGAGGTCGGCATCATTTTCTGCTCGATCTCCGAGGCGGTGCACGAGCACTCCGACCTGGTGCGCAAGTATCTCGGTAGCGTGGTGCCGGTCGGCGACAACTATTATGCGGCGCTCAACTCGGCGGTGTTCACCGACGGCTCGTTCTGTTTCATTCCCAAAGGCGTCAAATGCCCGATGGACCTGTCGACCTATTTCCGCATCAACACGGAAAACTCGGGGCAGTTCGAACGCACCCTGATCGTGGCCGAGGAAGGCGCATTGGTGTCCTATCTCGAAGGCTGCACCGCCCCGAAGTTCGACACCAACCAGCTGCACGCGGCGGTGGTCGAGCTGGTTGCGCTCGATAACGCCGACATCAAGTATTCGACGGTGCAGAACTGGTACGCCGGCGACGAGAACGGCCTGGGCGGCATTTACAATTTCGTCACCAAGCGCGGGCTGTGCAAGGGCGTGAATTCGCGCATTTCCTGGACGCAGGTCGAAACCGGCTCGGCGATCACCTGGAAATACCCGAGCTGCGTGCTGCGCGGCGACAACTCGGTCGGCGAATTCTATTCGGTGGCGCTCACCAATCATCACCAGCAGGCCGATACCGGCACCAAGATGATCCATCTGGGCAAGAACACGCGCAGCACCATCGTCAGCAAGGGCATCTCGGCCGGCCAGTCCAACAACAGCTACCGCGGTCTGGTCAGGATCGCGCCCACCGCCGCCGGCGCGCGCAATTACTCGCAGTGCGACTCGATGCTGATCGGCGAGCGCTGCGGCGCGAACACCTTCCCCTACATCCAGGTCGGGAACCCCAGCGCCAAAGTCGAGCACGAAGCATCGACCTCCAAGATCGGCGAAGACCAGTTGTTCTATTTCGCCCAGCGCGGCGTCGGCGCCGAGGAAGCGGTGTCGATGATCATCAACGGATTCTGCAAGGACGTTTTTCAACAATTGCCGATGGAGTTTGCGGTCGAGGCGACCAAGCTCCTCGGTCTCAAGCTCGAGGGAAGCGTAGGATGATTTACCAGGACAGCAAGACGCTGCTCGCAGTGCGCGGCCTGCACGCGACGGTCAACGGCATCGAAATTCTCAAAGGCATGGATCTCACCGTCAAGAGCGGCGAAGTGCACGCGATCATGGGGCCGAACGGCTCGGGCAAGAGCACCTTCGCCAAGGTGCTCGCCGGCCACCCCGCCTACGAAGTCAGCGGCGGCGAGGTCGCGTTCGAAGGCGGCAACCTGCTCGAACTGAAACCCGAGGCGCGCGCGCGCGCCGGGGTTTTCCTCGGATTCCAGTACCCGATCGAAATCCCCGGAGTGGCCAACAGCCAGTTCCTGCGTCTCGCCTACAACACGGTGCAGGCCGGCCGCGGCAAGGACGAGCTCGATCCGCTCGAGTTCGACGATTTCGTGCGCGAGAAAATGAAGCTGCTCGAGATGAATCCGGATTTCCTCGACCGCAGCGTCAACGAAGGCTTCTCCGGCGGCGAGAAGAAGCGCAACGAGATCCTGCAGATGGCCTTGCTCGAGCCCAAGCTCGCGATTCTCGATGAAACCGATTCCGGCCTGGATATCGACGCGCTCAGAATCGTCGCCAACGGCGTCAATCAACTCGCGACCAAGGACAATGCCATCGTGCTGGTGACCCATTACCAGCGCCTGCTCAATTACATCGTGCCCGATTACGTGCACGTGATGGATGCGGGCCGCATCGTCAAGACCGGCGGCAAGGCGCTCGCGCTCGAGCTCGAAGCGCGCGGCTACGACTGGGTCGGCGCCGAAGTGAAGGCGAACGCCCGCGTGAATGCATGAACACGACTTCGACCAGCCATTATCTCGACAGCCTGCTCGAGGGGCAGCCGCCGGCAAGCCCGCTCAGCTGGCTGAACGAGCTGCGCGCGAACGCGGTCGACCGCGTCGGCGCGCTGACCGTGCCGACCACGCGCGACGAGGACTGGCGTTTCACCGACATATCGCCGCTCACCAAGCTGTCGTTCCAGCCGGCGCAAGGCCTGCCGGCGCTTGCGCCCGCGGCGCTCGATCAATGGGCCATCCCTGAAGCCGCGGCGCGGCTGGTATTCGTCGACGGCATCTATGCGCCGGAGCATTCATTCAACCGCGCCGGATTCACCGTGGAAAACATCGCGACGGGCGCGGCCCGCCACGGCGCGGCGGTGCAGGCGCACCTTGGCCGGCACGCCGGCTTCGAGCGCAATGCGTTCGCGGCGCTCAATACCGCCTTCCTGCACGATGGCGCCTTGATCGTCGCGCCGCGCGCTACGGCGCTCGCGGCGCCGATCCACCTGCTGTTCGTCGCGACGCGCAAGCACGCGGCGAGCTACCCGCGCTGCCTGGTCATCGCCGAGCCCGGTAGCGCCATCACCGTGATCGAAGACTTCGTCGCGCTCGGCAACGAGGCCTATTTCACCAACGCAGTGACCGAAGTCGCGCTCGCCGGCAACACCGCAGTGCATCACGTGAGGGTGCAGCGCGACAGCGCCGAAGCGTTCCATTTCGCCAATTGCGCGGTGTCGCTGGCGCAGGCGAGCCGCTATCATTCGGTCAGCATCGCGCTGGGCGCGCGCATCTCGCGCCACAACCTCGGCGTGCGCCTCGCGGCCGAAGGCGCCGAGTGCAGCATCGACGGATTGGCGCTGATCGGCGGCGCGCAACTCGCCGACACGCATACGCTCATCGATCATGCGCTGCCGCAGGGAAAGAGCCGGCAGCTGCATAAATGCATCGTCGACGGCGCCGCGCGCGCGGTGTTCAACGGCAACATCATGGTGCGGCCCGGCGCCCAGCACACCGATTCGTCGCAATCGAGCCGCAATCTGCTCCTCTCCGCCAAGGCGCGCGTCGACACCAAGCCGCAGCTCGAAATCTTTGCCGACGACGTGAAATGCGCGCACGGCGCGACCGTCGGCCAGTTGGATATCGATGAGCTGTTCTACCTCAAGAGCCGCGGCCTGTCGGATACCGCGGCGCGCAACCTCCTGACCTACGCATTCGGCGCCGAGGTGATCGAGCGCATCCCGGTCGCCTCGCTCAGGAACCGGCTCGAACAGCTGGTAATGGCGCAGACACAGACCGCCCCCGCGGGCGCGGCGAAACCAACATGAGCGCCCGCCAAAGCGTGCTCAAGCCGCTTAACGCAACGGCCTTCGACGTCCTGCGCATCCGCGCCGATTTCCCGATCCTCAAGCTGGCGCCGGGCGGCAAGCCACTCGTCTATCTGGACAATGCGGCCTCGAGCCAGATGCCGCAACAGGTGATCGACCGCCTGGTGCGCTATCAGACCACGCAGCACGCGAACATCCACCGCGCGGTACACACATTGTCGGAGATCGCCACCGCGGAATACGAAGAAGCGCGGCGCAAGCTCGCGCGCTTCATCAACGCGCGCGAGGAGCGCGAAGTGATTTTCACCAGCGGCACCACCGAAGCGATCAACCTGGCGATGCACGGTTACGGGCGCAAGTTCATCGGCGCCGGCGACGAGATCATCCTGACCACGCTCGAGCACCATTCGAACATCGTGCCCTGGCAGATGCTGGCCGAAGAGAAGGGAGCCAGGATCCGCGTCGTGCCGATCAACGATGCCGGCGAACTGCTGATCGATGAATACGAAACGCTGTTCAACGAGCGCACGAAGTTCTTCGGCATGACCCACGTCTCCAACGCGCTCGGCAGCGTCAATCCGGTGAAGCCGATGATCGCGTTCGCGCGCGCGCGCGGCGTGCCGGTGCTGCTCGACGGCGCGCAGGCCGTGCCGCACATGAGAGTCGACGTGCAGGATCTGGATTGCGATTTCTACGCGTTTTCAGGGCACAAGATGTGCGGTCCGACCGGCATCGGCGTGCTCTACGGCAAGGCGGCGCTGCTCGAGCGCATGCAACCGTTCAAGGGCGGCGGCGACATGATCCTGTCGGTCACGTTCGAGAAAACCACCTACAACGTGATCCCGCAGAAGTTCGAGGCCGGCACGCCGCCGATCGCCGCGGCGATCGGGCTCGGCGCCGCGGTCGATTACCTCGCGGCGATCGGCATGGACGCGATCGCCGCGCACGAGCGCGCCTTGCTCGATTACGCGACCGAACAGCTCGCGCGCCTGCCGGGCGTGCGCATCATCGGAATCGCGCGAGACAAGGCCGCCGTGCTGTCGTTCGCGCTCGACGGCGTGCATCCGCACGACGTCGGCACGCTGCTGAACCAGGACGGCATCGCGGTGCGCACCGGCCATCATTGCGCGCAGCCGGTGATGCAGCGCTTCAAGGTGCCGGCGACCTCGCGCGCTTCGTTCGCGCTCTACAACACCATGGCCGAAGTCGATGCGCTGGTCGCGGGCATACGCAGCGTGCAGAAGGTTTTCTACTGATGGCCGACCCGAAATCGCTGTATCAGGAAGTCATTCTCGACCACAACCGCAAGCCGCGGAACTTCGGCGTGCTGGAGCAGGCGAGCCACAAGGCCGAAGGCCACAACCCGCTGTGCGGCGACCATCTCAGCGTGGCATTGAATCTCGACGGCGAGCGCATCGCCGCCATCGCATTTCAGGGCGAGTCCTGCGCGATCTGCAAGGCGTCCGCGTCAATGATGACGGCGAGCGTCAAAGGCAAGACGCGTGAGGACGCGGAAACCCTGATTCAGGAGTTTCGCGACATGGCGACCGGCCACATCGATGTCGACAAACAGGCGCACCACCTCGGCCGGCTCACCGTGTTTTCGGGCGTGCACGACCTGCCGACGCGGGTCAAATGCGCGATCCTGCCCTGGCATACCCTGCACGCCGCACTCCACTCGGTCGCTGACATCTCGACCGAGTCCGAAAACGACCCGATGCACGCGCCGATCGGCGATGCCTGAACGAAAGCCTCCATGCCGAAAATAGCCGACATCGAAGACACGCCGAATCCGAACGCGAAGAAGTTCATCCTCAAAGAGCCCCTGACCTGGGGCATGGCGCGCTCCTACGACAATGCCGGAGAGGCCGAGGACGATCTGCTGGCCGCGTCGATATTCGACATCGAGCATGTGACCAACGTGTACTACGTCGACCACTGGCTCACGGTCACCCAGGACGGCGGCGCCGATTGGCAGCAACTGCTGCGCAGGGTCGCGGATCGGGTACGCGCCGCGCCGGCAGCGAGCGACCAGTCCGCCCGGCTTACCGCCGCAGCCGCGGCGACCCCGATCAGCGATCTGAGCCCCGACGATCAGCAACGGCTGTACATGATCAACGGCTTGCTGGACGAACAGATTCGCCCCTACCTGCAAGGCGACGGCGGCGACCTGCACGTGCTCGGTCTGGAAGGCAACACGCTGACCGTGCATTACCAGGGCGCCTGCGGCAGCTGCCCGAGCTCGATATCCGGCACGCTGGTCAGCATCGAGCAGCTGCTGAAAACGATCGAGCCCGAAATCGAAGTCGTGGCGGTCTGACCGCCTGCAACACCGCCCGAGCGCGTCAAGCGCTCCCGCGGTGCCCAAAACTAAACCTCACACCAGTACCCTGTTCGGGACACTAGGCCTGCCTCCAAGGGTGGTCGAGTTTTCCCTGCTGGAACTCGGTAAGGCGCTGCCGTAGATCGTCGGGGATGGGCACGGCGCGTTTGGTTTCGAAGGAAAAGACGCACAGCGTGAGCTGCGCCGCGATCCGAATCTGATCGTCCAGGAGCGCGCCCGTCGCCAGCGTGAGCGAACTCCTGCCGATGCGTTCGATCCTCAGCGTCAGCGTGATGACCTCGCCGATTTTCGAAGGGGCGAGAAAATCGCATTGGATATTGACCATCGGCAGTCCCAGCCGCCGCGTGGTGATGAAGTCGGCGTAGTTGATCTCCAGCGCGTGGTTGAACCAGTCTTCCACCAGGCCGTTGAACATTACGAAATAGTGCGGATAGAAAATGATGCCGGCCGGGTCGCAATGCGAGAAGCGAACCAGCGTGTCGCTGTAGAAGACGTTCTTCTTTGTTGCTGTGCTCATGCCCTATTCCTCGTTCGCGAGATGCAGGTGCTGTGCTACCGCACGATAGCCAGATTTCATAACATTCAATTAGCCTTGACTGAGGCCGGTCCTATAGTATAGGCCTATCGACTTGTTAAGACTGGCAACAGCTATCGTGCTTCTCGCCGTCAAGATATACGATTGGCTCAAGCGATGCTGAAACGGGTATCTTAAGGCAATCGCCGTTCGCCGGCCGGACCGGGGGCGGGCCTGACCGATGGTCGAAGTGTTTCCGCACCAGAGTCCAAGGGCGGCAGGCGCCCGCGGCGGCATTCCCGGCTTGCCGCTGGGCCACACAGGTTAGAATTGCGCCGATGAGCAAGCCGGATTCCCCCGCGGGCAGCGTCCACACTCCGATGATGCAACAGTACCTGCGCCTGAAAGCGCAGCATCCGGATATTCTGCTGTTCTACCGCATGGGTGATTTCTACGAGCTGTTCCACAGTGACGCGGAGAAAGCCGCGCGGCTCTTGGACATCACGCTCACCACGCGCGGGGCGTCCGCCGGCGTGCCGATCAAAATGGCGGGCGTGCCCTACCACGCGGTCGAGCAGTATCTGGCGAAGCTGGTGAATCTGGGCGAATCCGTGGCGATCTGCGAGCAGATCGGCGACCCGAACACGTCCAAGGGACCGGTGGAGCGCGCCGTCACCCGCATCATCACCCCGGGCACGCTCACCGATTCGGCCCTGCTCGACGAGAAGTCCGACAACCTGCTGCTCGCGCTCTCGGCCGAAAACAACAACGTCGGCCTGGCCTGGTTGAGTCTTGCGAGCGGCGAGCTGCGCGTAGCCGAAATGCCGCAGCGCCTCGTCGCGGGCGAACTCACGCGGCTGCGCCCGGCCGAAATCCTGGTCGCCGATCGCGACCCGCCATCCGGCCTCGACGGGACTGCCGCGCTGACGCGCCTACCCGAGTGGCATTTCGATTACGATGCGGCACGGCAACAGTTGCTCAAGCATTTCAACGTGCACTCGCTCGCGGGCTTCGGTTGCGAGGACCTGCGCCCCGCCGTCGCCGCAGCCGGCGCGCTGCTCGAATACGCGCGCAAGACCCAGGGCCAGGCGCTGTCGCACGTCAATGCGCTGCGCCCGGAGCGTGCGGAGGACTACGTGCGCATGGATGCGTCCACGCGGCGCAACCTGGAGCTCACCGAAACCCTGCGCGGCACGCCCGCCCCCACGCTGTACAGCCTGCTCGATGGCTGTGCCACCGGCATGGGCAGCCGCCTGCTGCGCCACTGGCTGCATCATCCTTTGCGCGACCGCGCCGTGCTCGCCAACCGCCACGAGGCAGTGGAAGAACTGGCGCAAGCCGCGGCCACCACCCTGCGCGAGGCGCTCTCCCGCATCGCCGACGTCGAACGCATCAGCGCGCGCATCGCCTTGAAAAGCGCGCGGCCGCGCGACCTATCCGGTCTGCGCGACAGCCTCGCCGCCCTGCCCCGGCTGGCGCCGCTGCTCGAGCGCGCATCCGCGCCCCGCTTGGCCGAGCTGCGCGACGCTCTGGCGGTGCCGCCGGATTGCGCGTCGCTGCTCGTGCGCGCGATCCTGCCCGAGCCCGCCGCGCTGCTGCGCGAGGGCGGCGTCATCGCCGGCGGTTTTGATGCCAATCTCGACGAACTGCGCGCGCTGCAGACCAACTCGAGCGAGTTCCTGGTCGCGCTCGAAGCGCGCGAGCGCGAGCGCAGCGGCATTCCCAACCTCAAGGTCGAGTACAACCGCGTGCACGGCTTCTACATCGAGGTCACCCACACGCACGTGGAAAAGATTCCCGCCGATTACCGCCGGCGCCAGACGCTGAAGAACGCCGAGCGCTACATCACGCCGGAACTGAAGACCTTCGAGGACAAGGCCTTGTCGGCGCAGGAGCGCGCCCTCGCGCTGGAAAAAGCCCTGTACGAGCAGGTGCTGGAAGCCTTGCAGCCGCATATTCCGGCGCTGCAGCGCATTGCGCGGAGCCTGGCGGAACTCGACTTGCTGGTTTCCTTCGCCGCAGACAGCTTGCGCCTCAACTGGTGCCGGCCGCAGTTCGTGAATGAGGCGCTGATCGAGATCGAGGCCGGGCGACACCCGGTCGTCGAGTCGCAGGTGGACCAGTACATCGCCAACGACTGCCGGCTGAACGCCGCGCGCCAACTGCTGCTCATCACCGGCCCGAACATGGGCGGCAAATCCACTTACATGCGCCAGGTGGCGCTGATCGTGCTGCTCGCCCACGTCGGCGCCTTCGTGCCGGCGCGCGCGGCGCGCCTGGGGCCCATCGACCAGATTTTCACCCGCATCGGCGCCGCCGACGACCTCGCCGGCGGCCGCTCCACCTTCATGGTCGAAATGACCGAGAGCGCCAACATCCTGCACAACGCCACGGCGGCGAGCCTGGTGCTGGTGGACGAGGTCGGGCGCGGCACGTCAAC
>Ga0315281_10003559_pt1 | contig 22787 bp, 27 predicted proteins | sample YL17G07_0_MG_FD_204540 | JGI IMG/M metagenome (GOLD analysis project Ga0315281, IMG submission 204540) | Sediment microbial communities from Yellowstone Lake, YNP, Wyoming, USA - YL17G07_0 | ecosystem: Environmental > Aquatic > Freshwater > Lake > Sediment | place: USA: Wyoming | collected... | reverse complement strand
AGTCATCTTTTCCGAGTCTTTCTCCAGTCTCTTCATGCCAAGTTCGGAAGCTGCGCCGAACCCGACTATGCCTGGCACATTCTCAGTGCCGGAGCGCATCCCTCTCTCATGTCCGCCTCCATGAAGCAGAGGTTCTATTTTCGTGCCCTCCCGTATGTAGAGAGCGCCAATGCCCTTGGGGCCGTAGAACTTGTGCGCCGAAATAGAGAACATATCTACATTGAGCTTTTGAACATCTGTTGGAATCTTGCAGAAGCTCTGCACCCCGTCGCTGTGGAAATACACTTCTTTTTCCTTGGCAATTCTGCCGATTTCCTCAATGGGCTCAATAGTTCCTATCTCGTTGTTTGCGTGCATGACAGATATGAGAATTGTGTCCTTCCTTATTGCATCCTCAACATCGGCTGGCTTCACGAAACCGTATTTATCAACAGGAAGATATGTCACCCGGTAGCCGTTCTTTTCAAGGTACTGGCAGGTGTGCAGCACAGCGTGGTGCTCTATGGGGCTTGTGATAATGTGCCTGCCATCCTTCTTTGCAAGTGCAACTCCCTTCAGCGCCCAGTTGTCTGCCTCTGTCCCCCCAGAAGTGAAGAAAACTTCTGTCGGTTTGCAGTTCAGAACCTTGGCAATTTTCTCCCTTGCATTCTCAACAGCCTCATATGCCTCTCTCCCAAATGAATGCAGGCTGGATGCATTGCCAAACTTTGAGCTGAAGTAGGGCCTCATCTGCTCAAAAGCTTCCTTGTCAAGAGGACTTGTCGCGGAATGATCCAAGTATATCCTCTTCATATGTTCACTTCCCACAAATGCTTTTAAAAGTGTTTATTCACAAGAGATATTGTCAGATATATATAACTCAGTTATATTTAAATCTTTGGAGGTAATCAGATGGTAGCAAAGGTTGACAAGGATACGTGCATAGGCTGCGGAGCTTGCGTCTCGCTCTGCCCAGACGTATTCCGAATTGGAAGTGACGGCAAGTCTGAGGCATACAACCCTACGGGATGCAAGAAATGCGATTGCAAGGCTGCGGCGGACAACTGCCCTGTGCATGCAATAAGCTTATAGAATTCTCGCAGAGGACTTCATACGGAATATGCTTACTCTAGAGAAAATCAATAAAAAATAAATAGACCGCGAGAATTTGATGGAAGTCTAGCCGCATCCACCGCCGCTTGCTGGTGTAGTGACTCCCGAGCCGCTCAAAGTCTTATTGCAGCCAGTTAGAGTGGGACTATAGCCGCATATCACCTGCCTCATCAGCTCAGGAGATGCTGCGTAATAGCCGTTGACCAGAGTGTTGTTGTTCAGGAGAATAGTTGGCGATGAGGCAATTCCCAAGGAGTTTGCAAGCGCTATGTTATCTTTCAGAAGTGTCTTTCCCTCATCACCAGTGGCGCATGTCTGTATCTTGTTCGTGTCAATGCCATTTTGGTTGCTGCAGTTCTGCCATATGTTGCCAGAGTTTGCGTAATCTGCAGATATGCAGACAGTATAGTCCACTATCTTTGCTGGATAGTAGTTCATTATGCAGACCTGTCTCAAATCCTCCGCAACTTCATTTGCTCCATGCAGGCTTGAGAAACTTCCATCCTGGTTCTGAGTTGCAATGAAGCGCAGCCCTCCAAATTTCACATCAGGAAGCGCATCCAGCAGAACTTTCGTGTTGTTCTCGGCGCGCACTCCGTAGGGGCAGTGGCTCATGACAAAGAGCACAAGTGTGTTGTTACTCTCAACTGCATTCAAGAGTTTAATAGGTGGCACGGCCTGCGGGTTTAGCAGGTAGGAGTTGCCAATTTTGAGCAGGAACCTGCTCAGGCTCTCATAGCTCTGGTGCTTATTAACTGAAGCGTCAAATATGTATGCAGGGACTCCAGTCAGATTGAACTCCTTAATCAATGCATTCCCCTCGTTGCTTGAATACTCGATATTCCTAACTGTCAGGTTGGTCATCTCAAACTGACCGTTCAGCACGCTCAATATCTGAGTGGTGTCGCATATCATGCAGCTCTTATCATTCACAATTGTAAGCCCAACAGCAACATCGGGCGGGAGGTTCTTGCAGATGTCACTTCCGGGGATAATTGCGCATATGCCTTTTGTAATCGAGTTCTCTGTAGCCGACCCACCGAACGCGTTGCCGTTCAGATAGATTGTAGGTGAAGACTGAACATTCAGCTCGTCCGTCCTCTTTATATTGTCACTCATCAATAGCGCCCCCTCACTACCGGTGCTGCAGCTCTTAATGACATTAGCATCAATATGGTTCTGGGTTGCGCAGTTCTCCCAAACATTCTCGAAATTCGGGTAGCCGGGAGTTATGCACGAGAGATAGCTGATAAGGTTCTGTGGGTAGTGCTTAACTATGCAGACCTGTCTCAAATCCTCCGCAACCTCAGTGTCTCCGTGCAGGCTGCTGAACCCTCCAGTGCCTGTCTCACTCGCTATGAAGTGCAGGCTTAGGTTCACCTCACTGCCAAACTTGTCAATGACTTTCTTCACTGCAGTCTCAGCCTGAACCCCATACGGGCATTTGCTCATTACGAAAAGCTCTATTGTCGCCTTTGCCTGCTTGGTGGGCGGGGTTTGATTTATAATGCCCGTATTGCTGTTGCCGTTAGGTGGCGGCAGTCGTATATTCATGGAGTTGTAGCCGATGTACGCCAATAGCACTATCACAATTAAACCCAGTGCAATCGTCAAGGGATTTCCGAATAGACTTTTCGGAGCAGTCGTTGTAGCGTGTCCTCCAGTGGCATGTTTTTCCTTCTTATACTTCATGTTTTCACCTCAATGTTTGAACTCTGCTATAAGCTCTCCGCTCATAGCATCATAAAAATAATTACTGCCGTTTCCAGATGCGAAAATATACCTCCCATTGCTGTCCCCTGAAGCAACTGCAACCCACACTCCATATGCGCCCGAGCTGCTTCTTATTCTCGAAACATCGCTCAGCACAGTGTCGTTGTAATCTCTCAGGTATTCATCATTCCTTATGCTGGAGCTGAAAGCTCTCGGAGCGATGTAGAATACCTTTATGTCCGTATCATTATTTATTGCTTTTGCTTTAGATAAGATTTCCGATTTTGTTCGGTAGCCACTGCCGACATAGACCGATGTACCGAGCAGAATCGCGAGGAAGGGCAGTAGCACCAGAAGGGCAGTGAGCGTCCTCTTGCTCAAACGAGGTGGGCCTACGAAGACGTTTACTGCGTAGTATGATATGCAGAAGCCTGCAAAGAGACCTGTCGCAAACCTGCTTGCATTGGTGCTCTCCCAGAAGCCGAAGAGCTGCACGACACCGTCAACGCCAAGAGGAACTACACTAAGAATCGCCAGCCAGCTGCTCTTTAGAACTTTCGGGAGCTTATCACTGGCAAATGAGGCGATGCAAGCAACGAATACCCCTGCGAATAAACCCACATCCCTTGAGCATATGGGCATGTACTGCCCGAAGAGCTCCAGGCTCCTCTCCGGGAGCTGGTGGCACATCAATACATTTGAGATGTAGCTCACTGCGCCAATGCCCAGAAGAATTCTGTTGTCAGACTGGATGAGCAACGGGGAGAGGATTATAAGAAAGAGGTATACCGAAACTAGGAAAAAGCACAGGTAGAATATAAACTCAAGAACATGGCTGCTCTGCATTTTACGTTTCAACCATTCACCTGCTGAGACATATGTTGCAGTTGCACTCATTCAGCCTCTTCATGCTAAGATGCATCTTGCAAAGCTTCCCCTCTTTCCTCAGGGTGCCGCATACAAGACACAGCTCGGCTATGGAGTCGGACTTCCATTTTTCCTCTGCAATCTCCTTTGCAATTTTCTTGGCTGCGTTTTTCACCTCGCTCATCTCTGAGAATTTCTTTGTCTTCTCATCAAGCTTCCCTCCCATATACTTGCTCACTGCAGCCTGCGTTATCCTCAGCCTATCAGATACTTTGACCTGAGTCCAGCCGTACTTGTTCATCAACTCATCGGCTATCCTGTACCTCATTGCAGGCAGGTAATAGCGCACTATGACCTCGCATGGCATCATCATGGGTTCACCTGAGTTATTTTTGAACAAACAGTTTTAAATAAAACTCGGTTATATCTGGGCCAGTAGATATTGCTACCTACACCAGTAAGAAGTTTTTAGAATAGAGTGCATAAACATACTGTGAGAATATGAGCAGAATAAAAGACGCGAAGCTTTCCAAGGAGGGTAGGGAGGAGCTGGAGTGGGCCAGGGAGAACATGCCTCTTCTTGCCATGATAGGGAAGAGGTTTGAGAAGCAGAAGTCTTTCAGGGGAATAACCATTGGTGTGTGCCTGCACCTGGAGAAAAAAACAGGCGTGCTGCTTGAAACCCTCAAAAAAGGAGGTGCGAGCATAGCTGCGGCAAGCTGCAATCCACTTACGACAGATGACAGAGTGGCAGCTGCGCTCGCCGATGAGGAGATGGATGTTTATGCATGGGCTGGGGAAGATGAGAAGGATTATTATAAGAATATAAACAGCGTTCTGGACCATAAGCCAGATTTGCTGATTGATGACGGGTGCGACCAGATATTCATGGTGCACACAAAGAGGAAGGAGCTCATTCCAAGTATCAGAGGCGCTTGCGAGGAAACCACGACCGGAGTAACGCGCCTCCATGCAATGGAGAGAGAGGGCAGGCTGAAGTTTCCTGTTGTTGCAGTGAATGACGCCTACTCAAAATTCCTTTTTGACAACAGGTTTGGCACGGCCCAGAGCACCATCGACGCAATAATGCGCGCTACGAATAAGCTCCTGGCTGGAAAAACCATTGTAGTAATTGGCTTCGGGTGGTGCGGAAGGGGTATAAGCGAGAGGCTGAGAGGCCTCGGTGCAAATGTGATAGTTGTTGAAGTTTCAGGCAGGCTTGGAAGGGAGGAGGGTCCTGCTGGGCAGCACAAGGCTTTGGAAGCACTCTACAGCGGATTCCGGGTGATGAACCTTGATGAAGCTGCAACGGAGGGAGAGTTCTTCATAACATCAACTGGCAACATCAATGTTATAAGCAGAAAGCATTTCGAGAAGATGAGAGATGGCGCAATTCTCGCAAACGCAGGGCATTTCAACAATGAGATAGACATAAAGGGTCTGGAGCAGCTTTCCTCAAAGAGGGAGAGGGTTAAGGAGAATGTGGAGCGCTTCACTTTGAGAAATGGAAAGAAGCTATATTTGCTCTCCGAGGGGAGGCTTGTCAACCTTGCAAGGCCTTCCGGGCAGGGCCACCCCATAGAAATAATGGACGGAAGCTTTGCAATTCAAGCCCTGAGTTTGGAGTTCATACTGAAAAACAAGCTTCCCGCAAAAGTAATCTCCGTCCCAAGAAGCATAGATGATGAAGTCGCAGAACTTGCCCTTACTTCAAAAGGAATAAAGCTTTCCAAGCCAAGCAAGGAGCAGGAGAGCTATGCCCGCTCATGGAAGGAGGGCACGTAGGTGGCATGCTCCCACCCGTAAGGGTCTAGCTTTCTGCTTCATTGACGGCGGCTTCTGCGCCATCTCACTCCCGAAGGAATTGCAGGCGTTACTTCCGCTGTGCCCCAGCGTAGTACTATCATCTACTAAAACAGAGTATTTAAACAATTCGGAGGGGTAACTTTCCAGTGAAGCCGTTATTGGGGTATCTGAACCCTCTCTTATAAATTCACTTTCATCCACTTCTAAAGAGCTTAGGATTCCCTGCTCGCAAGTGTTAAATAATAAATCAATCAAAGTATATCTCGTGCCAGGATGACAGAGTGGCCATGTGGCCGGCTGCAGACCGGCATAGAGGGGTTCGATTCCCCTTCCTGGCTCTGGGTGAGCAGATGTCATTGAAAGTTTACGACAGCCTAAGCGGAAAGTTGGAGGAGTTCCTACCACTCAAAAAGGGAAAAGTTGGGATGTATGTGTGCGGCCCCACAGTCTATGACTGGGCGCATCTAGGGCACGCAAGAACCTACATAGCGTTTGACATAATTCTGCGCTGGCTTAAGCACAGGGGATTTTCTGTTACGTATATACAAAATATAACTGATGTAGGGCACATGAGGGAGGACAGCGGTGAGGATAAAATAGGGAAGAAGTCCAGCGAGGAGAAAATTCAGCCCATGGCGCTTGTTGAAAAGTATATGCGGGAGTACTTCAGGGATATGGACAGCTTAGGGGTCATCAGGCCGGACATCTCGCCAAGGGCAACAGGGCACATCATTGACATGATTCAGGCAGTCCAGAAGCTCATTGAGAAGGGATATGCATACGAGGTTGACGGAAACGTATTCTTTGACGTCTCCAAATTCAAGGATTATGGGAAACTTTCCAAGGTGAACACTGAGGAGATGGCTGCGGGCACAAGGTTTGAGGTGCATCCAGACAAGAGGAACCCAGAGGATTTTGCCCTATGGAAGAAGGCCAAGGAGAGCGACCCGTTCAAATGGCCCAGCCCGTGGGGAGTGGGCTTCCCAGGCTGGCATATTGAATGCTCAGTGATGTCTGCGAAGTACATAGGGGAGCAGATCGACATACACGGAGGCGGCAGGGACCTGAAGTTCCCGCATCACGAGAATGAAATAGCGCAGGCAGAAGCTCTTACCGGCAAGAAGCCTTTCGTGAAGTACTGGCTCCATACGGAGTTTCTCAAAATAAATGGGGAGAAAATGGCCAAGTCGCTTGGGAACTATGTGACGCTGAGGCAGGCACTTGAGAAATATGATGCTGACACTCTGCGTTTCTTCTTCACCTCAACGCACTACAGGAGCCCCATAGACTACAGCGAGAAGAACCTGGAGCAGGCAAGGAGGAGCTTAGAGAGCTTGAAGAATTCAATCATGCTTCTGAAGAGGCTCAAACCTTCAAAAGGAGAAAAGGAGGAGGAGCTTGAGAGGCAGGTGAAAAAGACAATGGAGGAGTTTGAGAAGGCAATGGATGACGACTTCAACACGCCAGGTGCGCTGGCTTCGCTGTTTGAGTTCTCAACAAAACTGAATTCATTCACATCAAAAAATGATTCAATGGGCCCTGAGTTGAAGGAAAAAATCCTGAAGATGTTTGAGGAACTTGGCGGAATTCTTGGGCTCGGGTTCACAGAGGAGAAGAAAGCTGGCGGAGAGCTTGTGGAAAGCATTATGGGCATTCTGATAAATGCAAGGGAGGAACTCAGGAAGAAAGGTGAATGGACGGCTTCTGATGAGATACGAGCGAAGCTCAAGAAGGCGGGAGTTGCTCTGAACGACGAGAGGGAGGGAGCGAGCTGGAAGTTTGAGTAAGTGATGGAATGAGGGTCCAGATTCTCATGTTTGCAATTCTGCTGCTCGGCTGTGCGCAACAGGCTGAGCAGAAAGCCTCTGGGGGTGAGGGGATGAGAAAGGTGCTTTTCGTCATAGCTCCGTCGGATTTCCGTGATGAGGAGTTGTTCCACAGCAAGGAAGCTGTTGAGGCTGCGGGCTTCAGGGTTTACATAGCAAGCACGAGTATGAATGAAGCAGTGGGGATGCTCGGGGGGAGGGTCAAGCCGGATTTGCTTGTCTCGCAGGCGAATCTCTCCCAGTATGACGCAGTTGTTTTCATTGGCGGGCAGGGAGTTGAGACAAACGGCCTGCCGGAAAATCCCGCCGTGGTGAAGCTTGCAAAGGATGCGATCAGCTCCGGAAAGGTTGTTGCCGCCGTGTGCATTGCGCCGAGGATACTTGCGGCTGCGGATATTGTGAGGGGGAGGAATGTCACCTCCTTCCCAGATAATGATACCATCTCATCTCTGAAACGCGCAGGCGCGGTCTACACAGGAAAACCTGTTGAGAGGGATGGAAAGCTTGTAACGGCGGATGGGCCGTCATCAGCCAAGGGGTTTGGCGAGGAAATTGTTAAAGTCTTGGGGGGGGGATGAAAATGGACGAATACATAACTGGTTTTAACCTGCTAGTTGGTGTGTCAACGGTCATCTTTGCTTTGGGGATGGCTCTGATATCATTTCTAGCATACAGGAAGAATAGGAGGAGGATTATCCTGCTGGTCTCACTGGCATTTGTCGCCTACTTTGCAAGGACTCTCATAAAACTGACAAGCGAGCAGCAGTCCATCCTCACATTATCGCTCTCAAACCTTCTTGATTTCCTGACGCTGGCACTGATATTCTTTGCGGTGGTGAGGGCGTAGAATATGAGAGTCCAGGGTCTGGAGCAGCGCCAGCAGATATACGAGCACATCCTGCGTTTCCCAGGAAGCCATTTCAGGGAGATGCAGAGGCATCTGAAGCTACCGGTGGGCACGCTGCAGTACCACCTAACCAATCTTTCAAATGACGGCACGATAATACAGAAGAGAGACGGCGAATATGCTAGGTATTATGCTATAGGGCTCTTCACGGAGAGAGAGAAGAAGCTCCTCTCCCTGCTTAGGCAGAAGCCCATAAGGCATATTGCAATTATGCTTCTCATAGGCAAGGAGCTCAATCACAAGGGCATAATGAAAGAGCTCCAGCTCTCCCCGGCAACTACTTCATGGTATCTTGACAAGATGCTCGATTCGGGCATTGCCAAGAAAAAAAGGAGGGGAAAGGAGGTAATGTACAATCTAGTTAAACCCGATGAGATGGCACGAGTCATAATAACCTACCGCTCCAGCTTTCTTGATGCAATAGTTGACAGATTCATAGAAATTTGGGAGAGATGATATGGATATTGCAGAATTCATTAACTCATACTTCATAAAGCCGGTCTACGATAGGACGGGCTACAATATAATCAACACCTTGGTTTATGCAGTCATAGCGTTGTTCTTTGCATTTATATTCTTCAAAATTCTCAAAAAAGAGAAAGTAAAGCTGGACGAGAAATTCATTCTACGCGTCATACCATTCATACTCCTCGGCTCGGTTGTGAGAGTCGTAACCGATGCAACAGGAAGTGGCTCTGCAGAACTTCCTAATCAATTCATGCAGGGCGGCTCAACCCTTTTTGGCATGTATGGAGTTGTCGGCAGCTCCCGCATATACGAGTACGGCTTCCTCACCGCAACTCCCGGGATTTATGTCCTAATAGGCATACTGACATTCCTTTCAATAATCTTCTTCAACAGGATAAGGAGGATGGATCTGCTGCCGGTGTTCGCCCTGGTGTTGCTTCTCCCTCACCTCATCCTACTGCTGCCACTTATGAGAAACTGGTTCCACTTCATGCTCATCCTGCTGCTCTCATTCCTTGGTCTGGTTTCCGGTAAGATGCTTCTGGAAAAAATGAAAATAAAGGTAGGCCGTTCACAGCTTATTGTTGTTCTCTCCCACTCCCTTGATGGAGCTGCATCCTATGTGGCAATAAACCTCTTCATGGGTGGAACAGCCTATTTCGAGCAGCACGTTGTAGGCGGCGCGCTCGGAACAATCTTCGGAACGATGTTTGCATTCTATGTCGTGAAGGTTCTCTTCTCAACCCTTGCCGTTTGGGTTGTTGAAACTTCAGAAGACAAGAGGGATGAAAAAAATTATATCTTGCTTCTGCTCATAATATTCGGCCTGGCACCAGGTGTGAGGGATGCCTTCAGGCTGCTTGCAGGTGTGTAAATGTTGCTTCTCGTTGGGATGGGGATATGGGATGAAAGGGACATCAGCCTAAGGGGGCTGGAGGAGCTGAAGGACTGCGATGTTGTTTTTGCTGAGCAATATACCGGGAGTAGGGAAGACGGCTCGCTCAAGCGCCTTGAAAAGCTTGTGGGCAAGAAAATAATCCTCCTTGGGAGGGAGGAGGTTGAGGGAGAGGAAAAGATACTGAAGGAAGCTCTCTCAAAGAAGGTTGCCCTTCTTGTCCCTGGCGATCCTCTTATTTCGACAACACACATATCACTGAAGCTCTCTGCAGAGAAAAAGGGGATAGAAACTGCCGTTGTGCACTCCTCATCCATCCTCACGGCAGCGATTGGGGAGTGCGGTCTCCAGGCATACAAGCTTGGAAAGCCCTGCACCCTCGCAATTTGGAGCAAGGGCTATGAGCCCACAAGCAGCTATGACGTGATAGCCGAGAACAGGGAGAGAGGGTTGCACTCAGTGGTGTTTCTGGATATCAAAGAGAGGTGCATGGAAGCATCCGAAGCTCTCCAGCAGCTGCTGAAAATTGAGAAGGAAAAAAAGAGGCTTGGGGAATTCCATGCCGTGGTGCTGAGCAGAGTGGGGAGCCGTGAGCAGAAGATAACCTACGGCAAACTGGAAGAACTCCTTCAAAAAAAGCTTGGAAAGCCGCCTTTCATACTTGTTATCCCTGGCAAGCTTCACTTCATGGAAGAGGAGGCGCTAAAGCATTTCATATAGCCTTAAAATAACTCAGCCGCATTATACCTCCTATGAAATTTAAGCTTCTCTTCCTGTCCGTTCTGCTGCTGGGATGCCTAGGACTGGATATGCGCTCCGTGTGCGGGCAGTCACCAAATCCCGATTTGAAGGACAAGTGTTTCTCCTCCCTTGCCTTGAGGGATGCCAATTCAACAGAATGCAAGGAAGTTCAGAATGAAACAATGAGAGATTACTGCGTGATGAGAATAGCAATCTCAAGGCTGTCCGAGGCAGACTGCAGCGATGCCACATCTCTCAGGGAGCAGTGTGTGCATGTGGTGTTGGGATTGAGGGCTAACAGCTCACTTGTGTGCAATCTCATCCAGGATAACGATACTGCTGATCTTTGCAGGATGAGGTGATGTAATGCAGTTTTCCATATCAACAAAGAAGAAGGTTGAGCTGGTTGACATAACCAGCCAGATTGAATACGCAGTGGAGAGGAGCGGGGTGAAGTCCGGCGCCTGCGTTGTGCATGCGCCTCATGCAACCGTTGCAATAGTCCTAAACGAGTTTGAACCGAATCTCCAGCGTGATTTTGAGCAGGTTTTTGAAAAAATGCTGCCCAAGATGGATTATGCACACGACCACATAGACAACAATGCGCTCTCACACTTGCTCAGCGGGTTGATTGGAAGCGGGAGGACAATACCTATAGAGGATGGCAAGCTCGCTCTTGGGACATGGCAGAGGATAATATTCTGCGAGCTTGATGGGCCAAGGTCAAAGAGGGAAATAGTTGTGAGCATACTCAAATCGCAGTGATTAGATGAGGATAAGAAGCGCATTTGTCATTCCAAATCCGGAGAAAAGAATAGCCGTTGAGCTTAAAAAAGAGGTTGAGAGCTTCCTTGAGAAGAAAGGAGTCGAGCTGAGGAGAGGGGGGGATGTTCTCATAACCATCGGTGGAGATGGCACAATGCTTTACAACAAGGACAGGTATACACAGCCTATTTTTGGAATTGGGAGCGGAAGGAGCTTCATCTGCCAATCAAACTTCAAGAACTGGAGGGAGATGCTTTCAGCTTTGCTGCGCAGCTCAAGAATTGAGTGGAGGAGCATGCTCCGTTGCAGCATTTCTGGCAGAGTTTACGAGAATGCTCTGAATGAAATATGCATCAGGAGCAGGGACCACCGGGTTATTGATGTTTCACTTTCATTACATGGCAAAGGTAAAAAATTCAGAGCAGATGGGGTGCTCTTCTCAACACCAACCGGCTCAAGTGCCTATGCCTATTCCGCAGGGGCGCAGCAGCTTAAACCAAGAGCGCGGAAATATGAAATTGTGCCAATAGCGCCTTACAGGAGGGAATTCAAGCCAGTTATGGTGCCAGATTCAACAAGGTGCGAGATGAGCGTCACTGCAGGCAATGCAGACCTTGTGATAGACGGGCAGTTCATTCACGGAGTGAAGTTGAATTCAAAAATCAAGGTTTTCAAGAGCGAGAGGAAACTGGGGCTTCTAAGGTCTGCCTAATCTTTTGTTATGGGTTTTTATACAACTGACAACAAAAAATAATCATGGATCCTATATACATAGAGGTAATAACTTCTCCAAACTGCCCCCACTCCCCGAAGGCATTGAAAATTGCCAGCAGATTCGTTTCAAAATGCAAGTTCCCAGTAATAGTGCACGAGTCAAGCATAATAACCGAAGAGGGGCAGGCAATGGCAGATGAATTAAGCTTGGAGTCTACGCCTGCAATATTGATAAACGGGAGACTGACCTTTGTCGGCGTTCCAACTTCGGATGAGCTGAGGGGTGCAGTCATGGAAGCAAAAGCAAAGGAGCATGACAGAAATACCTACTTCTTCTGAAGCATTCTTTTCCTCTCGGCATCCTTATCCCTGCATAGAAGAACAACCCTGCTGTCAGTCCTCTCATCTGATATGATGTAGCCCGTCTCCTTGGAAAGTCTCTCTGCGAACTCCCTTATCTCGCCATGGCTTGGCATGTCCCCAAGCTCCAGCCCTCTGTTATATCTCGCGCCGCCTACAAAGACAAAGCTCTTGGGCTCAACATAGTCCGGCTCTGCCCTGAGAATGAGCTTTGCATACCCTTCAGGCTTGTGCATGTTCAACCTCTTCACAAGAGTAAGCCTCAAGACTTTTCTTGTTTTAAGCGAGGGAAAAAGCTCAAGGGTCCTATTCACATTTTCCCATGCACCTTTCACCTTTGGTCTGCACGTCTTGAGGTAGGTCTCCTCGTCAGGAGCCTCAAGGGACATGTAGAGCTGCGTTGGAAGATCCTTCATGCTACTGAGTTTATCTGGAAGGGTGCCGTTTGTCACAATGAAGGTGCTCATCCCCATTTTATGGAATATTTCAATGAGCTCCGAGAGGAAGGGATACATTGTCACCTCTCCAACAAGGCTTATTGCAACATGGGCAGGCTTGTTTGCCTCCTCCCATCTCTTCCTGTCCACCACCGGGTTTCCCTTGTAGCCCGAAACTATCCTCTTCTGCTCCTTAAGAAAGCCTTCAACAAGCACTTCAGGCGAATCCCATTCAGGCGTGCTCATCTCGTTCCAGCTTAGGCCAACATCCTCGGGCGATATCCTCCAGCAGAAGCGGCAGGAAAGGTTGCAGCTCACCATGGTGGAGCACTGCAGGCACCTCCAGCTGTCTATTCCGTAGAATGTGTGCTTGTAGCACAGCCTCTTACCGAGTATGCCTTCCTTCAGATATTTGCAGCTCTTCACTGCAGAATGGCTGCCAACTATATGATACTGCTGCTTCCTCAGCTGCGATGCAAGAGCTTCCGGTATGTAAGGCATTGTGGCACCAATTTAAATTTATACCAATATATTTATATCCAGTGAAGGGATGCCGGTGACAATTGAGTTCAACAGGCAGAGCAGGGAGCTCATCGTTAGCGAGCCCGAGTCTGTCAGCTCTTTGCAGAACGGTCATTACGGCTTGATGAGGAAGGGAGCCCTCTACCTTTTTCCCGAGGAGGCACTCTACCTCATGGACATAAGGAACGCCAAATGCTATGATGAGAAGGGCAATGAGCTGAGGTTCAACGACATTTCATATTTCTTGTACTCAAAGAAGCTAATGGCAAGGTATTTCACCTATAAAGACTGGAGGGACAGGGGGCTTATGGTAAGGGATATTGAAGAAGCAAAGGGAGGGTACGAGAAAAGCCCAATCAAGAAATACCCCTCTGGCAAATTCACATCCCCCAAATACAGCATTGAAGGCTTGTTCTTCCCAGATGACTTGATTACAATTATTGATGATGAGGAGGTTGGAAGAGAGCTGTATGAAAACTACTGGCTGGGGCAGTTTGGCAGCTACAAGGCGGAGCAGAGGGGAAAGCTCTCAAAGCTGGATGTGTACGAAACTCTTTTCATGCTGGAGCACTGCGGGCTGCATCTTAAAAATTCAAGCGAGAGACGGGTTAAGGCATATGCGAAAAGGAGCAGACCAGATTTGCATTACATATATGATGTATATAAAGACTGGAGGCTGAGGGGTTTCATACTCAAGACAGGCTTCAAGTTCGGGACGCATTTCAGGGTTTATTTCCCCAAGGCATCTCCAACAAAGACTGGGGAGGAGTGGGTGCACTCCAAGCATGTTATACATGTATTCCCAAGGAGCAGCAGAATGTTAATCTCTGAGTGGGCAAGGGCAATAAGAGTGGCGCACAGCGTGAGGAAAACATTCATACTCGCAATCCCAGGTGCTAAGAGAAAGGCAAAGGCAAAGTTGGATTTCCTTCTCTACCACAGGAAGAATGGGGGAGTGGAAGTTCCTGGCAAGGATGACCCTAGCTTTGTGATGCTCTCACTCAGCGAGGAGGAGCAGATTGGAGGGGCAGAGCTGGCAGAGGCAATTGAAAGTGCAAAGAAGCTCGGGCTGGATTTGATTCTCGCAATAAGCGACAGGGAAACATCTGTCACATACTACCGGGTGAGGAGGATAGAGCTGCCGGGAAGCAAGTACGAATATTATGAGATTGAGTGGGAACAGCCCTAGGTGGTTATTTGAGCCAAGCAGAAAGAAGGAAAATAGAAAGTTTTGCGAAAGAGCTTAAAAAAATACAGTATGTAGGAGGGTTCGTTTTCGTTGCAATAACACTTACCCTATCCGTTATTTTTAATGTTAATCCTTGGGTAGCTTTTCTGATTGGAGCAATACTTGTCTTCCCATACCTATACCACAGAGGGAATGAACTTGATAAAAAAATCAAAGAATCTAAGGAGGAGGCAGAAAAGATACGTGATATCTTGAGGACACCTCTCCATCATATTTTGTACCCGCCTTTTAAGGAGCTGATTATAATGCTCATAATTGTGCTGGCAGCCGTATTTGGCATGTTATACTTCGGCATTAGCGATGAAAAACAAGTTAGAATAATCGTCGCCTTAGCTTTCATCGCAGGTCTAATTCCGCTTTTCTGGCGCGGCTATACGAAAGCTATTTAAATAACCTAGAAGAAAGAAGTCTCTTGAGATTGAAAGGTGGTATTAATGGGAAAATTTGTTATTGCGAAACAGCTGGCCGGCAAGAAATTGATAACAAACGACGGTGAAGAGATAGGGAAATTCGTTGACGCCTACGTCAGCGAGGTCACTGGAAGGATTGAGTCGCTGATTGTTGAGCCCAACGTCGACAACCCCACGGTGAGGAAGATGAAGAGGGAGGAGGGAATGCTCCTCGTTCCGTACACCGCAGTCCTTGCCGTTTCAGACCACATAATACTGGACAAAAAAGTGCTTTGATTTTTTTATCCTTCTCATTCTGTTTCTTTAGTTTAAAGAGGTGGTACCATACTCCGAGGAGGGGCAGACGAGGCTGGCAGGGGGTGCGTGCTCGGCCCGCTTGTCATATGCCTTGCAACAGTTGAAAAAGACAGGGAGGAGGAGCTCAGGGAGATTGGGGTGAAGGATTCCAAACTGCTCACGCCTAAGAAGAGGGAGCACCTTTACGGTAAGATAGTTTCAATATGCAGCGAGTTTGTGGTGATGAAGACGACTGCAAATTCTTTAAATGAGGAGATGAAGAAGCATAGCCTGAATGAAATTGAGGCAATGGAGCTTGGGAAAGCCCTGTCACTGCTCAAAACTCCTCCGGAAGTTGTTTACATTGACTCCCCAGACACCATTGCAAAAAGATTCTGCACAAGAATAAGGAAATACCATTCTGGGAACGAGGAGCTTATCTGCGAGCACAAGGCGGACTTCAACTATCCGATATGTTCTGCCGCGTCAATCATAGCAAAGGTTGAGAGGGATGCAGTGATTGAGGAAATTAAGAAGGAACTCGGATGTAATTTCGGGAGCGGCTATACGTCTGATGACAGGACTATAGATTTTCTAAAGAAGAACTTCCACAGGGCGGAAATTCACAAGTACATACGGGAGGAGTGGGAAACAATTGATAAACTGAAGCAGAGAAAGCTCAACGAGTTTGATGCAGATGAGTAAGTACCTTTTCTCAATTGTTATATTTCTTTCAATAATATCCGGATTGCTGTTTCCAAATGTGACCGTGCTGTGGAAAGATTACCAGAACTTCCTTCTTGCTCTGCTGATGTTTTTCTCTGCACTGAGGGTGGAAAAGAAAGATTTGGAAAAGGCCAACCCCAGGCAGCTGTTGGTTCTTCTGCTCTTTGTCTTTGTTCTAATGCCGTTGCTCTCCCTGCCCTTCAAGCTTACAGACTCCATGACATTCATAGGAGTGCTTTTCGCCCTGGCATCACCAAGTGCAGCAGCGACAGCATTCTTCACATCATTTCTAGGAGGGGATATTGCACTTGGGGTTGCAATCTCTTTCATTGCATCGCTTCTTTCAATAGTCACGCTTCCCACAACAGTATACCTGCTGGGCGGGGCTGCAGGCTCAATTGATAATAATAAAATTTTCACAATTCTTATCGAAGTTATAATAATTCCAATACTCGCCGCCCTGATTTCAAAAAAACTCTTCAAAAAACTGGTTGAAAGCATAAACAAACACAAGGACTGCCAGCTTGTTGTCATGTTCCTCCTCGCCTCAAGCATTATCGGAGTGAGCTATGGAAACATAGTTGGAAACGAGTACCTCTTCCTGCAGGAGACCGTCATGATTTTCTTCATACTTCTTCTTGGCGGTGTGCTGGCCTATCTGTTTGGCATGAGATACGGAAAGAAGTCCGCAATAACATTTTTCGTTGCAACCAGCGTCAAGAATGCCATGCTGTCGTTTGCCATAGTGCTAAAACTTTTTGGTACAACTGCCGTGCTTCCCATGGTGGCCAATCTTATCGCGCAGTTCATTCTAATGGCCCTATTCGAAATAGTAGGCTGCAGGATACTATAGTTCTTTTGCGAAGTTTACGAGGAATTCATTGAGTTTATTGCTTTCTATGGTTGCGCCTGCAGCTATGTTATGCCCTCCCCCCGCTCCTATTCCTCTGCATGCATTGCCAAGGGCTTCACCCAAATTCACTCCTCTCTCAACAAGCTTCTTGGTTGCCCTTGCAGAGATTTTTACCCTGCCTTCCTCATCAGTTGCAATTCCAACTATCGGCTTGTCGCTGGCAAGAGCCCCCCCGTAGAGCATGCCTGCGATAATTCCTATAACGCCGTCTTCTATGTGGCCCCTCCCGTCAAGGAAATAAAACTTCCCGTAATCTTCATACTTGGAAATTGCGTAGAACATCCCTTCCCTCAGCTGCCTCCTGTGTTCATAAAGAAGCTTTCTGGCTTCCTCCAGAGCTCCCTCCTCCTCTAGGCACACCCTTATTCCTATGTCCGGCCGGTCATGCCTCCCGCACGCATTCAGAAGAGTGCTGTATTCCTTGGCATCGCTCAGCTCGCTCCCCTCTGGCTGTTTTGCAAGGATATACACCTCTCCAATGAGCTCATTGGCAACCTCCCCAATCCCTTTTGAGTAGAGGTATGAAACAAGAGCCGAGATGAGCTGCACCCTCTCCTCCATACTGAGCTCAAAATACCTTCTCCATTTGTTCTCCTGCTTAACTTCTATACCTGCCTCTTTGAGAAACTTGTGGCAGTTCTTCTCATTCCCAGTGAGGCCTGGCAGGAAAGGCTCTGTGCAGTAGGAGAGGAACCACACAAGGGGCCGGCTCATCCTCCCGAAGATGCCCAAATCAATATCGCACCTGGCAATTCCATTCTTTATTCCCTCCTTGAGAATCTCCCTGTTTAGGCTCTTGAGCGGGAATTGCATGTCTCCCACAGCGCCCACAAGAGCCAAGTCTACAAGCTCGGCATCTCCAAACACAAGGTAAGCTGTGCCGGATGAGCTTATGTCGCTCCCCCCGTCAAATCCAGAGAGGTGCGGATTCGCCTGCAGAAACTTACCTTCCTTGCCCTGGTGGTGGTCTATTATAACAACATCCTTTCCTTCCAGCACTGCCCCCAGTGCCTCCTCAACTCCGCCAAAATCAACAAAAATCAGCTCTTTTGCCTCCTTTATTTCACTTCTCGCTTCCAGCCTGCGCAGAGTCAGCATATTATATGCGATTCCCCTCTTTCTCAGTGCCTTTGCAACAAGAGCGCCTGCAGCCATCCCATCCGCATCGTAGTGGTGCACAATAAGGGGCTTGCTGAAGCTCTCTATGCATTTTCTGACTTCCTGGCACCTCCCAATGAACTCAGATTCCATACAATTAGAATGGCGTCTCTAATTTAAATATTAAATCCTGAAGCTCTCCTCATTCTTTGGGATGATAACTTCATAACCCATCTTGCCTATTGCCTCTCCAAGCTCCCTGGGCTTGTCCTCCTCCCCGTGTATCACAAAAACCCTCTTCAGCTTCTTTGTGCTCCTCACCATATCCAGCAAGCCCTTATAGTCTGCATGGGCGCTGAAAGACAGCTGCTCAACACCCATTTTAATCTCAATTTCCTTGCCATCTATGGTTATGTGCTTCTGCCCCCCAATCAACTTCCTGCCAAGCGTTCCTTCTGCCTGGTACCCCACGAAGATGAGAAGGTTCCTGCTGTCTCCCGCAAGCTTCTCCATGTAGTGCAGCACAGGCCCGCCGGTGAGCATTCCCGAGGTGGATACAATTATTGCGCTCCCGCTCTCAATCACATCGCTCCTGTCCTTTGTGTGCGGAGTGTGGAAGAACTTGCTCTTGAACGGGTCGTCATCGCTCATGAGTATCCTTTTCTGAATTTCATCTCTTGCATATATCACATTCTGCCGGTATATCCTGTTCGCCTTCAGTATCATCCCGTCAACAAATATAGGCACATGTTCAAGAACTCCAGAGCTCATGTAGCTCTCAAGGACGAAAAGTATGTCCTGCGCCCTCCCTACAGCAAAACTCGGTATGATAACCTTTCCCCCTTTCTTTATTGTCCTGTTTATGCTGTCGCACAGCATCTTTGAAGCATTCTTAAGGGTCGGATGCTCATCTCCCGGAGCCCCGTAGGTGCTCTCAATTATGAGGTTCTCGGCAACCAGGTTCTTCTCAGCCGGGTCCAGCAGCTTTGTCTCCCTGTCATTGACATCAGAGCTGAAGAGCAGCCTGCTGTCGCCCTGCACAAGCACCATGGAGCTTCCAAGTATGTGGCCGGATTTATGGAAGGAGAATTTCAGCCCATCGCCAACAACTTCCCCGTACTCAACCATCTTCCACATCTTCATTGCCTTTATTATGTCGTTATTGCTGAACTTCATGCCCCTGTTTATGCGCTGGTAATCCGCAAGCAGCAGCTGGCTCAAGTCATGCGTCGGCTTGGTTGAGTATATCTGCGCCCTGCAGCCCTTTGCATACATAAAAGGCAAATAGCCCATGTGGTCAAGATGGGTATGGCTTATGGCTATCCTTTGCAGTTTCCTTATCTCATCGTCGCGTATGAGCGGGTATTCGTCAGTTTCCCCCAGCTTCACGCCAGCATCAAGCAGAAGATTTGCCCTTCCATCCTCAACCAGTATGCAGTTCCTTCCGACCTCACCCGCACCGCCAAAAAAAGTTATATTCGTCAAATCACCTTAACATTTTATTAATCAAACGTCATAAGTAGATAATCAGGTGATATATATAATAGTTTTCGCCGCCAACATCATCCCATTCCTCAGGAAAAAGGAGCAACCCAAGCCCGAACAGGAGCCTGATGATGCTTCAAAGGAGTGCGAGTCAGAGCTGGAAGTATGCAAAAGGAGGGAGTCAATCTACAGGAAGATAATAGAGCGCTACAGGGAGCTCATTGAGGCTGGGGAGAGCAAGTCAATACCTGAGCTGAGAAGCTTGGTGAAGCCGCAGAGCTCATCAGTGCTGGAGCTGAGGGACAAATTAACGAAGGAGTTCAAGCCCTATGATTATGAGAGGGACTTCCTCGCTGCATCCCAGAAGGCTTTTGAGTTTGTCAAGGATGAGATAAAGACGGAGCATGTTGTTATAGAGTTCTGGCTCAGCCCTAAGGACATACTGGAGCTGAATGCGGCAGATGAGATGGACAAAGCAATACTTTTGTGTTCTCTGCTCATAGCCCTTGGGAACAAGGGTGCAAAGGTGGTTGTTGAGATGAAGGGAGGCTTGAAGCATGCCTTTGTGATGTTCAACTTCGGAAACAGGTATTACCTGTTCGACCCGGTGCATGATGTAAACCTTGCAGGAAGCAAGGACATTCTGGAAGCGCAAATATCAACTGAAAGGGATGAGGAGAATAAGATGGTGTATGAGTTCAATGATACAGAATATAACGAGTGGTGAGCAGTTAATTTTTTATTAACTCATGTTTATAATTGAAGAGCTAAAAGGTGTGAGTTTGATAAAGATAGACAGACACAGATGCATCTACTGCGGAGCATGCGTTGGGGTGTGCCCCAAGCTTGCGCTCATTCTCAAGGAAACTTTTGTTGAGTATGACGAGAAGAAATGCATAAACTGCGGGATGTGCGCCAAAGCATGCCCCATGAAAGCGATTGATTTCAAGAAGTGATTGTTTGAAGGCAGACTACGATGTGATAGTTGTCGGCGCAGGGCCTGGAGGCAGTTTTGCCGCAAAGAAAGCTGCCAAAGCAGGAGCCTCAGTTCTGCTCATAGATAGGAGGAAGGAGCTAGGAGCGCCAGTAAGATGCGGTGAAGGGTTAGGTTCTCACTGGCTTGATGAGCTAGGCCTGAAAGTTTCACCAAAAGCAATATCCGCTGAGATAAGCGGCTCTGTCTTGTACTCACCAAACATGAAAAGAGAAGTGAAGATACAGAACCCTGAGACAAGGGGTTATGTTATCGATAGGAAGGTTTTTGACAAGGATTTGGCAATTGATGCTGGCAGGGCAGGGGCAGAAGTCATTGCCAAGACTGAAGTTTATGAGGTTATGAAGAAGGATGGCAAAGTCTGCGGTGTGAAGGCAAACTGCGCTGGGGATAAGTTTGAGGCAAACTGCAAGGTGCTCATAGCTGCAGACGGAGGGGAGTCCACCATTGCGAGAATGGCGGGTATAGATTCGACTGCCACCCTCTACGACACTGATTTTGGAATAGAGTATGAGATGGTGAATGTAGACTGCCAGGACCTGATTGAGATATACTTCAGCAAGAGCGCCGCACCAAGAGGGTATGTATGGGTTTTCCCGAAAGGCAAGGATGTTGCCAATGTAGGGGTGGGCATAGGCGGCTTGGAGAAAGGCAATGCCGTTGAATACCTGGACAGGTTCATAAAGAATAACAAGCGTTTTGAAGGGGCACAGACTGTTGCAATAAAAGGAGGATTGATACCCGTTGGCGAGCCTCTCAAGGAGCTTGTGGCAGATGGGCTGATGATTGTCGGGACTGCAGCGCACCAGGTTGACCCGATTCATGGAGGAGGTATGGCTCTTGCCATGGAAGCAGGAGGCATAGCCGGGGAGGTTGCCGCAAAATGCGCAGCTGAAGAAAAGACTGACAAGAAGAGCCTCTACGAGTACGAGAGCATATGGAGGAAGAAGGTAGGACCAAAGCTCATGAGGAGACTGCGCTTAAGGAAGGTGCTTGAGAAGCTTGATGACAACGATTTCAACGCAATTTTTGAGAATCTCACAGACAAGGACTTGGATGAACTAATAAAAGGAGACTACAAGCCCGTTGTCCAGAAGGTGCTGTTTAAGAGGCCTCAGCTATTAAAGGTTCTGAGTGCATTACTCTAGGTGATACAATGGAATTGACCAGATTCGAGAAAGCGAGAGTAATCAGTGCAAGGGCATTGCAGCTTGCTTCAGGCGCACCCCTAATTATAGAGTTGCCCGAGAAGCTCATAAACCCTGTTAAAATTGCCTATATGGAGTTTGAGAGGGGAGTGATACCGCTCGCAGTAATACGTGAGAAATAGCTATAGTTTTATATATCTCATTGTCAAAATTGTATTCCATGAAGGCGCAGTCGGCAATAGAGTTTATAACTGCTTATAGCTGGGCGTTTCTTCTCATACTTGTTGTGGGTTTCATAGCATTCTATTATATATCAGTACAGCAGCCCAGCCCCCAGTGCGACTTTGGAACTGAACTGCAATGCCAGAGCTTCCAGTTCGTCAAAAACAGCAGTGGGAGCATGAGGCTTGTATTCCAGCTGAACAATGGCATGGGCAAGGCGGTGAGCTTCACCGGGAACCAGATAATAACTGCAACTAATATCGGCAAGAGCGGAGTGAACAGCTACACAGGGTCATGCTGGAGCAATGGCGTAATAGTGCGGGGCGGCGACCCAGTGTACTGCACATTCAGTATAACTGACTCAGATGTTATCCCTTCCCTCAACAGAAATGTAAAGTTTGATGTTGCGCTGAACTATGTAGACTGTGAGACCTCTCCAGACTACCCTGTTGACTGCTACGGCGGGTTGAACAGGACTTATCGTGGAGCTATTACGGCACCGTTTGAAGCACGCCCAAGCGGAGTAGCGTCATTCTGCGGTGACGACACATGCGATGCCGCGCACGGAGAAACCTGCGCCAGCTGTACGCAGGACTGCGGACCCTGCCTTGGTCCAAGCTGCCAGCCAGACTGCACATTTGGCATCAGCGGCTTATTTGTGTGCAATTCATCTTGCTTAGGAATCAACGGGTGTGCCGGCTTCTTCCAAGCCTGCAACAAATATGCTCCAGGTTACAGATGCTCAGACTCATCCGGAGGTACGACTGGCGCCCTCGATTACAGGGTTCAGTGCTGTAACAATAGTCTATCCTCGGCTCCTAACTGCTACCAGAACACCCCAATAACTGTTGGCTACTGCGGGGATGGCGACTGCAGCGCTAACGCCAAGGCGCATGGAAAGAACTGCAGCAACTGCCTAGGTGACTGCGGACCGTGTACTGGTATCCCAAAGTGCCAGCCAGACTGCACGTTTGGTGTAACCGGCAATCCCACCCTGTGCAATTCTTCCTGCCAGAATTGCTATTCCGATTTCGGGTTGCCCGCCTCCCCACAGCCTATCTGCAATAACTATCCTAAAAACTCCCAGAAATGCACAAACTCAATAGGAGGCACAGCACCCGAAGGCACACCTCCTCTCCTCAACTATTCTGTT
>Ga0315281_10003558_pt1 | contig 22787 bp, 21 predicted proteins | sample YL17G07_0_MG_FD_204540 | JGI IMG/M metagenome (GOLD analysis project Ga0315281, IMG submission 204540) | Sediment microbial communities from Yellowstone Lake, YNP, Wyoming, USA - YL17G07_0 | ecosystem: Environmental > Aquatic > Freshwater > Lake > Sediment | place: USA: Wyoming | collected... | reverse complement strand
CCCCGTCGCACCGGCCCCGATGGCTCTGCCATCGCCGCCGGCACGCCGGTGCGCCCCAGAGCGACCAGCTCACGCCCCGGAACAGACGATTTCGTGGCATCAATCATCTAAATGATTACGCTCCAGGGCAGCCTCCTGATCGCATCGCCGGCGCTGCGCGACCCGAACTTCAAGCGGACCGTCGTGCTGATCACCGAGCACACGGACGCGGGCGCGGCCGGCCTCGTGATCAACCGTCCCTCCCCCTCTCCCGTGTCCGAGCTCGTCCCGCAGCTCGAGCCGCTCGTCGAGGAAGGGGAGCAGGTCTGGCTGGGCGGCCCTGTGCAGCCGAACGCCGTGCTCGTGCTCGGGGAGTTCGTCGACGTGGGCGAGGCGGCGGTCCCGCTCTTCGGCTCGCTCGGATTCCCCGCGCTCGACGATCCCGAGGAGGTCCTGCCGATCACGACACGCAGGCGGGTGTTCGCCGGCTATGCGGGCTGGGAAGCCGGCCAGCTCGAGAGCGAGCTCGAGCGCGACGACTGGATCGTCGAGCCGGCGCTCGCAGACGACGCGTTCACCGACGCACCCGAAGCGCTGTGGGCCGATGTGCTGCGCCGCAAGGGCGGCGTCTACGAGCTCGTCGCGCGGATGCCCGAAGACCCGTCCGTCAACTAGAGGCTTGATGCGGATTGGCCGCACGCACGGATGGTGTGCCAGACGCTGCGCGCTTCGCCCGGATCCGGCTTGAACGTAGAACCACTATGCCCTGCGCCGGATCCGGCCGAATCGCTTGGTCTGGCCCATCCCCGCACGCACGTCTAATCCACATCAAACCTCTACCGCGTACCCGAGATACAACTCGGTCATGTACGACAGCCTGATCGGCTGCGCCGACCGGCGGGCGATCTCGCGCACGCGCTCCGCCACCTCGTCGCGCACCGGCTGCGGCGCGGCCGCGATGAAGCTGATCGAGGTAACGCGCTCGACGAGCCCTTGCTCGTCGACGACCTGCTCGTGCTCGAAGAGCGCACGCTCGCAGCGCTCGAAGAGCCCGCTGTCCGCGAGCAGCGAGCGCCACTCCCGCTGCTTCCTGCGCGGCGTGTCGCCTTCGAGCGGGTCGATCACCGCGGAGAGCGCAGCCTGCACCGGGTCGCGCTCGTCGCGTGCGTTCCAGATCAGCGCGACGCCTCCGCCGGGGCGGAGCACGCGGTGCATCTCGCGCAGCGCCTCGTCCTGCCGGAACCAGTGGAACGCCTGGCCGACCGTGACCGCGTCGACGTAGCGATCGGTGAGCGGCATTCGCTCGGCCGTGCCGGCGAGCACGACGACGCCGGGCACGCGCCGCTCGAGCTCCTGCCGCATCTCGCGCACGGGCTCGACGGCGATCACGTTCGCCCCGCTCGGGACGAGCAGCCGCGTCAGCTTGCCCGTGCCCGCAGCGAGGTCGAGCACGATCCGGCCCGGGCGCAGGTCGAGCCGCGACACGATGCGCGCGACCGCCGCGACGGGATAGCCGGGCCGTCCCCGCTCGTAGACGTCGGCGCCCGCGAAGCCCCGCGTCGCGGGATGCAGCTCAGACACGGCTCGACGGGCAGAGGTCGTTGACGACGCAGTCCTCGCAGCGCGGCCCGCGCGCGGAACAGACGCGGCGTCCGTGCCAGATCAGCAGATGCGGGAAACGTGCCCAGTCCGCGCGCGGCACGAGCTTCATCAGGTCGCGCTCGATCTTCACGGGGTCGTCCTCCTTCGTGAAGCCGAGCCGCTGCGAGAGACGGCGGACGTGCGTGTCGACGACGATGCCCTGCGCGTGCCCGAGCTCCGCCGACACGACGTTGGCCGTCTTGCGCGCGACGCCGGGGAGCCTGACCAGCTCCTCGAGCGTGCACGGCACCTCCTCGTCGAACTCCTCGATCAGCATCTTCATCGTCCCGCGCAGCGACTTCGCCTTCTGCCGGTAGAAGCCGGTCGCGAAGATGTCTCGCTCAAGCTCTTCCTGCGGCACCGCGAGATATTCCTCGGGCGTGTGGTACTTCTCGAACAGCGTCGCCGTCACCCGGTTGACGTTCACGTCCGTCGTCTGCGCCGAGAGCATCACCGAGACGAGCAGCTCGAGCGGGCTCGAGAACGCAAGCGCGATCGTCGCGTCCGCGTGCTCGACGGCGAGCCGCTCGACGATGGGCCGGATGCGCTGCTTCTTCGGCCCGACGCGCTTGCGCGCCTCGTGGTGGTAGCTCCGCGGCATCGACCGACGGTAGACGATCAACCGACGGCGGCGAGCGGCGCGCCGGCGGGATCGCCGCCGCCCCAGAGGTGCGGGCCGGCGCAGACGAGGTCGAGCGCCGGGCAGCTGGAGCACGCGAAGTCGCTCGGCGTCGGCCGGAAGTCACCCGCCTGGATGCGGGCGATCCCGGCCGAGAGCTCGGCCTCGAGCCCGGCAACCTGGTCGAGCGTGAACGTCGTCGACGCGACGGCGTCCGGCCGCTCGAGGAAGTGGTAGACGACCTCGACCTCGTGGGCGCCGGCGCGGAAGCACGCGAGCGCGTAGACGAGGCGCTGGAGCCGGTAGTCGCCCTCGACGATCTCCTCCGGCGTCGCGTCGCCGATGACGTTCGTCTTGTAGTCGAGGACGACCGCACGGGTCCCGTCGAGATGCAGGGCGTCCAGGTAGCCGTGCACGAGCACGCCGTCCTGAACGAACGTGAAGTGCCGTTCCTTCTCGACCTTCGGCAGCCGCGCGATCCGCGCGGCGAGCTCGGAGTCGCAGTACGAGGCGACGAAGGCGCGGATCCGCTCGAGCTCGTCCGCGCTCACCGCGGGGTACCAGTCGCGCACCTGCTCGACCGCGGGCGCCGCGGGCGCGGCGAGATCGACCTGCTCGAGCAGACGGTGCACCGCGTCGCCGATCTCCGTCGCGCGCAGGCCCGCGTCGCCGTCGCCCCGGCCGTCGGGCCGGCGCTCGCTCATCCCCGCGACCCGGATCGCGTAGTACTTGTAGGAGCACTGCTCGAAGGTCGAGAGCGCCGTGAACGAGAGCCGGCGCACGCGATGCAGCGGCGGCTCGGACGGCGCGACGAGCGCGGGGAGCCGCAGCGCAGGCGGCCCTGAAGGCGCGACCTCGAGCGCCTCGAAGAGCTCGAGCTGCCCGGCGTCGCCGGGCTCTTCTGCGCGATCGTCCTCCGCGGGCGCCTCGACCCAGTCGCTCTCGCGGTGACGGTCGACGCGGACGACGAGGCGCGCCTCGTTGCGCGCGATCTCCAGCGGCGCGTCGCCGGCGGCCGCGAGCTCCTCGTCGGCGTCGAGGCGGGCGAGCACCCAGCCGATCGGCGTCGAGGCGTCCGCTGCCTTCTCAGAGTCGATCGAGCCCGAGACGATGAGCCGCTCCTTCGCGCGCGTCATCGCGACGTAGTAGAGGCGCAGCTTCTCGGCCTGCTCCTCGATGCGCCGGGCCTCACGAACCTCGTCGTAGTCGAAGGCGCCGCGGCGCTTGGCCGTGACCGGATCGGCGACGCGGAAGCCGAAGCGGCCGTCCGAGAGCGCGAGGATCTCGTCGGGAGACGGCGGCGCCTTGTCGCGCCCGGCGTCGGCGACGATCACGACCTTGAACTCGAGGCCCTTGGCTGCGTGGATCGTCAGCAGGCGAACGACGTCGGCGCCCTCCTCCTCCGCCACCGCTTCGAGCTCGCGCGCCCCGACCGCCCCCTGATCGGCGACGAACCGCACGAAGCCTTCGATGTCGGGGCCGCGCAGCTCCTCGTACGAACGCGCGAGCCGCGCGAGCTTGCGCATGTTCGCGTAGCGGCGGCGCCCGTCCCACTGGACGAGCACCGCGAGGTCGTAGTCGTGCTCGCCGACGATCCGCTCGCACAGCCGCTCGAGCGACAGCCGGGGCACGGCGGCGGCGAGCCGGTCGTACCGCTGGCGGAACGCGAGCAGCAGGCGCGCGTCGCGTTCCTCGAGCCCCGGCGGCATCGTCCGCTCGAGCCCTGCGAAGAGCGGCCGCTTCGACGCGGCGCGGCGCAGCAGCGCGAGCGCGTCGTTCGAGAGCCCGACGAAGGGAGAGGCGAGCACGCTCAGGAGCGCGCGGTCGTCGTAGCGGTTCTGGAGCAGGCGCAGGTACGCCAGGAGATCGGCGACCTGCTGTTGGCCGAAGTACCCCCTCCCCGTCGCGCGGTACGTCGGCAGGCCCTCTTTCCGCAGCTCCTCCTCGTACCATTCCGCGTCGGTGCCGGCCGCGAAGAGCAGCACGATCTCGCCGGCCCTCGCCGCGCCGGTGTCGACGAGCTCGCGGACGCGGCGCGCGACCGAGCGCGCCTCTCCGCGCCGCCAGTGCACGCCGGAGTCCTTGTAGCTCGCCTTGTCGGTGACGAGCAGCTCGACCGGATGACCGAAGACCGGGTCGAGGAACTCCGCCCCCGCGTGCAGCGGCTGGAACTCGTCGCCGAAGTGCGCGCCGAAGAGCTCGTTGACCGCGGCCAGCACCTCGGCGCGCGAGCGGTAGTTGCGCGTGAGCGGCAGCAGCTGCTTCGCCTGCGCACGCCGCTCGCGGAACACGCCCACGTCCGCATGGCGGAAGCCGTAGATCGACTGGAACTCGTCGCCGACGAAGAACAGCTCGGCCTCGGGAGCGCGCAGCAGCTCGACGAGCTCGCACTGGAGCGCGTTCGTGTCCTGGAACTCGTCGACCATGATCGAACGGAAACGCAGTCCTTCACGCTCGCGGATCGACTCGTTGTCGCGCAGCAGGTTGCGGGCGTGCAGCTGGAGGTCCTCGAAGTCGAGCGCCGACTCGCGCGCCTTCGCGTCCGAGTACGCGGCGGCGAAGCGGCTGAGCAGCTCCTGGAGCAGCACCCGGTCGCGGATCGCAGCCTCGTCGAGCGCGGCCTGCTCGACCGCGCGGCGCGCCTCCTCGTACGACGCCGCCCGCTCTCCGGAGGCGCGGAAGCCCGACAGGTCGAGCAGCCGGTCGGGACGGCCGTCGCGCTCGAGCAGCGCAAGCAACTGCGTCGCGTTGCCGCGCTGGAGCTCGGTCGCCGACGCGTCCTCGGCGAGACCCCGGGCCGCCTCCCGCAGCTCCTCGACCCGGTCCGCGAGCTGCGGTGCGATCTCCATCGCGAGGTCGAGATCGCGGCCGGCGGAGCGCAGCGTCTCGTAGACGCCGGTGAGCATGCGGCGCAGACCGTCGGCGCCGTAGGTCGCGAGCAGCCGCAGCCGGTCGGGCTCGTCGTCCACGCAGAACTCGGCGAGCGCCTGCTTGAACGACTCGCTGCGCAGCACCGCGCCGTGCGCGTCGTCGAGCTCGCGGAAGCGCGGGTCGAGCCCGGCCGCAAACGGGTAGCTCTTCAGCAGGCGCAGGCAAAAGCCGTGGATCGTGGAGATCCAGGCGCCGTCGAGCTCACGCGCGAGATCCTGGCGCCCGCGCTCCGCGAGCGCGGCGCGAATGCGCGTGCGCAGCTCCCCGGCCGCCCGGCGCGTGTACGTGATGACAAGGATCGAGTCGACGTCGAGCCCGCGATCGCAGACCGCCCGCACGAACCGCTCGACGAGGACGGCGGTCTTCCCCGTGCCTGCGCCTGCCGAGACGAAGACCTCGCCGGTCGCCTCTACCGCAGCGAGTTGCTGCTCGTTCACCCGCGGCTCACTCGGCAGATGGGCCAGAGATCGCACCACGCGGGGCAGTCGCCGCCCTTCGGGTCGTGCCCGACGTCGCCGCCGCGAATGCGCCGCGCGAGCCGGTGCGCGGTCGCCTTCGCGTTGTCGACCGCGTTCCAGAACGTGTCCTCGTCGAGGTAGTCGTTCTTCACGTAGCCCGGAAGCGTCTCCCGCTCCCCCGCGCGCAGCAGGCCGCGCGCCTTGCGCTCGCCGGCAAGCGGCCGGTAGACGCCGCCGAGCGGCTCCAGCCCGACGAGGTCGCGCAGCACGAGCATGTACAGCGGGATCTGGAGGCGCAGCTCGCTCTCGATCTCGCGCGCCGAGTGCGCGTGCTTTCCCGACTTGTAGTCCTGCACGATCCCGCGCGCGCCGAACGGGTCGACGTCGATGCGGTCGATCTTCCCCGACAGCGTGAGACCGTCGCCGAGGTCGAGGCCGCGCTGCAGCTCCTGCGGCGCGCGCTCGCTGCCGAACGCGACCTCGAACCGGCGCGGCACGAGCTGGAGCTCGCTGGCGCACTCCTCGTGGACGACGACTTCGAGGTCGCGCCACAGCGTGGAGTCGAGCTCGCGCGCCTCCATCTCGGTCATCTCCATGCGCTGCCCCTGGAGCGCTTCGTCGAGACAGGCGCGCATCAGCCTGACCGCGGCGTCGGCGACGCGCTCCTCGAGCTTCTCGACGCCGAGCTCCTTCGGGACGCGCGTGAAGAACTTGAAGAGCGCGGAGTGCGCGACGGAGCCCTTGAGCTTGGCATCGACCTCGGCGTCGATCGACCGCGGGTCGAGGAACCGATCGACGAACCAGGCCGAGGAGCAGTCGGCGAAACGTTCGAGCTCGGTGACGTTGAACGTCGTCTTCGAGCCGAGCTGCTCGAGCACGAGCGGGTGCGTCAGCTTCGTCGGCCGGCGGAACGCGGAGACCGCGCGCTCGAGCCGGCGCTCCCAGCCGTTCGCGAACGCCAGCGCGTCGGCGCCGGCGCCGTCGCGCGCCGCGAGCTCGGCGAGCGCGCGCAGGCGCTCGCGCTCGGTCGGCGCCTCTTCGAGCGGCCACGTGAGCGCCGAGAGAGGGCGCCGCCGCGTCCAGCGGCGAACGTCCTCCGCGTCGAAGACGGCCTGCACCTCCTCCCAGAACGGGCTTGGCTCGCGCGGGCTGCCGTCGTCGGTCGCCGCCTCGCGCACGAGGTACAGCCGCTCGAGCGGCCGCGTGCACGCGGTGTAGAAGAGGTAGCGGTCGCGGCTCACGGAGTCCGGCCGCGCCAGCCGCGCCCCGCGCTCGTCGAGCACGCGCCGCGTGTCGTCGTCGATGAACGGCGAGGAGCTGCCGCGCCGCGGCAGGCTTCCCTCCTCGAGGCCGAGCACGAACACCACGTCGAAGCGGCGGGTGCGCGCCCGCAGCAGGTCGACGACGGCGACACGGCCCTCCTCGTCGCCGCGCGTCGGCCGAAGCGTCTGCCGCTCGAGTGCGCCGGCGACGTCCTCGCGCGACAGCTCCTCGCCGAGAGCGCGCCAGCGCTCGAGCTCGGTCAGCAGGCGGTTCACGGTCTCCCACGCGCGCAGGTCGAGCCGCGACGACTCGCCCACCGGCGGGCCGTCGACCCCGTAGGCGTTGCGCAGCATCCGCGCCGCGAGACGGCGCACGGCGTCGACGGGATCCTCGGCGTCGCGCAGCTCCGCGAGCGCCGGGAGAGGCGCGCCGCGCAGCTTCTCCGACTCCTCGACGACGCGCTCCGGCGTCTGGATCGCGCGCCCGCGCAGGCGGCCTTCGACGAAGTCGGCGGCCCGCCGCTCCAGCCCCGAGAAGGGCGAGCGCAGGAAGGTGAACAGGTCGCGCCGCGTGCCTCCGAGCCAGGCGAAGCGCAGCATGGCCGTGAGCGCCTGGCCGAACGGCGTCTGCGCGAGCCGCACCTTGCCGTCGATGGCGTACGGCACGCCGAGCGTGCCGAACGCCGTCTCGAGCGGCGCGCGCCAGCGCTCGATGCTCGGGAGCACGATCCCGACGTTCTCGGGCGGGATGCCGGAACGGAGGACCGCGAGCAGCTCCTCGCCGACGAGCTCGAGCGCGCCGCGGGCGCCCGCGCCTTCGAAGAAGCGGACGGCGCCGTCGATCGGCTCCGGCGCGGGCGGCAAGTCGGAGAACAGCGCGCGCTCGAGCTGCGCGAGCGCAGGGTGCGCGGAGTCGCCGTAGCGCGGCGGCAGCTCCTCGATGCGCGGGCCCGCGAGCCGCGAGAGGTCTTCCGCCGTACGCCGCAGCGACGCGAAGCCCGGCCGGCCCGGCTCGTACGGGAGCGACACGCTCACCTCCGTTCGCGCGGCGAGCGCCTCGAGCAGCGCCCACTGGGCGCTCGTGAGGTCCTCGAACCCGTACGCGAACACCGGCTCGCCGTGCCAGGCGCCGAGATCGGACCGGAGGCGCTCGACCGCGATGCGCTGGAGCAGCTCGCGGTCGAGCAGGCCGAGGCGGTCGAGCTCGGCCCGGTAGGCGGCGTAGAGCGCCGACACGTCGCCCTCCAGGTCGCCGGGCTCGAGCAGGCCCGACTCGACCTCCGCCAGCGTCTCGAGGAGCGCGTCTACGAAGCCGCCGGACTGCGCGGACGCCGACAGTCCGCTCAGCGCGGCCGCCGCGATCGCGCGGCGGGCGACGAACGCGCGCTGCACGTCGGGAAGGGGCCTGCGGCCCTCGCCGCCGGCCTGCGCGATCCGCTGGAAGACGTCGTCGAACGTGCCGATCGTCCCGGCGAGGAGGGCCGGGCGGCGCGCGAGCAGCTCGCGCTCGACGACGTCGACGTCCGACCGGTTCGGCACGATGAGGACCGGTTCGCGTGCGAGCGAATCGAGATAGCGGTCGAGCAGAAGCCCGACCTTGCCGGCGTTCGCGGGCCCGGCGATGAGACTGAGCGGCACCGCTCCATGGTAGAGCGGGGTCCCGACGTCTTCAGAGGGCGTGCGGGGACGTCCCCGCAAAGAGCGGGAAACGCGTCTGAGGGGCGTGCGCCGCCCCTCAGACGATCGCTTCTAGGCCTGCGCGGCCGACTTCGGCTTGCGGCCGCGCCGGGCGGCGGGCTGGCCCGGCATCGCGCCTGCGCATTCGTCGCAGAGATCGGCCTGCTTGCCCATCCGGCGGGCGTCCGAATACGTCACGCGAAGGACGGCCCCTTTTGCCTCGTCGACTTCCTTGCCGCACTTGTCGCATACGAGAATGGTTTTACGTGCCATGGTGTAAATCCTACCCGAAATTCCAGGCATAACTGCGCGGTCGGAAATCGTCGATCGTCCGATCACTACACTGCCCGCCGATGCGCGACGAGAGCACGATCGTCGTCCTCGAGGGCGACCAGACGGGCCAGGAGCTGCTCGAGGAGGGCCTGCGCGTGCTCGCGCCGGCCGTGATCGGATTCGAGCTCGACTTCATCCGCTACGACCTCTCGCTCGAGAACCGCCGTGCAACGGGAAACGCCGTCGTGCACGAGGCGGCGGCCGCGATCCGCGAGCACGGCCTCGGCCTGAAAGGCGCGACCGTGACCCCCGAGGCGCACGGTGACGTCGGCTCGCCCAACCGCATCCTCCGTGAGGAGATCGGCGGCAAGGTGATCGTGCGCACGGGCCGGCGCATCCCCGGCGTCGCGCCCATCGGCGGCGTGCACGCGCCGATCTCGATCGTCCGCATGGCCGTCGGCGACGCGTACGGAGCGACCGAGTGGCGCGAGGGCGAGGGCGACGACGAGGTCGCATTCCGCACCGAGCGCATCGAGCGCCGGGTCTGCCGCGCGGTCTCCGAGTTCGCGTTCCGCCAGGCGGAGCGCACGGGGGCGAAGGTCTTCGGCGGGCCGAAGTACACGGTGAGCCCGGTCTACGAGGGCATGTTCAAGGAGGAGATGGACGCCGCGGCGGCGCGCCACCCCGACGTCCCCTACGACCCGCAGCTGATCGACGCGACCTTCGCGCTCCTGCTCTCCACCGCCGGCGACCCGCTCGTGATCCCGACGCTCAACCGCGACGGCGACATCCTCTCCGACCTCGTGCTGCCGCTCTTCGGCTCGATCGCCGGGTCCGAGTCGCTCCTCGTCGCCTTCGCAGACGACTTCGAGCCGGCGGCGATCATGGCCGAGGCAGCGCACGGAACGGCGCCCTCGCTCGAGGGCAAGAACGTCGCCAACCCGATGGCGATGATCCTCGCCGGCGCCGCGCTCCTCTCACATGGCGGCGTGGCCTCTCAGAACGCGGGCCGCGCGATCCGGGAGGCGTGCCTCGAGGCGGCCGCCGCCGGCGCCCGCACCGCCGACCTCGGCGGCCACCTCGGCTCGAGCGAGTTCACGGACGAGGTGATCGCCCGGGTGCAGGCCAAGCTGGAGATCTGGGCGTCGCTCTAGCCGGCGAGGGCCGACGGCCACGCGCCGACGTGAACGGCCCACACGTCGAGGAAGACCTCGGCGACCGTCGGGTCGAACTGCGACCCGGCGCAGATCGCGACCTCCGCGAGCGCATCGTCGGCGGAGAGCGCCTGCCGGTACGGCCGCGCCGACGTCATCGCGTCGAACGCGTCGGCGACGCCGAGCAGGCGGGCCTCGAGCGGGATCGAGCGGCCGCTCAGCCCCGAGGGGTAGCCGCCGCCGTCCCAGTGCTCGTGATGGAAGAGCACGTACGGCAGCGCCCGGCGCGCGGAGCGCAGCGGGGCGACGAGCGCCGCTCCCGCAGCGGGATGGACGCGGATCTCGGTCAGCTCGGCGATCGTCAGCGGCCCCGACTTCCGCAGGAGCTCGCTCCTCACGGTGACCTTGCCGATGTCGTGCAGCGGCGCGCCGAAGCGAAGGCCGGCGAGGCGCCGCTCGTCCCAGCCAAGCCGCCGGGCGACGGGCTCGGCGAGAGCCGCGACCCGCGCGCCGTGCCCCTGTGTCTGATCGCGCTCCTCGAGCGCGCGAGAGATCGTCGCCAGCATGCCCGAACCAGGTTCCTCGGGCAGCGGCGGTTTCCTCTACAGGCTGTCCTCCAACCGGCGCTCCACGCGCCGGAGCACGAACCAGCCGGCGGCGAGCCCGACCGCCACCACCCCGGCCGCGTACAGCCCGTAGCTCTGGATCGCGTCGCCGACCGCCTTGCCGCCGTAGAACGCGGCGAGACCGACCGCGCTCGCCCACACGATGCCGCCGCTCGCGTTCCAGAAGAGGAACTTCCACCACTTCATGTGCGCGAGCCCTGCGACGGCCGCCGCACCGACGCGAAGCACCGCGACGAACCGGCCGAAGAACACGGTCTTGCCGCCGTGGCGCCTCATGATCCTCTCGGCGCGCGGCAGGATCCGGTCGGAGTAGCGGCGGAGCCAGCTCCAGCGGCGGAAGAGCGCGCGCCCCCCGAGGCGGCCGAGCAGCCAGTAGCCGAGATTGTCGCCGATGATCGCCCCGGCGGCCGCGAGCACGATCACCCAGACAATCGAGTAGTGGCCCTGGGAGGCGAGCACGCCGAACGCGATCAGCGCGGTCTCGCCCGGCAACGGCAGACCGAACGACTCGAGCATGACCACGACGAAGAGCAGCGGCAGCCCGTGCGCGATGAAGAAATGCGTCACCGCGGCGAGTCTAGGCACCGCGTGCGACGGCCCGAAGCGAAAACGCGACAGGTACCGCATCACGCCGAGCCGGGTCTCCCATAGAGTTGGCGGCGATGAAGGTAGGTGTCGCGCGCGAAACGGCGCCGGGAGAGCGCAGGGTCGCCCTCGTGCCCGAGGCGGTCGCGAAGCTCGTCGCGGCCGGCTTCGAGGTGATCGTGGAGCCCGGCGCGGGCGAGGCGGCGTCGTTCCTCGACGCTGCGTACCGCGAGGCGGGCGCGACGCTCGGGTCGCCGTGGGAGACCGACGCGCTCGTGAAGGTGCGCAAGCCGGACGAGGACGAGGTCGCGCGCCTCCGGGCCGGCCAGCTGCTGCTCGGGTTCCTCGACCCGCTCGCGGACCGTGCGGCGGTCGAGCGTCTTTCGTCACGCGGCGTGGTCGCGTTCGCGATGGAGTCGATTCCGCGGATCACGCGCGCTCAGTCGATGGACGCGCTCTCATCGCAGGCGACGGTCGGCGGCTACAAGGGCGCGCTGCTCGCAGCCGAGCATCTCCCCCGCTTCTTCCCGATGCTGATGACCGCCGCCGGGACCGTTCCGCCCGCGAAGGTGCTCGTGATCGGCGCGGGCGTGGCCGGACTTCAGGCGCTCGCGACGGCGCGGCGGCTCGGCGCGATGGTCACGGGCTTCGACGTGCGTCCCGCGGTGCGGGAGCAGATCGAGAGCCTCGGCGCGACCTGGCTCGATCTCGGCGTGACGGGCGCCGAGGCGGAGGGCGGCTACGCGCGCGAGCTGACGCCGGAGGAGATGCAGGCGCAGCAGCAGGCGCTCGAGGCGCGCATCGGCGAGTTCGACGTCGTGATCACGACCGCGGCAGTGCCCGGACGTGCCGCGCCGCGGATCATCCCGGCCTCGGCGGTCGGCGCGATGCGGCCCGGCTCGGTGATCGTCGACCTCGCCGCCGACACCGGAGGGAACTGCGAGCTGACCGAGCCCGGCGAGATCGTCGTGCGCGAGGGCGTCACGCTCGTGGGGCTCACGAACCTGGCGAGCTCGATGCCCTACCACGCCTCGACGCTCTACGCCCGCAACATCCAGACGCTGCTGCTCCATCTCGCCCCCGGCGGAGAGCTCAACCTCGACTGGTCCGACGAGATCACGGCAGGCGCGTGCGTCGCCGGCAAACAGGAGGCTGCGCCCGCATGAGCCACAACATGCTACTCGTCTTCGAGGTGACGATCCTCGTGCTCGCGATCTTCCTCGGCTTCGAGGTGATCTCGAAGGTGCCGGCGATGCTGCACACGCCGCTGATGTCGGGCACGAACGCGATCCACGGCATCGTGATCGTCGGCGCGATGCTCGTGCTCGGACTGCCGGACAAGGGCGCCTTCACCTGGGTGATCGGATTCGTCGCGGTCGTGCTCGGGTCGGCGAACGTCGTCGGCGGCTTCGTCGTCACCGACCGGATGCTGGAGATGTTCAAGAAGCGGGAGCCGGCGAAGCCGGACGAGAAAGAGTAAGTGGGCTACAACCTCACGAACCTCGTCTACCTCGTCACCATCGTGACGTTCATCCTCGCGCTGCGCTTCCTCTCGAGCCCGGCGCACGCGCGTCGCGGCAACCAGATCGGCGCGGTCGGGATGCTCGTCGCGATCGCGGTGACGTTCGCGCAGAGCGGCCTGACGAGCTACTGGGCGATCGCGCTCGGGATGCTGATCGGCGGCGGCTTCGGGGCCGTCGCCGCCCGCAAGGTGAAGATGACGGCGATGCCGCAGATGGTGGCGCTGTTCAACGGCGTCGGCGGCGGCGCGGCGGCGCTCGTCTCGCTCGCGGAGCTGCACCGGATCCTTCCCGATCCCGGGACGCCGAAGGTGGACATCGGGCTCTCGATCGTCCTCTCGGCGCTGATCGGCTCGATCTCGTTCGCGGGCTCGATGATCGCGTTCGCGAAGCTCCAGGAGCTGATCGGCGGCAGGCCGATCACGTACGTGGGGCAGCAGTACGTGAACGCGACGCTCTTCCTCGCCTGCGTCGCCGCGGGGGTCGCGCTCACCGCGGGGGTGCAGCAGGAGTGGCTCCTGTGGGCGCTCGTCGCCGGCGCGTCGGTCTTCGGGGTCCTGTTCGTGCTGCCGATCGGCGGCGCCGACATGCCCGTCGTGATCTCGCTCCTCAACGCGTTCACCGGCCTCGCCGCGGCCGCGACGGGCTTCGAGCTCCAGAACAACGTGCTGATCGTGAGCGGCATGCTCGTCGGCGCCTCCGGCACCTTGCTGACGATGAAGATGAGCCAGGCGATGAACCGCTCGATCACGAACGTCCTCTTCGGCGCCTTCGGCCAGGTGTCGGAGCAGGCCGCCGCGGTCGCGGCGGGCGCCGGCGGCGGCACCGTGCGCAGCGCGAGCGCCGAGGACGTCGCCGTGATGCTCGCGTACGCGCGGAAGGTCGTCTTCGTGCCGGGCTACGGGCTCGCGGTCGCACAGGCGCAGCACGACGTGCGCGCGCTCGCCGACCTGCTCGAGGCGAAAGGCGTGGAGGTGTCGTACGCGATCCACCCGGTCGCGGGCCGCATGCCCGGCCACATGAACGTGCTGCTCGCGGAGGCCAACGTCCCGTACACGCAGCTGAAGGAGATGGACGACGCGAACCCGGAGTTCTCGCGCACGGACGTCGCGATGGTCGTCGGCGCGAACGACGTCGTCAACCCGGACGCACGCAACAACCCGGGCAGCCCCATCTACGGCATGCCGATCCTGAACGTCGACGACGCGCAGACGGTCGTCGTCCTCAAGCGGTCGATGAACCCCGGTTTCGCCGGGATCGAGAACCCGCTCTTCTACAACCCGAAGACGGTGATGCTCTTCGGCGACGCGAAGGCGTCGATCGTCCAGCTCGCGCAGGACGTCAAGAACCTCTAGACGACTACCCCGTCCGGCGTCGCAGGGTGACCGCGCCGAGGGCGAGCGCGAGCACGATGCAGGCGCAGATGACGACGACGTCGACGACGAAGCGGGTGCCGAGCGTGTCGCTTGCGGTGTGCGCGAGAGCGTCGTACGCGTAGGTGAGCGGCAGCGCGTCGGAGATCCAGCGCAGCCACGTCGCCATCTGGTCGCGGCCGACGAAGAGGCCGCAGAGGAGGATCTGCGGGAAGACCGTCGCCGGCAGGAACTGCACCGCCTGGAACTCGGTCTGCGCGAACGCGCTCACGAAGAGCCCGAGCGCCGTGCCGAGGACGGCGTTCGCGACGGCGAGCGCAACGACGAGGGGCCGCGGCCCCGCGACGTGGAGGTCGAGCGTGCCGAACGCGAGCACCGAGACGATCGTCGCCTGGACGACCGCCACGAGGGCGAAGGCGAGGCCGTAGCCGGCGAGCAGGTCGAGCTTCCCCAGCGGCATCGCCATCAACCGCTCGAGGGTCCCGGACTTCCGCTCGCGCAGCATCGTGATCGAGGTGACGAGGAACATCGTCACGAAGGGGAAGAGGCCGAGCAGCGGCGGTCCCGCGTGCTGGAAGACGGGCCCGCCGAGGAAGAGCTCCTTCAGGAGCGTCTCGAGCAGGCACGGCACGCCGACGATGAGCACGAGCGTGCGGGGGTCGCGGCGGAGCTGCGCGAGCACGCGCAGCGTCACGGCGAGCGTCACGCGACCGTTCACGCGCCGCCCTCGATCAGGCGCAGGAACGCCTCGTCGAGCTGCTGCGTGCCGGTTCGCGCACGCAGCTCGTCGGGCGTCGCCTGCGCGAGCAGGCGTCCCTCACGGATCAGGAGCAGGCTGTCGCAGCGGTCCGCCTCGTCCATCACGTGACTCGAGACGAGCAGGGTCGCCCCACGCTGCGCCAGCTCGTGGAAGAGCTCCCAGAGGTCGCGGCGCAGCACGGGGTCGAGACCGACGGTGGGCTCGTCGAGGACGATGACCTCGGGACGGCCGAGCAGGGCGGCGGCGAGCGAGACGCGCGCGCACTGGCCGCCCGAGAGTCGCGCGACGACGCGGCCCGCCTCCTGCTGGAGGTCGACCTCGCCGATCGCCCGGTCGACGGAGTCGGGCGCGGCTCCGAGCACGCGCGCGAAGAAGCGAAGGTTCTCGCGGACGGTCAGATCGCCGTAGACCGACGGCGCCTGCGTCATGTAGCCGACACGTGCGCGCAGCTCCTTCGCTCCCGCCGGCCTGCCCAACACCTCGACGGAGCCGCCGGCGACGCGTTGCACGCCGACGATCGCGCGGATGAGCGTCGACTTGCCGCTGCCGCTCGGTCCGAGCAGGCCGGTGACCGATCCCGGTGCGACGTCGCAGCTCAGCTCCGGAAGGACGACGGTACCGCCCCGAACGACGCGCAGGCGGTCGACGCGCACGGCCGGCCCGCTCATGCCGCGCCGCCGGCCGCGCGGGCGAAGAACCGGCCGCCGCGGCGCTCGACGACGAGCGGCAGGCCGAAGCACTCGCTCATCAGCTCGCCGGTGAGCGTCTCGGCGACGGACCCGGCGGCGACGACCGCGCCGTCGCGGAGGAGCAGCGCGTGCGTGACGACCGACGGAAGCTCTTCGAGGTGATGCGTCGCGACGATCGACGCGAGCGCAGGACGTTCGCGCGCGATGCGCGTGAGCGAGGCGATGAGCAGCTCGCGGCCCGGGAGGTCGAGGCCGGCGCCGGGCTCGTCGAGCACGAGCAGCGCCGCGTCCGTGATCAGCGCGCGCGCGAGCATCACGCGGGCGCGCTCGCCCTGCGAGAGCCCCGCGAAGGGCCGATCGGCGTGCGGCTCGACGTCGACGAGCCGCAGGAGCCCGCGGGCCGCCGCGATGCGCTCGCTCGTGACGTGCTCCTCGAGCAGCGCGCTCGTTCCCGTCACCCCGGTGAGGACGACGTCGACCGCGCGCAGGCCGGGGAAGAAACGGGCGGAGACTCCGAGGTCGACGACGCCGATCCGGTGTCGCAACTGCGGGATGCGGACGCGGCCGAGCGCGCCGCCGAGCAGCGCCGCGGCGCCCGTGCTCGGCTGCATCTGCGCCGACGCGATGCGCAGCAGCGTCGTCTTGCCGGCGCCGTTCGGGCCGAGCACCGCCCAGTGCTCCCCTTCGCAGACCGACCAGGTCGCGTCGCGCACGATGAAGCGGCGCTCGCCGTCCGGCCCGCGCCGATGCACCGACGCCTGCTCGACCCGGACGACGTCGCGTGGAGAGGCGGTGCCGCTCACGAGGCAACCCTAACTACGCTTTCGGCGTGGTCCCGCTCTTCAAGGCGAAGCACGTCTTCGAGGCCGTCCCGCCCGGGCGCGCGGTCGACGCGGTGCGCGACGCGTTCGTCGCGTACGCGCGCGGCGAGTGGACGATGCCGCCCAAGGTCTACGTGCCCGCCTATCCGGCGGGCGACTTCCGTGCGATGCCCGCGCTCGGCTCCGGGCACGCGCTGCTCAAGTGGGTGACGTCGTTCCCGGGCAATCCCGCCAAGGGCCTCCCGACGGTGATGGGCGTCGTGCTCGTCTCCTCGGCGGAGGACGGACGGCTGCTCGCAGTGCTGGACGCCGGCGCGGTGACGGCGATCCGCACGGGCGCGGCGGCGGTGCTCGCCGCCGAGACGCTCGGCCGCGCGGACGCGGAGACGGCGGCGGTCGTCGGGGCCGGCGTGAACGGCGAGGCGGCGGCGCGCACGTTCGCCGCGCGCGGGCGCTCACCGCTTCTGTGGGACGTCGACGAGGCCCGCGCGCAGGCCGTCGCCGACCGGGTCGGCGGGCGCGTCGCGGCGAGCCGCGAGGAGGCGCTCGCGGCGGACCTGCTCGTGACCGTCACGCCCGGACGCGAGGTGCTGCTGCCCGAGGGAGCGCTCCGCCCCGGGCAGCACGTGAGCCTGATGGGGGCGGACGGGCCCGGCAAGGCGGAGATCGCGGTCGCCGAGCTCGCGCGCGTCCACGTCTTCTGCGACGACTGGGAGCAGGCGAGCCACGGCGGCGAGTGCGCAGCCGCCGTCGAGGCGGGCGCGCTGTCGCGTGCCGACGTCACCGAGATCGGCCACGTGCTCGCCGGCGACGCCGAGGGCCGGCGTTCGGCCGACGAGGTGACGGCGTTCGATTCGACGGGTCTCGCCCTACAGGATCTCGCGGTCGCCCTCGTCGCGCTCGAGCGCGTCGGCGAACTCGACCTCCCGCGCGTCGACCTGTAGGAGGCCCGTCTCTTGCAGTCACGTCTGGTGACAGTCACGAGACGTGCCCGCCGGAGCCCGTGATCCGGCAAGAACGGGATGAATGCGGCAGTCGTAGGGGGCCCTGTCCGCCCGACATCTGCCCCGTACCGCCACGTCTGGTGACAGTCACGAGGCGTGTCCGTTGGAGAGGGTGTCCGTCTGAGGGCGAAGCTACGCGAAGCGCGCGGGATCGAACAGCTCGAGTTGCGGCGAGCTCTCGCCGAGGATCGCGTCCGCGACGAGCTCGCCGCAGGCGAAGCCGAGCACGTTGCCGTGGCCCGAGTAGCCGGCGGCGACCCAGAGGCCGTCGCGGCCCGGGACGCGGCCGACGAGGGGCAGCATGTCCTGCGTCAGTCCGAAGATCCCCGCCCAGCGGTGGCTGATGAGCGGCTGCTCGCCGATCAGCTCGCCCATGAAGCGCTCGAGCGACTCCTGGATCGCCGGCGTCGTCTCCTCGACGTCGGTGAGCTCGTCCAGGATCGAGACGTCGCGGAAGCCGCCGAGCACGATGCGCCGGTTCGGGAGCTGCTGCCAGTAGTCGAACCCCTGCCGCGCGTAGTGCGGGCGGTCGTAGAGGACGCGGTCGAGCGGCTCGCTGACGATCACCTGGCCGCGGGTCGGCCAGATCGCCTCGGCGAGCTCGGGCACAAGCCCGTGGCCGTAACCGTCCGTGGCGACGACCACGTGCGTCGCGTCGAGCGAGGCGACGTCGTCGACGCGGTCGTGCTCGCGGATGTCGGCGCCCGCCTCGGCGGCACGCGCCGCGAGACGGCGCACGAATCGCGCCGGCTGGAGGGAGCCGTCGCCGGGATGCTCGATCGCCCCGTGGAAGCTGTGCAGATGCGCGGCGAGATCGGCCTTGTCGATCCACTCGGCGGCGATCCCGTCCTCGCGCATCGCGTCGTACTCCGAGCGGATGTGCCCGCGCTCCTCCTCGTCGGCGGCGAGCCGCAGGCTGCCGACGCGGGTGAGGCTGTCCCCGGCGAGCGACTCCATCCGGTCGAGGGCCCGCTCCGTCCAGTGCCAGAGAGCGCGCGCCGGCTCGCGCCCGTAGGTGTCGCGTGCGACGTCGTAGCGCGTGGCGCCGCCGCGTAAGGCGAAGCCTCCGTTGCGGCCGCTCGCGCCCTCGGCGACGCCGCGCTGGTCGTGCACGCGGACGCTCAGCCCCGCCTCGGCGAGCCGCAGCGCGGTGGAGCAGCCGGTGACCCCCGCGCCGACGATCGCGACGTCGACGCGGCCGTCGCGCCGCATCTGCGCGCGCGCAGGCGCATCGTCCTCGAGCCAGTAAGGCGTGCCCAAACCGCGGTGGATGCTACTCGTCAGCCGAGGACGGGACGGTACAGCCCGTCCGCGGCGACCACCCGGCCGTCGAGCTCGCGCTCGACGAGGGCCCGGGCGACCGCCGACGCCGGCAGACCGGTTGCGCGTGCGACCTCGTCCGCCCCGGCGGCCGACTCGCGGAGCAGCGCCAGCACCCGGGCGGAATCGCCCGACGGCGCGACGCCGGGCGGCTCGGCCGCCTCGAGCCCGAAGCAGGAGAGCAGGTCGGCGGCGCAGGTCAGCGGCGACGCACCGAGCTTGAGCAGCGCGTTCGTCCCCGCCGAGAGGGCCGACGTGATCTCCCCCGGCACCGCGAACACCTCCCGGCCCTCGTCGAGCGCCAGGTCGGCGGTGATCAACGCCCCGCTGCGCTCGCGCGCCTCGACGACCACAGCTGCCGCGGCGAGCCCCGCGACGATCCGGTTGCGCGCCGGGAAGCGCCACGGCGCGGGCTCGACGCCGGGCGCGTACTCCGCGACGAGCAGGCCGGTCGCCGCGATGCGCCGCGCGAGCTCCGCGTGCGCGGCCGGGTAGTCGCGGTCGATGCCGCAGCCGAGCACCGCGATCGTCGCCCCACCCGCCTCGAGCGCGCCGCGGTGGGCCTCGGCGTCGATCCCGCGCGCGAGCCCGCTGACGACCACGAGCCCCGCCCGGGCGGCGTCCCGGGCGAGCGTCCTCGCCGCGGAGGCACCGTAGCCGGAGCACGCGCGCGCGCCGACGATCGCCGCCGCGGGGCGCGAGAGCAGCTCGAGGCCGGCGTGCCCGCGCAGGAAGAGACCCGGCGGCGGATCGTGGATCGCGCGCAGCAGCGGCGGAAACGCCGGAGCCGACCGCGCGAGGAAGCGAAAGCCGTGCTCGGCGAGCTGCCGCTCGTACGCCGGCGCGTCGAACGCGCGCAGATGCGCGGCCCAGCGCGCGCCCACGGGCGGCCGGATCAGATGCGCGCCCGTCTCCGACGCGAACACCGCGAGCGCCAGCTCGTTCATGCCGCGAGCTCCTGCGGCGCGCGGTAGGCGAGCGCCTCGCCCAGATGGTCGGGCCGCACCTCCTCCGCCCCCGCCAGCGCGGCGATCGTGCGGGCGACCCGCGCGACACGAGCCCGTCCGCGTCCCGAGAGCGGCAGCCTGTCGACGGCGCGGGTCAGCAGCTCGTCTGCTTCCGCGGTGCGTCGAAGCGGAGCGACCGCGAGCAGCTCGCGGGCCGCCGCGACCCGCTCGGCGACGTGCTCCGACGCCTCCCCCGGGCCCGCGGCAAGCTCGGCCGACCGGGGACGCGGCACCGCGATCACGAGATCGAAGCGGTCGAGCAGCGCGCGCGAGAGCTTGTCGCGGTACGCCGCGAGCCTCTGCGCCGAGCACGAGCACTCCGCGCCCGGATCGCCGCGCGCGCCGCACGGACAGAGGTTCATCGTCGCGACGAGCTGGAACCGCGCGGGGAAGATCGCGCGACCCGCGGCGCGTGCGATGCAGACGAAGCCGTCTTCGAGCGGCTGGCGCAGCGCCTCGAGCGTGGGCCGCGGGAACTCGGCGAGCTCGTCGAGGAGCAGCACGCCCCGGTGCGCGAGACTCGCTTCGCCAGGGCGGATGCCCGGGCCGCCGCCGACGATCGCGGCGGTCGAGGCGCTGTGGTGCGGCGCGCGGAACGGCGGCGTGTCGATCAGCGGCTGCTCGTGCGACAGAAGCCCCGCCACCGAGTGGATGCGCGTCACCTCGAGCGACGCCTCGGCGTCGAGCGGCGGCAGGATGCCAGGGAGCCGCCGCGCGAGCATCGTCTTCCCCGTTCCCGGGGGTCCGCCGAGCAGCAGGTTGTGCCCGCCCGCGGCGGCGATCTCGAGCGCACGGCGCGCGCGCTCGTGCCCCCGCACGTCGGCGAGGTCCGGGAGCGACATCGCCTGCACGATGCGAACCGGCTCGATCTCGTCGGGCCCCCGCTCTCCGCGCAGGTAGGCGACCGCGTCGGCGAGGTGCCTGAACGGCAGCGCTTCGATGCCCGCGAGCGAGGCCTCGGCGGCGGAGTCCGTCGGGCAGAGCAGACGCTCGATCCCCATCCGCCGCGCACCTTCCGCGACGGCGAGCACGCCGCCGACACGCCGCAGCCGGCCGTCGAGCGCGAGCTCGCCCACCGAGGCGTGGCGGTCGAGCTCCGCGTGCGGCAGCTGCCTCGACGCGGCGAGCACCGCAAGCGCGATCGGCAGGTCGTAGCCCGAGCCCTCCTTGCGCAGCCCCGCGGGCGCGAGGTTGACCGTCACGCGGCCGCCGGGGAACCGCAGCTCGGCGGCGTGGATGCCGCTGCGCACGCGCTGCCGCGCCTCGGCGCACGCGCGGTCGGGCAGGCCGACGATGACGAACGACGGCAGGCCGTTCTCGTAGACGTCGGCCTCGACCTCGACGCGGCGCGGCTCGAGCCCGACGAGCGCATGGGTGACGGCGCGTGCGAGCACGCCTCGACGCTACGCGGCGAACCGCGCCGAGCTCCTCACAACTTCGTCACAGGTGGACACGGCAACGCCGAGGCCGTAGGTTCCCGTCTCATCCACGAAGGAGGAGTCATGTACGCACGCCTCACGACGTTCGAGCACGCCACCGCGATCGACGAGACGGCAAGACAGATCATCGAGCGCGGACGGCCGGAAGGCATCCCGGCAACCGAGCTCTACCTCATGGCCGACCGCGAGTCGGGCAAGGTGGTGACACTCGTTCTCTTCGAAACCGAGGAGGACATGCGAAAGGGTCATGAGACCCTGAGCGCCATGAACGCGCCCGGCGGTGGTTTCGGCGAGCGCACGAGCGTCGACCTGCTCGAGGTCGTCGGTCGCCTGAGCGCGTAGGTCAGACCGGGTACGCGACGAGCACGTCTTCGAAGTACTCGCCGGCGCGCCGGCCGGTACGCCGGTTCACGTGGCGGCGCAGGCGCGCCTCGAGCCGCAGCGCGGCCGCCTCGAGGATCGCCGGGTAGAGATTGCGGCGGTCGTTGACGACGACGAGCACCGGCGCGCCCGGCACGAGCGCCGACGCGGCGTTCCTGAGGGCACGCGCGACACCGTCGCTGTACGCCGCGATCGCAGCGCGAGACGTGCCGGCGTCGGCCGCACCGAGCTCGAGCTCGCGCCGGTCGTCGAGCGAGAGCAGCTCGTACGCGTACTGGTGCTGCTCGTGGTAGTCGATCAGGCCGGGATACGGCGGCGAGGTCAGCACGCCGTCGAAGCTCGACGCGTACTCGACCTCGCACGAGTCGCCGCGCAGCACCGTTGCGTTGCGCTCGTCGTCGCGCACCTGCGCGAACTGCTCGATGCGCGCGAGCGTGTCGAGCGTGTAGCGGCGCAGGAATCCGACCGCGGTCTCGACGGGCCTGCACCTGCGCTTGTGCTTGTGGCACCAGTACTCGCCGGTCTGCGGCTCGCGGGGCGCCTCGAGATCGAAGTGCGCCGCCCGTCGCGCGGAGCGCGCCGCCCGCGAGAGGACGACGCGCAGCACGTCGGCGTGCGCGTAGCCGGCGGTGAGGTCGCGGAACGCGAAGAGCTCGGCCGCGGCGCGCGGCGCGTACCAGCGGCGCAAATACGGCTCCCGCGGCACGCGCGCACGTCCCAGGTCGAGATCGTCGAGCCGCGCGCAGGCCTCGCGCAGGTCGACTGCGAGCGCGTCGAGGTCGTAGCGCGCAGTCTTGACGCCGATCAGCAGGCAGTTGAACGCCGCGAGTTCGACGCCGGTCGCGTCGCGCCCCGACTCGAGCGCCTGCACGAGCGTCGTTCCCGAGCCCGCGAACGGGTCGAGGACGTGCCCGCCCACGGGGAGGTAGCGGTCGAGCAGCACCTCGACGAGCTGGGGGATGAACTTGCCGTGGTAGGGGTGCAGGCGGTGGACGTGCTTCGTGCGCACGTTCTCCGGCAAGGCGCGCTCCGACCACGAGAGCTCGAGGTCCAGCGTCGCGTACAGCTCGTCCTGGGTAACGGCCACGAAGCACGGACTTCGACGGCCGGGCCCGAAGCCCTAGTCGGGCGCCGTCAGGACCGGAGGTTGTCCGAGATCTCGTAGAACTTTGAACGGCGGTCCTCCCGCCTCGTCCGTTCCCATTGGGAGCGTGCGGGGCGCAAACCAAGTCCGCGAGGACAGGAGGAACCGCCATGAAGAAGGTACT
>Ga0315281_10003557_pt1 | contig 22788 bp, 18 predicted proteins | sample YL17G07_0_MG_FD_204540 | JGI IMG/M metagenome (GOLD analysis project Ga0315281, IMG submission 204540) | Sediment microbial communities from Yellowstone Lake, YNP, Wyoming, USA - YL17G07_0 | ecosystem: Environmental > Aquatic > Freshwater > Lake > Sediment | place: USA: Wyoming | collected... | reverse complement strand
TCTGCGCGAACGAATCCGGCCGCTATTGGTTGAACCAGCAGCGGGTGCGAGTTGTTCTACCAGGCGAACGATGTGCTGTGGGCGGTAACGGTCCCAAACCACAGGCGCGATCTTCAGCGCGGGTCACCCGGCGAAGCTTCTTTTCCTTCGTCAGCCTCGCCGCCGGACAGGTCCCGTCTGGTCGCCCAGTGTCTACCTGTCCGCCCCGAGTCTCTTTCCGAGTTCTCAGTTCTCAGTTCTCAGTTCTCAGTTCTCAGTTCTCAGTTCTCAGTTCTCAGTTCTTAGTTCTTAGTTCTTAGTTCTTAGTTCCGAGACTCCGCTCGTGCTCCTCGCGTAGCTTGTATTTCTGTATCTTCCCTGACGCCGTCAGCGGAAACTCCTGCACGAACCTCACGTGTTTCGGCACTTTGAATCTGGCGAGCGCGTCCGCGCACCACGCGATCAATTCGGTGGCGGGCAGGCCTGTCGTGTGACTCGTGGCGTCCGGCTTCAGCCGGACCGCGGCCGCCACCGTCTCTCCAAGAAACGGATCGGCCACGCCGTAGACCGAGGCGTCAGCCACCGCGGGGTGCTCGCGCAGCCGGTCTTCGATTTCCTTCGGCGCGATGTTCTCGCCGCCGCGGATGATGATGTCCTTGATGCGGCCGGTGATGCGGACGTAGCCGTCCGCGTCGAGGCTCGCTTCGTCGCCCGTGTGGAGCCACCCGTCCTTATCAATCGCGGCGCGCGTGGCTTCGGGATTGTTGTAGTAGCCCTTCATCACGTTGTAGCCGCGGCAGCACAGCTCGCCGCGCTCGCCCGTCGCACACGCCGCCCCGGACGCCGCGTCCACGATCTTCACGTCCAGCGTCGGCAGGACGATGCCCACGGTCTGGGCGCGCTGGGCGATCGACGAGTCGCGCGGCGTCATCGTGATGCCCGGCGACGACTCGGTCATGCCGTACGCGATCGTGATTTCCGGCAGGTGCATCTCCGTCATCACGCGGCGCATCAGCGGCTCCGGGCACAGCGCGCCCGCCATCACGCCCGTGCGGAGCGACGTCAGATCGAACTGCGCGAAGTCCGGGCACTCGAGCTCCGCGATGAACATCGTCGGCACGCCGTAGAGCGCCGTGCACCGCTCGCGATGGACGGTCTCGAGCACCTGCCGTGCGTCGAACGCTTCGACCGGGCACACGCACGCGCCGTGCGTGAACGCGCCGAGCACGCCGATGACGCAGCCGAAGCAATGAAACAGCGGGACGCACAGGCATAGGCGATCGGCCGGCGTGTACCCCAGCATGCCGCCGAGCTGATAGCCGTTGTTCACGATGTTGCGGCTGGACAGCATGACGCCCTTGGGAAACCCGGTCGTCCCCGACGTGTACTGCATGTTGATCACGTCGTCGACGCCCACCGCCCGGCCGCGGGCGTCCAGGGCCGCGTCGGGCACGCGGTCGGCCAGCCGGCGCAGTTCCTCGTAAGGGGTGAACCCCTCGGGCGTATCCGCACCTATATAGATGATGCGGCGCAGCGCGAGGTCCGGTTGTAGCGCGAGGCTTTCAGCCGAGCGTATCCCCGCCTTCTCGAGCTCCACCACATAGTCCACGTCGCGGAAGCCGCGGATCGTGACGAGCGTCGCCGCCTCGCTCTGCCGCAGCACGTAGTCGATGTCCTTGGCGCGGAGCGACGTATTGGCGGTCACGAGAATCGCGCCGATCTTGGCGAGCGCGAACTGGAGAACGATCCACTCCGGCACGTTGGTCGCCCAGACGACCACGCGTTCGCCGGGTTCGATGCCGAGCGCCATCAGGCCGCGCGCGATCGTGCGCGCCTCGCGGTCGAGCGACTCGAAGGTGTGGCGCGGCGCCTGTGCGTACACGAGCGCGTCGTGTGCCGGAAGCGCACAGGCGAGTCGCGTCAACAGATCGCCCACGGTCAGGTCCGAGTACGGCGGATTCACGCGCGCGATTCTGCCACATCTCCCCTTCTGACTTCTGCCTTCTTACTTCTGCCTTCCCCTCGCATATATACTGATGTGCTGTGCCTGACCCCTGTGCCGTTCTCGTAGGTCCCACGGACGTGCTGCCGGCGCTCAAAGAGCGCGCGGTCGCGGCCGGCATTGCCGGCGAGCTCCTCCCCTTTTCCGATGCCAATACGCCTCTGGCGCTTGAAGCCATCACCAAGCGCAAGCCGAACGTCGTCGCGCTCGAGCGCGCGTTCGCGGCCACGCCGCGCGGCGCAGCGCTCATCATGCGCATCAAGGCCGACGCCACGCTCAAGGAATCGGAGATCCGCGTGATCGCGCACGACAGCGACTTCACGCGCATCGTGCCGCGCACGCCGATTGGCGGCGCCGCGCCGGCGCCGGGCGCGGCGGCGGCCACGGCGCCGCTCGACCAGCGCGGCACCCGCCGGGCGCCGCGGTTCAAGATGAAGCCGAAAACCGACGCGACCATCGACGGCAAGCCGGCCGCCGTCGCGGACCTGTCGACCGTCGGCGCGCAGATCGTCTCGCCGACGATTCTCAAGCCGAATCAGAAGATCAAGATGGCGCTCACCGACGACTCGGCCAAGATCGCGTTCGCCGCGGACATCGCGTGGTCGTCGTTCGAGATTCCGCCGGGGAGCGCGCCGCGATACCGCGCGGGAGTCAATTTTCAGGACGCGGACGCCGGGCAGGTCGAGGAGTTCTGCGGGAGGCACAAGTCCTGACGGTGAGATTTCAGAGTTCAGATTTCAGATTTCAGATTGACTGAGGCTATTGGCCCTGCAGCCCGGTGCTCGACTCGGCGGCTATGAGATTCTGTCGCCGCTCGGCGCCGGCGGCATGGGCGAGGTCTATCGCGCGCGCGACACGCGGCTGAAGCGCGACGTCGCCATCAAGGTTCTGCCCGAAACGCTCTCAGCCGATCCCGATCGCCTCGCGCGCTTCCAGCGCGAGGCCGAGCTCCTCGCGACGCTCAATCATCCCAACATCGCGGCCATCTACGGCCTCGAGGACGCCGGCGGCGCGAGCGCCATCGTCATGGAACTCGTGGAAGGCGAGACGCTGGCGGACAAGCTGTGGGGGATTGTGGGGACGGGTCTCGGACGGCAGGAAACACCGAGACCCGTCCCCCTTGACGACGCGCTGGCAGTCGCGCGTCAGATCGCCGATGCGCTCGAGGCCGCGCACGACCGTGGTGTCATCCATCGCGACCTCAAGCCGGCGAACATCAAGATCACGCCTGACGGCAAAGTCAAGGTGCTGGATTTCGGGCTCGCGAAGGATATGGGGACGGGAGTCGGCCGTGGATCGACGCCGACTCCCGTCCCCATCAGCCTCTCGCCGACGCTGAGCATTCACGCCACGAACGCGGGCGTGATCCTCGGCACGGCGGCGTATATGAGCCCGGAGCAGGCGCGCGCGAAGCCGGTCGATCGCCGCACGGACATCTGGGCGTTCGGCTGCGTGCTGTTCGAGATGCTCACGGGTCGACAGGCGTTCGCGGGCGAGACCATCACCGACGTGCTGTCCGCGATCACCCGTGACGAACCGGACTGGACCGCGCTGCCGGCCGACACTCCCCCGCACATTCGCACCTTGCTGCGCCGGTGCCTGCAAAAGGATCCGCAGAAGCGGCTGCCGCATATCGGCATCGCGCGCATCGAGATCGACGAGGGACCGCCAGCAGGCGTGCCGGCCGTAGCGCAGGGCTTCAGCCCTGCCGAGCCGGTCCGCAAGAGTCGCGCGATGTTGCCGTGGATCGTCGCTGCGGTTCTTGGCGTTGCTCTGATCGCGGTCATCGCGCGATGGGCGCCGTGGCGCGCCGCGGTGCGCCCGCCGCTCGTGCGTGTGAGCGCCGAAATCGGCGTCGATGCATCGTTGGCGAATGACCTGGGAGCTTCCGTCGCCCTTTCATCGGACGGGACACTCCTGGCGTTCGTCGCGCGGAAAGGCGCTGGCGGCACCCAGCTGTACCTGCGTCACGTGGATCGTCTGGATGCGACGGTGCTGACAGGCGCTGACAACGCGGAGTTTCCATTCTTCTCGCCTGACGGCCGGTGGATTGCCTTCTTCGCCGACAGCAAGCTGAAGAAGATTTCCGTCACCGGCGGCGCCGCGGTCACGCTGTGTGACGCGCCCAACGGTCGCGGCGGCAGTTGGGCCGACGATGGAACTATCGTGTTCCAGCCGAACGTGACGGGCACCGGCAGGGGTTTGATGCGCGTGTCAGATGGCGGTGGCACACCGCAGACGCTGACGACGCTCCAGGAAGGTGAGGCGAATCAGCGCTGGCCGCAGATGTTGCCCGGTGGAAAGGCCGTCTTGTACACCGCGGCGGTCAGTGCCGGCAGCTATGGCGACGCGAACATCAGCGTACAGCTGGCGCCGGGCGGCACCCGCAAGATTCTGGTCCGCGGCGGGTTCTTCGGCCACTACCTGTCAAGCGGGCACCTGCTCTATCTGCACGACGGGACGCTCTTCGCCGTGCCGTTCGATCTCGATCGGCTCGAACTGACAGGACAAGCCGTGCCCGTCCTCGAACGCGTCGCCACCAATACGACCGTGGGCGCGGCGGACTTCGACGTGTCGAACGCCGGCACCCTCGTCTATGTCAACGGAGCGCTATTCACCAGCGCGCTCCCGATGACGTGGCTGAGTCGCGATCACAAGACCGCAGCGTTGCGAGCCGCGCCGAGCGATTGGAGCAACCCGCGGTTCTCCCCGGACGGACGCCAACTGGCGATGGACCTCGCAGGACCGCCGCAGCAGGACGTCTGGCTGTACTCCTGGGAGCGCGACGCCGCCTCGCGTCTCACCGTGGATCCAGGGAACCACGCCTATCCTCTGTGGACGCCTGATGGTCGTCGACTGGTCTTCAGAGCGCAGCCGACAAACGCCAGCGTCTTCAATCTATTCTGGCAACGCGCCGATGGCGCCGGCGCCGCCGAACGTCTCACCACGAGCCCGAACCTCCAGTATCCAGGCTCCTGGCATCCGTCAGGCAAGTTCCTGGCATTTACCGAAAACAGTGCGCAGACCAATTTCGATTTGATGATCCTGCCGATGGATGGCGATGACACCACGGGCTGGAAGCCGGGAAAACCGTACGCGTTCCTGAGCACGCCGTCTTCGGAAATCGACCCGATGTTCTCGCCCGACGGGCGGTGGATTGCGTATCAGTCGGCCGAGACGGGCCGCCCGGAGATTTTCGTCAGCCCGTTTCCCGGTCCCGGCGGAAAGTGGCAGGTCTCGACGGACGGCGCCACATTCGCCACGTGGTCGCACACGCGGAAGGAGCTCTTCTTCCTCGCTCCCGACGGGCGGATTCTCGTCGCCCCCTACACCGTAGAAGGGGACTCGTTCAAAGCCGACAGGCCGAAGGTCTGGTCGGACGTACGGCTGGCCCCACGGCCGCGCGGCACGACCGGATCCGGCGGGCGCAGCTTCGATCTGCACCCCGATGGCGACCGCTTCGTCGTCGCCCTCGCGCCTCAGACCCAGGAGGACATCAAGCAGGACAAGGTCGTCTTCGTCTTCAACTTCTTCGACGAGCTGAGGCGGCTGGCTCCGCCGGGACGGCGGTGACCACAATGCGGATTGAGGATTGCGGAGTGCGGATTGGAGAGCGACGTCGGATTGGAGAGCGACGTCTTTAGATCCGCAATCCGAATTCCGCAATCCGCAATTGGTCGTCTCTGACCACCGTGTCGTGTCTTTCTGAACCAGTCGAGACGATCACCGCGCGCACTCCGCTCACCTCTTCCAGCCTGGCGATGTATTTGCGCGCGGCTTCCGGCAGCTGGTCGAACTTCCTGGCGCCCTTCGTGGGTGTGGACCATCCGGGCATCGACTCGTAGACCGGCTCGCACTGCGCGAGCTGACCGATATCCGACGGCAGTTCGGTGAGCGTGCGTCCGCCGCAGCGGTACGACGTGCAGATGTCCAGCTTCTCGAAACCGTCTAGGACGTCGAGCTTCGTCAGCGCCAGGCCGTCCAGGCCGTTGATGCGCGCGGCGTAGCGGATGGCGACGGCGTCGTACCAGCCGCACCGCCGCGGACGCCCGGTCACGGCGCCGTACTCGCTGCCCGTCTCGCGCAGCCGGTTGCCGATCTCACCGAACAGCTCGGTCGGAAACGGCCCTTCTCCCACGCGCGTCGTGTACGCCTTCGCGACGCCGAGCACCTTCCCGATCGCGCGCGGCGGAATGCCGAGGCCCGTCGCGACGCCGCCCGCCGACGCGTTCGACGACGTCACGTACGGATACGTCCCGTGATCGATGTCCAACAGCGTGCCCTGCGCGCCCTCGAACATGATCGACTGCCCTTCGCGCATCGCCTGCGTCAGCAGGACCGACACGTCGCGCACCATCGGCTTGAGCCGCTCGGCGTGCTTCAGCAGCTGCTCGAGCACCGGCTTCCAGTCCATCGTCGAGTCCTGCACCAGCCGGTTGCGCGCGGTCACGTTGTCGCGGACGTTCTGCTCCAGGCCCTTCGGATCGGAGAGGTCGCCCACGCGAATGCCGCGCCGCGCGATCTTGTCCTCGTACGCCGGCCCGATGCCGCGCGACGTCGTGCCGATCTTCCGCTCGCCGCGCCGGGCCTCCGACAGCAGATCCAGGTCCTTGTGATACGGCAGAATCAGGTGGGCCTTGTCCGACACGAGAATCCGGCCCGCCACGTCGATCCCGGCCTTGGTCAGCTCGTCGACCTCGGCAAACAGCGCCTGGGGATCGATGACGACGCCGTTGCCGATGACGCAGGCGATGCCGGGATGCAGGATGCCCGAGGGAATCAGCCGCAGGATGAACTTGGCGCCGTTGACGTACACCGTGTGACCGGCGTTGTGGCCGCCTTGATACCGTGCGACGATCGAAAAATGGCGCGAGAGCATGTCGACGATTTTGCCCTTGCCTTCATCGCCCCACTGCGCGCCGAGAACAGTTAGATTCATGGTCGGCTAAGATTCTAGACCATGATCGCGTTGAACGGCTCCTCGCTCACCGTCGAGCAACTCCTCTCCATCGCCGATCGCGGGGAGCCGGTCGCCCTCTCGGCCGACGCTCGCGCGCGCGTGCAGGCGTCCCGGGCCGTCGTCGACCGGCGGGCGCGGAGCGAGGAGCCGGCCTACGGCATCAACACCGGCTTCGGCTCCTTCGCCGACGTGAAGATCGCGCCAGGCGAACTGGCGACCCTTCAACTCAATCTGCTGCGGAGCCACGCGGCTGGACTCGGGGACCCGCTGCCGGCGCGCACCGTGCGCGCGACGATGGCGCTGCGGGCGAACGTGCTGGCGAAGGGCTTCTCGGGCATCAGCGTCGAGACGCTCGACGCGCTCATCGCGCTGCTCAACGCGGGCGTGCATCCGTATGTACCCTCGCGAGGATCGGTCGGCGCCAGCGGCGATCTTGCCCCCCTCGCCCATCTGGCGCTGGTACTCATCGGCGAGGGCGAAGTACTGCAGCCACCAGCCACCAGCCACCAGCCACCGATTCCCGGCGCGGAGGCCTTGAAACGCGCCGGACTGACACCGATCCGTCTCGGCCCCAAAGAAGGCCTCGCGCTCATCAACGGCACGCAGCCGTCGACGGCCGTCCTCGCGCTGGCGCTGGCCGGCGCGGAGCAACTGACGCGCGCCGCGGACATCGCCGCCGCCCTGTCCATCGACGCCCTCCGCGGGTCGATCCACCCCTTCGAAGCGCGCATCCACGAGGCGCGCGCCTTCGAGGGACAGCGGGTGTCAGCCGCCAATATCGAGCAGTGCATGCGCGGCAGCGGCATCAATGCGTCGCACGAGCACTGCGGCAAGGTGCAGGACGCCTACTCGCTGCGCTGCGCGCCGCAAGTCCACGGCGCCGTGCGCGACGCGCTGAGGTTCGTGCGCGACACCGTGCTCGTCGAGGCCAACAGCGCGACGGATAACCCGATGGTGTTCGCCCAATCCGGCGACATCGTGTCCTGCGGGAACTTCCACGGCGCGCCGATCGCCATCGCCGCCGACCTGCTGGCCGCCGCCATCGTCCCGCTGGCCACGATCAGCGAGCGGCGGACCGATCGGCTGGTCGATCCGACGCTGAGCGGCCTCCCCGCCTTCCTCACCAACGACGGCGGGCTCAGGTCCGGCCTCATGATGGCGCAGGTCACGGCGGCCGCGGTCGCCTCCGAGCTCAAATCGCTCGCGCATCCGGCCGGCGTGGACACGATCCCGACGTCGGCGAACAAAGAAGACCACGTGAGTATGAGTATGACGGCCGCGTTGAAGGCCGACCGCAGCGTCCAGCGCGCGCGCGAGGTGATCGCGATCGAGATTTTGTGTGCATGCCAGGCGATCGACCTGCTCGCGCCGCTCGCGACGTCGCCGGTGCTCGCGAAAGTCCACGCGCTCGTGCGATCGCGCGTCCGCACGCTCACCGACGATCGCGCGCCGGCGCCAGACATCGTCGCGATCACAGAATTGATCGCGTCCGGAGCCGTTGAAGACGCGTGCGATGCGCGAGTCAAGTGAAATATTTTTCATTTTCAAATTGACACGTTCGCGCCGCTTCCTTAGTGTCTACCTTTCTTCACATGGCCACGATGACCCGCATCGTTCGAGCACCGAGAGGCACGTCACTCACCTGCAAAGGCTGGCCGCAGGAAGCCGCACTCCGAATGCTGATGAACAACCTGGACCCGGAGGTCGCCGAACGTCCGGACGACCTCGTGGTGTACGGGGGATCGGGCAAAGCGGCGCGCAATTGGGAATGTTTTGACGCGATCGTCCGCGCGCTGACCGTGCTCGAGCACGACGAGACGCTGCTCGTGCAGTCCGGCAAGCCGGTCGGCGTCTTTCAGACCCATCCCGGCGCCCCGCGCGTCCTGATCGCCAACGGTCTGCTCGTGCCCGCGTGGGCGACGTGGGAAAACTTTCGCGAACTGGAGCACCGCGGCCTGACGATGTACGGCCAGATGACGGCGGGCAGCTGGATCTACATCGGCAGCCAGGGCATCGTGCAGGGCACGTACGAAACCCTGGCGGCCGTCGGGCGCCGGCACTTCGGCGGATCGCTCTCGGGACGACTGTTCGTGTCCGCCGGCATGGGCGGCATGGGGGGCGCCCAGCCGCTGGCCGCCGCCATGAACGGCGCGGCCGCACTAGTAATAGAGGTGGATCCGGCCAGGATCGCCAGGCGGCTGGCCACGAAGTACCTGGACGAAGCCACCGACAGCCTCGACGAGGCGCTCGCGCGCGTCGCGCGCTGGACCCGCGACGGGGTCGGACGATCGGTCGGCCTGTGCGCCAACGCGGCTGATGTGCTGCCCGCGCTCGTCGCGCGCGGCATCGTCCCCGACGTGCTGACCGACCAGACGTCGGCGCACGACGCGCTGAACGGCTACGTGCCGAACGGTCTGACCCTCGACGAGGCCGTGCGCCTCCGCGAACGCAATCCCCAGGAATACATCGCGCGGTCCATGGCCGCCATGGCGACGCACGTGCGGGCGATGCTGGACCTGCGGCAGCGCGGCGCGGTCACGTTCGACTACGGCAACAACATCCGCATGCAGGCGCGCCAGGCCGGCGTCGCCAACGCGTTCGACATTCCCGGCTTCGTCCCGGAATACATCCGGCCGCTCTTCTGCGAAGGCAAGGGGCCGTTCCGCTGGGCCGCGCTCTCCGGCGATCCCGAAGACATCCGCGTCACCGACGAGGCGGCGCTCGAGATGTTCGGCCACGACGCCTCGATCGCGCGCTGGATCCGGCTCGCGCAGGAACGCGTCGCCATGCAGGGCCTGCCGGCGCGCATTCTCTGGCTCGGCTACGGCGAACGCGCGCGCTTCGGCCTGCGCCTCAACGCGCTCGTGCGCGAGGGACGCGTGAAGGCGCCGATCGTGATCGGCCGCGATCATCTGGACACAGGGTCGGTCGCCTCGCCGACGCGCGAGACCGAAGGGATGCTGGACGGCAGCGACGCGATCGCCGACTGGCCCATCCTCAACGCGCTGCTCAACGCGTCGAGCGGCGCCACGTGGGTCTCCGTGCACCACGGCGGAGGCGTCGGGATCGGCTATTCGCTGCACGCCGGCATGGTCATCGTGGCCGACGGCACGCTGGACGCCGATGAGAGGCTGGCACGCGTACTGACCTGCGATCCTGGCATTGGCGTCGTGCGCCATGCCGACGCCGGATATCCCGCCGCGCTCGCGACGGCGGACCGGGAAGGACTTCAAATGCCGATGCGTGAGGACCGCGCATGCTGACTCCGCGAATGACTTTGGCCCGCCGCGTGACCGCGGCGCTCGACGCCTCACCGTCCCGCATTCCCGTGCTGCTCGGCGGGTGCGGCAGCGGACGCACGACGCTGCTGCAGCAGTTGCGCGAGCGGATCGGCCGCACGTCGGCGCAGCACGTCGACGTCGAGCGGACCGCGTCGACGCCGGAGCGCTTCCTGCGCGCCGTCACGTCGGTCTCACCGTTTCCCTCCACCGAGACATCGTCACCCGGGTCGGCCGGGTCGCCCACGACGCCGGGCGCGACGAGCGCGCGCGCGGCATTCGACGCGACGCTCGCCTTCTTCACGCGCGCGCACACGGCGGCGAGCGAGCCTGCGACGTTCCTGCTCGACGAGTTCCTCGAGCTGCGCACGTTCGAGAGTTTCCCGGGTTTGCGCCGCGTCCAGCACGACTTGATCGACGGCCTCACGGCGAGCGGCAACCGCTTCGTGCTGACGAGCCGCTACGTCGCCCGCGCGCTGCGCCTGCTGCGCGATCGCTCGGCGCGGTTCGAAGTCATTCACATGCCGGCCCTGACCGTCGAGGACACGCTCGACATTCTCGGCCCGACGGGCCCGCCCCTCGCGTCCGATCACGGCGCCGACGCGGACTATCTGGCGCGCACGGTGCAGAGCCTGGCCGACGGCCGCCCCGCGTACGTGCGCGCGCTGGCCGACGAGCTGGCCGTCATGCGCGAGCACGGCGCGCGGGGCGGCGCTGGCGGCGCCGGCGTCCCTGGCATCCCTGGCTTCAATGACCCGGTCGGGGCGCTCGCCGCCTTGCTCGCGCCCGATGGCCGTCTGGCCCGGCAGTGCAGTTTCTCCTACGAGCTGCGCCTCCACCGTGCGCGCGGCTACGGCGCGCTCAAGGCGATCCTCGAAATCCTCGCCGACGATGAAGGGCTGACGCTGACCGAGATCTCGCACCGCATGCAGCGGACGCCCGGCTCGACGAAGGACTACCTGTCGTGGCTCGAGGACGTCGACCTCGTGACGTCCCGGCAGAAGCGGTACACCTTCACCGATCCGCTGCTGCGCGTCTGGGTGCGGCTCTACTGCCGCGCGTCGGCGCCGAGCGAGGACGACCTCGCGCGCGAAGTGCACCGCTACGCGCTGCCCCGCCTGCCGCAGGTGCCGCAGGACGTTGCCCCGGCGCCCGCGCCGCGGACCGAGCCGGCATTCGCGATGGCCGGCGGCCCTGCGTCCGGGATTATCGAGATCGACTAAGGCTGAAGTGTAGAGTCTGAAGTGTGAGCACGGTAGTGTCCGGCTTCAGCCGGACCTTGGCAATCGCGCTTCTCTGTTCAGCCTGCTCTCACCCGCTGGCGCCGTCGCCTTCCTCCGCTCCGGTTGACGTCCTCCCCTTCCTCCTCGGCGACGCCGCGCTCTGGCCGCGCGGCGGCAGTCATTATCAGAATCAGATCGTCGATCTCTCGCGACGCGAGATCTGCTGGCTGAAGTACGGCAACCCGCGGCGCTTCGAGTGCTGGCGGTGGGACGATCAGTACGTCTACCACGCCGTCGATCACGCGCTGGACGGCGACAGCAACGAGTCGTACCGCTTCACGGACGGCCGGTGGCTGCCGCGCTATCTGCCCGCCGGCGCCACCGCGGCCACGCCGTGGACGATCGATCTGCCGGGCAACCAGATTGTCTGGTACGACACCGCCTGCAACGTCGACCCCTCACGCTCGCGCGGGTTTCCCTACCGTCAACGCGCGTGGATCGAACCGCGGGTGGACGCCGGCAGCGACCTCGGCGCGCGCCAGACGCTGATGCTGCAGTACGAGCCGTACGATCCTGCGGCGCCCGGCGCGCCGACGTTGCCCGAGCACTACTACTTCGGACTGGGCGCGGGCTGGTACGAGTGGGAGCGCGCGGGCTTTTTCGACTTCTTCAATCGCGTCGGCGGTCCTGTGATTCTGATGAATCGCGCCGTCTGGTGCGACGCGCCGTAAAAGGGGACGGGTGTATTTTTCCCGATGGCCGGCCTGACAAATACACCCGTCTCCTTTTCGCGCTACTGGATCGTAACGATCAGCGGATGCATCATCGCGACGGGACTCGTGACGGCGCCCACCGGCACCGGCGTCGCCACGAAGTGCTGATACACCGTGAGGCTGACGCGCGTCTGCGGCTCCGCCGGCGCGAAACGATACGACGCCTGCCCGTCGCCATCGACCGACATCGTGTACGTGCCGGGCTGTTCGCCGAAGCCGCCGATCGCAAACGCGATCGCTTCCTTCGCGTCCTGAATGTGACCCCAGCCTTCCGCCATCGACGGCCGTGTGCCAGTGGACCGTTCGGCGATCGTCTCCTGCCCCAGGGCGCCGCTGCGGATCTGCCACGACGACTGCGCCACACTCGAGACTTGTGTCAGCGTCGCGATTTCAGACGCCGTGCGGAAGAAGCCGTAGCTCCAACTGCCCGTGCCGAAATCCCACGTGCGCGGGAACGCGCTGAGCGCCAGCGGCGTGTGGAACGAGAGCTCGCGCACGCGCCGGTCCGGGTCGTCAATCGTCGTGGTCACCTTTATCCAGCTCTTGCTGTTGGGCATCTCGGCGAGGACGGTGAACGGCACGCGCGCGGCGCCAATCGAGACGCGCCCTGCGTACTTGAGGACGACGTACAGCGGACCACGTTTGATGACGTCGACGGTCAGCCCGTCCACGTTGCCAGGGTCGCCGGCATCGTGCGACACCCCGGCGGCATCGAGCAGCGCGACGCCGTTGGCTCCCTGCCCGATGTCTTCCTGCCGGTACTTCACCGAGAGCAGCAACGGCGCGAGTTTCTTGTTGAAGCTCACGTTCCCGACCTGAACGGCGTCGGCGGTCTCGGCGACAGACAAGCCGCGCGCGACGGCCGCGGCCTTCACCTCGTCTCCGTACTCGAGCTGCGCCGTCGTCTCCTCACCAGGCCCGACGCTCGCGTTGAAGTCGACGGCAAGCGACTGCACCGATCCGTCCGGCCAGCGCGACTCGACCGTCAGCTGCACGGGGGCTTCCGCGCCGTTCATCATCAGCCGCGCGTGCTCGCCATCGCGCAGCGCTCCCGGGCGGAACGGCACGCGCGCGTTGACCGGATACGCCGATCGCCGGATGCCGGCGGTTTCCCTGACGCGCAGGGCGATGGCCTGGCGCGCCTGGCCGCCGACTCCGGCCGGTGCCCCTGCCGTCGCCGTCGCAAGCAGACACGCGAGGATCGAGACTCGTCGACGCATGGCGCGATCCTATCGCACGCGCGCCGCCCTTGATATGATCCGCGCGTTGCCGTTCCCGCCAGACGCCACGCCAGAGAGACGATCTGAGACCATCGTCGCAGCGCTCGGGTTCGTGCTGCTGACCATCGCGATGACATGGCCGCTCGCCGCGCATCCGGCGCGGGCGCTGGCCAGCGACTTCGGCGATCCCCTCTTCAACACGTGGGTGATCGGGTGGATGGCGGAGCACCTGACGCGCGCGCTGGCCGGCCATCCCGCCGCGCTGCGCGTCCTCTGGGACGCGAACATCTTCTTTCCGGAACCCAACACGCTCGCGTTCTCCGATCACCTGTTCATCGAAGCGCTGCAGGTGCTGCCGGTCTTCTGGGCCACGGGCAATCTCGTCCTCTGCTACAACGTCGCGCTGTTGCTGTCGTTCGCGCTGTCCGGCCTCGGCGCGTTCCTGCTGCTGCGCGATCTGACGGGCAGCAGGCTCGCGGGCATCACGGCTGGCGTCTTCTTCGCGTTCAACGAGTACCGGCTGACGCTCGAGATCTCGCATCTGCAGACGCTGTCGGTCCATTGGCTGCCGTTCGCGCTGCTCGGCCTGCATCGCTGCGTCGCTACCGGATCGCGACGCGCGCTGGCGTGGGGCATGGCGGCGCTCGTCGCGCTGAATCTCTCCGCGGGGTTCCACGCGCTGTACTACACGCCGTTCGTCGTCGCGTTCGTCGTGGCCGATGCGATCTGGCACGGCAAGATACGCGCGCCCGGCCTGTGGATCGATCTCGGGATCGCCGCCATCTCCGCCATGTCCCTGATGCTGCCCTTCACCGTGCCGTACGTGACGATGGGACGGCAGCTCGGATTCGAGCGGCCACTGGAGGAAGTCATCCGATTCTCGGCAACGTTCGGTCAGTATCGCGCGGCGCTGCCCGGGTTCTCTGTGCCGCTGCTGTGTGCGCTCGCGGCCATCGGGCTGGCCGTCTCCCGCCCCGATCGTCGTTGGCCGGTCGTCGCGCTTGCCGGCGCGCTCGGGCTGGCGTTCTGGCTGTCGCTCGGTCCAGCCGCGGGCCTCTACCGTCTGCTCTACGACTACGCGCCTGGCTTTCGCGGCGTGCGCGCCGCCGCCCGCTACGCGATGCTGTTCTTCTTCCTCCTGGCGTCGCTCGCCGCGGTCGGGGTCGCGCTGATCGAATCGCGCGCGCGGCGCCTCGCGCACGTCCTGGCGATCGCCGGCTGCGGCGTGTTCCTCTGGCAGACGCGGCCCGCGCCGTTTCCCGTCGATCGGCCCTGGCCCTTCGTCTCGGCCGGGCTCGCGCCGGTGCCCGAGTACCTGTCTCCGGGACCGAAAGCGCCGCCGATTTATCGCTGGGCGTCTTCGCTCGATCCGCGCGCCGTGCTCGTCGAGTTTCCGTTCGGCGACGATGCGTACCAGTTGCGGTACATGTTCTTCACGGCGACGTCAGGCCCGCGCCGGCTCGGCGGCTACAGCGGTATCTTCCCACCGGGCTACGTCACCCGAAAGAACGTCTTGCAGAATCCGCTCGCGCGGCCAGACGAGGCGTGGACGGCGGTGGGCGGCGCGACGCATGCGATCGTCCATGCGGATGCGTGGCCCGACGACACGGGTGAGCGCATCGCGCAGTGGCTGCGTGCGCACGGCGCGGTCGAAGTCGGCCGCTTCGACGCCGCCAGAGCGTTTGCCTTGCCGTAGCTCTCAGCTCTCAGCTCTCAGCTCTCAGCTCTCAGCTCTCAGCTTGTCCAGCGCCGCTCTCGCCGCTTCCTGCTCGGCTTCTTTCTTGCTCGTGCCCGTCGCTTCGCCGAGCACGCTGCCCTCGAGCATGACCGCGACCTGAAACTGCTTGCGGTGGTCTGGCCCTTCGGTGCCGACGATCCGGTACTCGGGCAACGGAAGGTCCCGCGCCTGCACCATCTCCTGCAACGCGGACTTGTAATCCTGCGCGCCGCCGGCGCCGTGGCGGCGCACGTCGGCAAACGCGGCGGCGAATTCGCGGACGATGAATGCGCGCGCGTGCTCGACGCCGCCGTCGAGATAGATGGCGGCGATCAGCGCCTCGTAGCTGTCGGCGAGCAGCGCCTGCTTGCGCCGGCCGCCCGTCTTCTCCTCGCCGCGGCCGAGCAGCATGTGCTCGCCGAGATTCAGGCGCTCGGCCATGCGCGCGAGCGTCGCGGTCGAGACGAGCGACGCCTTGGTCTTCGACTTCTCCCCTTCGTCGAACGCGGGAAACTCGCGGAAGAGGACGTCGGCAATCACGAACCCCAGGATCGCGTCGCCGAGGAACTCGAGCGACTCGTTGTCGAACACGCCGCCGCTGACGTCCTCGTTCGCGCGCGACGTGTGCGTCATCGCATGCTCGAGGAGGCCGCGGTCGCGGAACCGGTACCCGGTCACCTGCTGCAGCGCCTCGAACTCGTCGCGGAGGCGGACGACCTGCCCCGTGCCAAGCTCGGTCCGATGACTCTCGATGATCCGCGTGGCGTCCTCGGCCTGCTCGGGATGCACGGCCAGGCGGACCTCGCCGAGACCACTGACGGAGAGCGGAAAGATCGAGTGCGGCACCGCCGACGAGATCACCGACGGCACGCCGTGCGTCTCGAGCAGACCGCGGACGATCTGCGCCTCGATGTCGGATTGCGTCCGGAAGATGACGACGAGATTATTCACGGCCGCCTTCGTCGTCGACCTTGAGCAGGATCATCGTCATGTCGTCGTGCTGCGGGGCTTCGCCGACGAACGCGGCGATTTCGCGCAGCATCCGCTCGCGCAGCTCGTCGGACGGCAGGTGCGCGTGGTCCTCGACGAGCTGGCCCAGGCGCTCCTCACCGAAACAATCGTCGTGCACGTTCATGGCTTCGCTGATGCCGTCGGTGAAGAACAGATAGAGGTCGCCGGCGTGCAGGTCCAGCGTCTCCTCCACCAGCAGCTTCTCGAACATCTCCCCCTTGTCGAGCTTCAACCCGAGGACCATGCCGTCTGGCACGAGGATCTGCACGCGTCGCGACGCCGCCGACGGCCCGGGCGCGCAGATGAGCGGCGTGTGGCCGGCGCGGGCGTACGTCATCGTCCGATCGCGCAGGTCGATGATGGCGTAGGTCATCGTGATGAAGCTGCGGGCATCGAGGTGATTCGCGATGATGCGGTTGGCGGCAATCAGCAGCGCGCGCGGCGACGCATGGATCTCGCTGAGCGAGAGCACCAGACCCTTCAGCTCGGCCATGTACAGCGCCGCCGACGTGCCTTTCCCGGACACGTCGGCGATCAGGACGCCGACGCGATGGTCGTCGAGCGGCAGGAAGTCGTAGTAATCCCCGCCGACCTCGCGCGCGGGCACGCACAGCGCCGACACCGACAGACCGGCCATCATGAGCGGCCCTTGCGGCAGCAGGGACATCTGAATTTCGTGCGCGATGCGCAGTTCCTCTTCGAGCCGCTTCTTTTCCGCCGCCTGCAGCAGCAGGTCCTCGATGCTGTCGGTCATCGAGTTGAACGATCCGGCCAGCTCGCCGAGCTGATCCTGGTTCTTGACCGCGATCTTGTGCGTGAAGTCGCCGTGCCGCACGCGCTCCGTGCCGGCGAACAGCTCGTGGACCGATCCCGTGATGGACTTGGCGAGCGTCAGGCCGGCGATGAGGGCGACGATCTGAATGATGAGAAACAAGGCGCCGATCGCGAACAGCACGAGCAGGAGCCCCTGGCCGAGCGCGCGGCCCGCGTTGCCCTCTGCCGCCGAGATGCGATCGTAGAGCTCGGCCACGCGCAGCGCGATCGTGACCGTCAACGTGCCCGACGCGCCCGTCGTCCAGTCCCGGTATTCCATCGGGCTCAGCAGGCCGCTCAGGAACCCGTTGACGGCGGGCGCCGGCGAGTCGTCGTGTCCGCCGTCAGACCCGATCATCGGCCGGGCATCGCCGGCCCGCGCGCCGGCGTCCGCGTTCACGCCCTTCATCTCGACGCCCGTCTCGCGGCGGAGCTGCTGCTTCAGGGCGTCGTTGACGAGCAGGTCGACGACGACCGCGTAGGCGGGCCGCCGGGCGTCCGGAAACACGACCGCGCGGGCGACGAGATGCGTGTCCTGGTCGTCGACGCCATCCGCCTTGCGATGCGTGTAGGCCACGATGCCGGAGAATCCCGTGCAGCCGATCCAGGGCGGAATCGCCCGCGGCGCCGGCAGGTGCTTCCAGGGCCCCGACGCGGAAAGGGCCGAGGGCTGAGGGCTGAGGGCTGCGCCGCCGCCGGGTTGAGGCCTGGCGCCCCTGCCGTCCGCGCAATTCCGATCCGTCGCCACCACCGCCATCGACAGATCGGGAAATTGTTCCGCCGCGTTCAACTGCCGCCGCGCCAGCAGCGCCGCGACGTCCTGGCCGCCGCCGCGCTGGATCTCGAGCACCGTGCTCTGCGCGATCACGCGGGACTGATCGGCCAGCGCGCGCAGCCGGCTCTGCACCAGATACGAGCTGAAGTTGTAGAACAGCAGAAACCCGCACAGCAGGAAGAACGCGATGATGAGCAGCGCGGGCACGAAGCCCATGAAGATGTAGGACAGGATCAGCTTGCGCCGCACCTTCCACAGCAGGCGCCGCTGCGCGAGCGCGAGCAGCTTGAAGAGGTAATACGCGGCGCCGCTCGCGACCGCGAGGCCGCCGAACGTGTCCAACACCTCGAGCCACCCCGGCGCGCGGCCGATCGCGAGCTCGACCAGCCACACCAGCGCCTTGACGGCGAAGCCGCCGAGAATCGCGCGGGCCGGGAGCGTGGCGAACTGCGCGGCCAGAGTGCGGGGGCGGACCATGACGTCGAGGTATTAGAGCATGATCATGATATCGTTGCTGGATCGTGAAGCTCTCATCTCGCGCGCGTTTCAGCACCGTCTGCCTGCACGCCGGACAGGAACCCGACCCGACGACCGGCGCCATCATCACGCCGATCTACCAGACGTCCACCTACGTGCAGGAGGCCCTCGGGAAGCACAAGGGGTTCGAATACGGACGCACGCAGAACCCGACGCGCATGGCGCTCGAAAGCAACATCGCCGCCATCGAGAACGGCAAGGCCGGGTTCGCGTTCGCGTCCGGCATGGCCGCGATCGGCGCCATCGCGACGATGCTCAAGGCCGGCGATCACGTCGTCGTCTCCGATAACACGTACGGCGGCACGTTCCGGCTGTTCGACAAGGTCTTGAGCCGCTATCAGCTCTCGTTCAGCTACGTCGATACGTCGCAGCTCGATCTCGTGGAACGGGCGATCACGCCGTCGACGCGGATGCTGTTCGTCGAGACGCCGACCAACCCGGTGATGCGGCTCACGGATCTGCGGGCGGCCGCCGATCTCGCTCATCGGCACAATGTCCGGCTCGTCGTCGACAACACGTTCGCCAGCCCCGCGGTCCAGCGGCCGATCGACTTCGGCGCGGACATCGTCACGCACAGCACGACCAAGTACCTGAACGGCCACAGCGACAGCGTCGGCGGCATCGTCGTCGCGGTGCGGGACGATGACATCGAGTGGCTGAAGTTCGTGCAGAACGCGGAAGGCGCGATCCTCGGGCCGTTCGACGCGTGGCTCGTGCTGCGCGGGACCAAGACGCTGCCGCTTCGGATGCAGCAGCACAATGCGAACGGCCTCGCCCTCGCGCAGTTTCTGAGCGCGCACCCGAAGGTGCGGCACGTGCATTACCCGGGCCTACCGTCGCATCCGCAGCACGCGCTCGCGCTGCGGCAGATGCGCGGCTTCGGCGGCATGCTGGCGTTCGAACTCGGATCGCTCGAGGCGGCGCGCGCGCTGCTCAATGGCGTCCGGCTGCACGCGCTCGCCGAGAGCCTCGGCGGCGTCGAATCGCTCATCTCGCACCCGGCCACGATGACGCACGCGTCGGTCCCCGCCGATCGGCGGGCGGCCATCGGCATCACCGACGGCCTGGTCCGCATCTCCGCCGGCATCGAAGATATCGACGACCTGAAGGACGACCTCACCCAGGCGCTCGAGCAGATCCGATGAAAAAGGGGACGGGTGTATTTTCCATAGGCGCGAGCGAGAAAATACACCCGTCCCCTTTTTTGCGCGAGGACTCCTGAGTGCTGGATCTCCTCCTCCACAGCGACAAGAAACTGCTCGAGCTCGTCGCCGCCTACGGCCCGTGGGTGTACGGGATTCTGTTCGCGATCGTCTTCGCGGAAACCGGGTTCGTCGTGACGCCGTTCCTGCCGGGCGACTCGCTGCTCTTCGCGGCCGGCGCCCTCTGCGCGACGGGCGCGCTCAGCACGCCGCTCGCCGCGGCGCTCCTCTTCATGGCCGCGTTCACCGGCAACGGCGTCAACTACTGGGTGGGACGCGCGATTGGCCCGCGCGTATTCGTCGCGACCGGCGAATCCGGTCTCATGCATCGCCTCTTGAACCGTGAGCACCTGACCCGCGCGCATGCGTTCTTCGAGCAGTACGGCGGCAAGGCCGTCATCCTGGGCCGCTTCGTGCCGATCGTGCGCACGTTCGTGCCGTTTGTGGCGGGCGCCGCGCAGATGTCGTCGCCAGCCTTCGTGTTCTACAACGTCGTGGGCGCCGCCGGCTGGGTGGGCCTGTGTCTCGGCGCGGGGCTGCTGTTCGGGAACGTGCCGATCGTGAAGGAGAACTTCTCGCTCGTCACGATCGGGATCGTGCTCGTGTCGGTCCTGCCGATGGTCGTCGAATACGTGCGACAGAAGAGGTCCGCCTGAAGGCGGGCTTCAGCCGGGCCTGGTCTCGGTTGCGATCCAATTCAGATACGCCGCGCCCCCTTCGTCGACGGGCATGACGACGAACTCCGGCAGCTCGTACGGGTGCAGCGCGCGCAGGCGGGTTTCGAGCGTGGCGAGACGATCGCGCGTCGTCTTGATCACCAACTGGCGCTCGCCATCGCGCTCGATCCGGCCCTTCCACCGGTAGACCGACGTCATCGGAGCGTGGACGTGGACGCAGGCGGCGAGGCGCTCGTCGACGAGCGTCCGCGCCAAGGCGTCCGCGCGGTCGTCGGCGGGCATGGTGGTGAGCACGAGAATGACGCCGGTCACGGGCTTGTACTTTACTGTGAGTTGATGTACCGTTCGAGTCGCGTGCCGAAGAAGGCCGACACCACTCCTGCGCCCAGGCGCCGGAGTCCGCAACCCAAACGCCCGGCGCGCAGCCGGCGCGCGGTTCACCTGCTGCTGATCGTCGTGGCCCTGCTCGTCGCCGTCGACGCGCTGGTCGGCGACCGCGGGCTGCTCGCGATGTTGCGCGCCCGCAAACAGGGCGACGAATTGTCGGCGTCCATCGCGCGCCAGCGGATGGAAAACGCGCGCCTGCGCGAGGACGCGCGCCGTCTGAGCGAGGATCCCGCCGCCATCGAAGAAGTCGCGCGCCGCGAACTCGGGCTCATCAAGCCGGGCGAGCGGGTCTTCATCCTCAAGGACATTCCGCCGGCCGCCAAGCGGTAGTTCTTCGTGCGCGCTCCTGAATCAACGCCGTCAGCGACGGCGCGCGATCTGGGAAAAGAACGGAGGGATGGCCTGTGAGCGCTGTGCTATTCTGAGCCCGAATGGTGGCCATTGAGGACATTTGCGACGACGAGTGGGCGGATTGGTATCGACTGACGCCGCAGGAGCGGTGGGACTGCAGCCAGGCGCTCTGGCCGACGTTCCTGGCGCTGGGAGGCATGCTTGACGCCGAGCCCGATACGCAAAGTCCTTTCTTCGATGCGGACACGTGGCGTCCAGTGCCTGTTGATGGGCGGCCAGGCGTGCGTGTTCTACGGCGCGGCGGAATTTAGTCGCGACCTCGACCTCGCCCTCCTGTCATCCCCGGACAACCTCGAGTATTTTCGCACCGCGCTGGCTGACCTCGCTGCCGAGTGTATCGCTCTGCCGCCGTTGCAGCCGGAGTATCTGCGCCGCGGGCACGCCGTGCACTTCCGCTGCCATCATCCGGATGCGGCGGGCATGCGGATTGATGTCATGTCGGTCATGCGCGGCGTGGCGCCGTTCGACGTCTTGTGGGCGCGACGCACCACCATCCGGACCATGGGTGGCGATGACTTCGATCTGTTGTCGCTGCCTGATCTCGTTCAGGCCAAGAAGACGCAGCGCGACAAGGACTGGCCGATGCTGCGCCGGCTCGTTGAAGCGGACTACCTGCAGAACCGGGCCCATCCGACTCCGGCGCACGTGGAATTCTGGTTGAAGGAACTACGCACACCCGTGCTCCTCGTCGAACTCGCCGTCGGGCACCCTGGCCTGGCGTCCGGCGTGGCCCGTGCGCGCCCGTTGGTCGCCTGCGCCACGGCGGAAGACGTGGTCGCCGTGGAGCGCGCCCTCGAGGGTGAGGAAGCCGCCGAGCGCGAAGTCGACCGGAGCTACTGGCAGCCGCTGCGCGCCGAATTGGAGGCCCTGCGCCACGCGCAGCCGTGAACCAGGCAGACACGCGCGCTCGGGGCGCTCATCGCCGTGACGCCCAGGGGGCTGTGTGCTCGGGTGGCGCGGCGCGGCTGCGACCCCTTCGGGAAGTGTGGCGACCAGATCGGCGCGACGCCAGCCGCGCGCCACGTCGCGCCCACGAACAGCCCAGCGCCATGGCGAATCCAGCAATATCGCCAACGACACTCTCCCTCCCGCCAAACGGTAGTTCTCAGTGCACGACGGACGTCGTGTGTCCGCTCAGCAACAACGACACGCCTTCCATCACGCCCTTCGGCGAGCAGGGCTTCTCGAGGAAGGCTTCGCCGTCCCACAACATCATCTTCTCCGCGAAGAGCTTGTCGCTGAATCCGGTCAGGTACAGGACCTTCAGATCCGGACGATCGAGCCGCAACCGGCGCGCGAGCTCGTCGCCGTTCATCGCCGGCATCATCAGATCGGTCAGAACGAGTTCGCAGTGTTTCATGTCCTTGAAGCGTTCGAGCGCTTCGGCGCCGCTGCCGGCGACGACGACCTCGTAGCCCGCCATCTGCAACACACGCGAGACATACGCGCGGACGGACGTTTCGTCATCCACCACGAGAACGGCCGGCGGCCACGGTTTGGGTGTCGTCTTGAACACGTCATTCACCTCCTGTGCCCACGGTCGTGAGCCCCTAGGACGCGACTGCACGTCCCTCGTTCGCCTGCGTCGCCTCGAGGTGGGCGAACGCATCGATGACCGAATCCGCTTCCACGGACAACTCGCGCCACGCGGCCTCGGCGCCCTCCAGGCGCGCGTCGGCGCCCATGCGCTCGAGTAACCGGGCGGCGTCGAACAGCCGGACGGCGGAGACGCTGCCCGCAGCGCCTTTCAGCGCGTGCGCGGCCGTCCGAATCCGTCCGGCATCCCGGTCCGTGACCGCCGATCGGATCGCGGCGAGACGGAG
>Ga0315281_10003556_pt1 | contig 22788 bp, 22 predicted proteins | sample YL17G07_0_MG_FD_204540 | JGI IMG/M metagenome (GOLD analysis project Ga0315281, IMG submission 204540) | Sediment microbial communities from Yellowstone Lake, YNP, Wyoming, USA - YL17G07_0 | ecosystem: Environmental > Aquatic > Freshwater > Lake > Sediment | place: USA: Wyoming | collected... | reverse complement strand
GTATCCATCGCGAACCACGGCATTGGTGCTTCTTAACTCCTATGCGCGTCTGGCGTACGCGCCTGATTACCCTCAAGGGATCCCGGCGGAGCAAGCCCAGGGACTGCTGCAGGCGATCGAAGAAGGATGGGGCAAGGGTGTTGCGTTTGAGGCCCTGGTGGCCAGCCAGGCCGACAACGCATCGATGAAGAACTGGTGGGCCCGGTACCAACGCTTGGCAGCCAGCCCGGGCGCGGCGGTGACGCTTCTCCGGAGCGCATTTGAAACAGACGCGCGATCAGTTCTGTCCGCGATCACGGTACCTGTACTCGTCCTGCACCGCGCCGGCGACCCGTTCACGGGGCCGGAGCACGGTCGCTACCTGGCGGAGCGCGTTCCCGGCGCGAAGTACGTCGAGCTGTCGGGGGTTGATCATCTGTTCTTCGCCGAAGACATGGACCCACTGCTCTCGGAGATCCAGGAATTTCTGACTGGAGTTCCAGAGGCGCGGGAGCCCGACCGGGTGCTCGCTACCGTCATGTTCGTCGACATGGTCAGCTCCACAGAGCACGCGACGCGGCTGGGTGATCGACAGTGGCGTGACGTTCTGGACCGCTACTACGCGATTGCGCGGCGCCAACTCGCGCGCTTTCGAGGGAGAGAGATCGACACAGCCGGCGACGGACTGTTCGCGACCTTCGACGGCCCCGCGCGCGCCATTCGCTGTGCCAGGACCATCGCCGACGAAGTCAGTGTGCTGAAGATCGCCGTCCGCGTGGGAATCCATTCGGGCGAGTGCGAGGTCATCGGCGACAAGGTCGGGGGCATCGCCGTCCACACCGGGGCACGGATCGCGGGTCAGGCGGGCCCAGGCGAGGTTCTGGTATCGAGCACCGTCAAGGACTTGGTTGCCGGTTCCGGCATTCGTTTTGAAGACCGGGGCCGCCATCCGTTGAAGGGGGTACCAGGCGAGTGGTCGCTGTTCGCTGTTGCCGCCGACCTCAGGCAGGCCCCGGCATGACGCTTCGATTTCTCCACAACGCGAATGCGGCGCAAGCGCATATCGGTGTTTGCCTCGGTACGGTGCGCCGAACAATCCGTTTAACGCCGACGCGCGCCATGAGGCCGGCGCGCGCGGGTTAACGGTACGTTAGGTCGCTAGATTGGCTGACAACCGGAGGACTAAACATGGCTCAATTTCGGAACGCCTTACCTCAACTCGGCGGTGATTTCTTTCTGACCGATGGCGGCATTGAGACCACCCTCATCTTTCTCGAAAGGCTCGAACTCCCCGATTTCGCCGCATTCCACCTATTGAAGAGCAAAGATGGGGAAGCCGCTTTGCGCAAGTACTTCGGCACCTATGCCGGACTGGCGGAGCGGTTTGGCACAGGACTTATTCTCGAAAGCGCGACGTGGCGCGCAAGCGCCGATTGGGGCACAAAGCTGGGCTACAGCGCGAAGGAGATCGCAGATGCGAATCGACGAGCTATTGGCCTGCTCGAGGAGATTCGAAACGATTTCAAGCGGAACGCCAAGAAGGTCGTCATCAGCGGATGTCTAGGTCCTCGGGGAGACGGGTATAACCCGGGCAAGACGATGACAGAGAAGGAAGCGGAGATTTATCACGATAAGCAGATTCGGGTTTTCGAAGACAGCGCCGCTGACATGGTGACTGCGATCACAATGAATTACGTGGAGGAAGCCATCGGGATTGCGAGAGCAGCCGAGCACGCCGCCATGCCCGCGGCGTTATCGTTCACCGTCGAGACCGATGGAAAGCTTCCTACCGGACAGACCCTGCGTGCGGCGATAGAGCAGGTGGACGCGGCCACATCGTCCTACCCCTCCTACTACATGATCAATTGCGCCCATCCCACACATTTCGAGCACGTCCTCGCAGAAGGAGAACCTTGGACGCGACGAATTCGTGGGCTGCGCGCCAATGCGTCACGTAAGAGTCACGCCGAATTGAACGAGTCACCCGAACTCGACGTCGGAAATCCTGTTGAGCTCGGTCTGGAGCATGCTCAACTCAAGAGACGACTGGCGCAGTTGAACGTGATGGGCGGCTGTTGCGGAACGGACCACCGCCACGTCGAGCAGATCGCTGCGACATGTTCACCGCTTTTTCAGAAAGCGACCTGACCCGTAGCTGCTGCGGACGGAGCCGCCGGCGCCGCACGTTATCAACCGTCCGCGATGGCCCGCCGCAGAGCACGACGTTAGACCTCGCAATTCACGAACTCCAGCGCAAAGATGAAGTTCGATTGGGATGACCGTAAAGAACTTGCGAACCGAAGAAAGCACGGCGTTTCATTTCAAGAAGCTGCCACAATTTTCGGTGACCCTCTAGCAGCAACAATCCCTGACCCAGATCACTCCTATGGTGAATCTAGACTCCTGACCGTTGGCTATTCTTCAAATAGCCGTCTACTTGTTGTGTCACACACCGAAGAAGGGGACAATTTCCGAATTATCAACGCCCGCGAGGCGAATACCTATGAACGAAAAGCATACGAGTCGTAAATCTCTGAAGGTCTCCGAACCGGAGATGCGGTCGGAGTACAATTTTTCTGGCGCAGTTCGCGGCAAGTATTACAAGCGATACGTCGAGGGTTCCAATGTGGTTGTTCTTGAGCCCGACGTCGCCAAACGCTTCAAGAACTCAGCGGCTGTCAACAAGGTGTTGCGCACGTACATCAAGAGTCCCAAGCGAGGTCTAACCGCCGGCTCAACGGCGACCGCCCGCAAGCGGGCGGCGCGTTAGCCGGAACGTTGGGCGTCAAGAAAGTACGTCGTACGTTTGCAACCCACGGCAGCCACTCAGGGTACAAGCTGATGACCAACCAGGATTAATCGATGATAGTACTGGTCGCACCAACCAGCGGGGAATCAGATGAACAGGCGTGAAGCGATAATTGTTCTCATGGCGCTTGGTGCTGTGCCGCTCGCCGCCGAGGCCCAGCAGGCGGCCAAGATCGCTCGAATAGGCTACCTGTCGCCCAACCTGGCCGCTACTCCCCACCTGCGCGAGGCCTTCCGTCAAGGACTGCGTGACCTCGGTTACGTCGAGGGCCGCAACCTCGTGATTGAATACCGAGATGCCGAGGGGAAGCTCGAGCGGCTCCCCGCTCTTGCGGCCGAACTGGTTGCGCTCAAGGTTGATGTCATCCTGGCCGAAGGAGGCACACTCGGCCCCCGTGTGGCCAAGCAAGCGACTAGGACTATCCCCATTGTCTTCGCTGCTGGCGATCCGGTTGGGAGCGGGCTCGTCACCAGCCTCGCGCGGCCGGGCGGCAATGTCACGGGGTTGTCCAACCTCAGCGCGGAGCTAGTCGGCAAGCGTCTGGAACTGCTCAAGCAGGCCGTTCCGGGGGTCAGTCGGGTCGCTGTCCTCCGGCACCCAGTTGCCCTCGGCGAACGCACAGCAAAGGACATGCTGAAGGCAGCAGACGTCGCGGCGCGGGCGCTGGGGGTGCAGCCGCAATTCATTGAGGCGCGAGGTCCGGACGAATTCGCCAGGGCCTTCTCGGACATGACCAGCGCGCGCGCGGGTGCTCTGACTCTGCTGCCAAGCGCCATGTTCCTCAGAGAGCATAGACGCCTCGTGGACCTGGCGGCCAAGAACCGGCTGCCGGCAGTGTACACATCGAGGGAGTTTGTCGATGCCGGGGGCCTTATGTCCTATGGAGCGAACCAGCCTGATTTGTTTCGGCGCGCCGCCACCTACGTGGACAAGATTCTCAAGGGTGCCAAGCCCGGCGACCTGCCCGTCGAGCAGCCGACCAAGTTCGAGCTGGTGATCAACCTGAAAACCGCGAAGGCACTGGGCCTCACGATCCCCCAGTCGGTGCTGGCGCGCGCGGACGAGGTGATTCAGTGAAATGCCGTGAGGATTGACGCCCAACCCGGCGGTCAACCGGACGCGCCGATTCATGGCTTCTACTTGGCGAGCGTCGGCGCGGCGCGCCTGTTACCTTACTCGTTGGGCGTCAAGACTGACAGCGCAACGGATACTTTCGACCCGAAGCCGTCATTGAGATTTTCCGATAGCGGCCGTTGGTAAGCGGGTGACCCTGATTTAAGCAGAAAACGCTGCTCCTGCAAGGCGTACACCCATATGATCATTCAAGCGTAGACTGACTCCCCACTGGCGTTGACCGGGCGCTCCGCCCCGCCGATCCCCGGCGTTTGCCGCTTTTCTGGAATCGGGGTGTCGAATGATCACACGCAGGGAGTTACTGATTGCCCTTGGTGCCCTAGCGGCGCCGTTTGGCGCGCTCGCGCAGCAGCAGTCGAGAAAGGTCCCTCACGTCGGGTGGCTAATCCACGGCACGCAATCATCGCTGCAAGTCGGGTTGGAAGAATATCGCAGCGGCATGCGCGATCTCGGCTATGTAGAAGGCCGCACCGTGGAAACCGAGTACCTCTATTCGAATGCCCAGGTGGAACGCCTCCCCGGTCTTGCGGCAGAACTCGTCGCGCACGACGTCGATGTCATCGTGGCCAATCCTACGTCGGCTGTTCTTGCCGCCATGCAGGCGACAAAAGCGATCCCAATCATCTTTCCTGTCGGCGCCGATCCGATCGGTACGGGATTTATCGCGAGCCTTGCCCGGCCGGGAGGAAATGTCACGGGACTCTCGCAGATGGCGCCTGAGTTGAGCGCAAAGCGGCTGGAGTTGATTCACATTCTTGTGCCGCGCGCCAAGCGCATGGCCGTGCTGTGGGATCGCTCCAGTCTTGGCATGGCTCAGCGTGTCCGGGAGACCCGGATTGCGGCCGAGCAGTTAAGGATCGCCTTCTTCGACGCCGGCGCGCGCGACCTCAAGGAATTGGAAACGAGTTTCGCGGAACTCTCGAAGCAACGGACCGATGCCCTGCTGGTGACCGCCGAGCCTTTCACGACGCAGCATCGGGACCGAATCCTGGAATTCACCGTGCGTAACCGCATTCCTGCCATGTACGAAGATGGCAGATGGGTGGAAGTGGGCGGGCTGATCTCCTACGGAACGAACATTCGCAACATGTTTCGGAGGTCAGCGACCTATGTTGACAAGATATTAAAGGGCGCAAAGCCGGCCGCCCTCCCGGTCGAGCAGCCGACCAGGTTCGAGCTGGTGATCAACATGAAAACTGCCAAGGCCCTTGGCATCACGGTCTCGCAATCCATTCTTCTGCGCGCCGATCGGGTGATTGAATAGGCTGTTGCAGCCTGCCAACGGCCGATATGGAGCAAATTGGAGGTGAGGCGCGAGTAACTCCACATGGCCGACGTCTGACCTTAGCTGTGCCATGGCGATTGACTCCCAACTAGAAGCCGCACCGGACGCGCTGAAGCGCGCCGGTGCGCACAACGTTTGGCCTGTGGCAGGCAATCGCGCGTGCCGGACACGGCGGATCTTGAGGAGGAATTGTTTATGGCCAGTCTGGAAGCACACTATTCGGCCCGCGACATCGAGGCGCGGATCCTGGCGGCCCTCCGCGCGGCCGGATTGAATCCCGAGCATCGCCTGTCGCCCGCGTCGCTGGGGGCGCTTGACCATTTCCACACCGGCGGAGTCCGCGCTTCACGCGAGTTGCTGGAGCTGGCGCAGATTCGGGCCGAAGATCGCGTTCTCGATATCGGGGCCGGGCTGGCCGGTCCCGCGCGGCTGCTCGCTTCCGCGCTCGGCTGCCGCGTCGTCTGCCTCGAATTGTCACCCGATTACTGCGCCGGCGCGGTACTGCTGAACCGGCTGACCGGCCTTGACGACAGAATCGAAGTGCACAGGGGCAGCGCCCTCGACCTGCCTTTTCCCGACGATTCGTTTGATGTCGTCTGGATGCAGAATGTCGGCATGAACATCGCGGACAAGCAGAAGCTCTACGCCGAGATCTGCCGGGTCCTCAAGCCGGGCGGCCGCTACGCCTTCCAGGAGATGGCCGCAGGGAAAGCGGCTAAGTCCTATTTTCCGCTGCCGTGGGCCACCGACCCTGCCGACAGCTGCCTCGTTTCCGAAGAAGAGATGCGCTCGGTTCTCGGCGAGAGTGGATTCATCGCTGAAATCTTCGAGGATACCAGCGACGCTCAGTTGGGCCGGGCTGCCGCAGACGCCGCACCGAGTCCGCTGACCCTGGCGGTGTACGTCGACAACCTCGCGCAAAAGGCCAACAACGCGCGGCGCAGCCTTGAGGAGGGCCAGGTCCGGCTTGTCAGAGGTGTGTTCCGGGTGAAATGAGAAGCCCCATGAACGATCCGACTCCCGCATCCAACACCGCCACACCCTGGCATCGATGACTTCGCCGGCCCGATGCCGTGACCGATCGCGATCTCAGCCATCCTGCTTCCTGCAATAGCAATAGATGAACTGCTGCACGGCGCCCGTCGGGGTGACGTGCGCTTCCTCCTTGTGCTCGACGAGCAGGAATTGTCCGCCGAACTCGTCATGCAGCGTTTCGGGGCTGTAGCGGACGATCGGCAGGCCGCTGCATTGCAGCGGGCCGTCCGGGCCGAAGGTGGCGACAATGACATGCCCGCCCGGCTTGACCGCATGCAATACGGCCTCGACATATTTGCGGCGCGCCTGCGGGTCGGTGAGGAAGTGGAATACGCCCCGGTCGTGCCAGACGCCGTAATGGCGCCCCGGGAGCACGGCTTCCGTAATGTCGGCTTCGATCCAGTTGACCAGCCCGCCGTTGCCGCCAAGGCGAAGCTTCGCCGCGTTGAGTGCTTTGGCCGATATATCGAGAACCGTGAGGTCCCGGTACCCCTCGCCGAGCAGATCGTCCACCAGCGTCGACGCGCCGCCGCCCACATCGATGATCTTCGCGCTTTTCGACACCGCCGTGCGGCGGATGATTTCCAGTGACGCCAGCGCGTGTTCCTGAAACCAGCTGACGCCTCTCCCGCCTTTCTCAACGTAGATATTTTCCCAGTGATCTTTCGTTTGCATCGACGGTTTCTCGAAACACCGAAAAGTCTAGCATGCGATGCAGTCGACAGTTTCCAGCATTGCGCATCCCCTCGATCATCACGCGCTCAAGTCACCGTCCCGCCTTTGCGAGCCGGTGGGACGTTTGGTGGGCAAGTGTTTCACAACCGATCATGTGCATGCATAAGAGAAAACTTTGGGACAACGTCGGTGCATTTCCGGCGGCTTAGGTCGCCGTAGCCCGGAAACGGAGAGCAGGTGACTGGCACATTTGGCCTGCTACGCCAAATTTCAAATTCGGCATGGTATGCTCAACGCAAACCAGAGGGACCATTTGCACGCCACCCTGCCCCTTGTCGAGGTTACTGATTTTCCCGCGCTCCGCCGCGGCGCGGTGACCACGCTGCAGGTCAATCTCGGCTACAAATGCAATCAGGCGTGCCTGCATTGCCATGTGAATGCCGGGCCGACCCGCACCGAACTGATGTCGCGCGAGACGGTCGGAATGGTGCTCGGGTACCTGGGCGCAAACCGCATTTCGACGCTTGACATCACCGGCGGCGCGCCCGAGCTCAACCCGCATTTCCGGTATCTGGTGGCGGCGGCGCGCAGGATCGGGGCCAAGGTCATCGACCGCTGCAACCTCACCATCCTCGAAGAGGCGGAGATGGACGGCCTCGCGCCATTTCTTGCGCAGGAGCAGGTCGAGATCGTCGCGTCATTGCCGTGCTACCTCGAGGAAAACGTCGACCGGCAACGCGGCAAAGGGGTGTTCGAGAAGAGCGTGCGGGGATTGCGGCGCCTGAATGCGCTCGGTTACGGAAAGGCCGGCAGCGGACTGATGCTGAACCTGGTCTACAACCCGCAGGGGACTTCGCTGCCGCCGCCCCAGGGTGCGCTCGAAGCGGACTACCGCAAGCGCCTTGGCGAAGGCTACGGCATCGAATTCAACGGCCTGTTCACGCTCACCAACATGCCGATCCAGCGTTTCGGCAGCACGCTCGTCTCGAAGGGACAGTTCAACGACTACATGCGCCTCCTGCGCGGCGCGCACCGGCAGGAGAACCTCGAATCGGTGATGTGCCGGAGCCTGCTCAGTGTCGATTGGCAGGGATTCGTCTACGACTGCGACTTCAACCAGATGCTCGGCCTGCCGCTGGCCATTGGGGGACGAAGGAGCGCGCACCGCGTGCAACTTTCGGACCTGATCGGGCAGGACCTCCAGGACAACGCCATCGTCGTCAAAGACCATTGCTACGGCTGCACCGCGGGCCAGGGCAGCAGTTGCGGGGGCGCCCTTGCCTGAGCGCGAAGCGAGCCGGGCGCCGGCGACAACGGCTGATCCCGCCTCATGCGCGGGCGCGGGGGCCTGAGGTGAATCGACGCAGGTTCGCTGTGCTGGCGGTCATGTTGCTGCTTATCGCGGCTTTTTTCGTGTTCGATCTCGGCCGTTTTCTCGATCTTGCCTACTTCAAGTCGCGGCAGGCGGCGATAGCCGGGTGGTACGGCGCGAACCCGATCGCGACCGTCGCGATCTACTTCATGGTCTACGTCCTGGTGACGGCGCTGTCGATTCCGGGCGCAGTGCCTTTGACCTTGGCTGGCGGGGCGATTTTTGGACTGCTGTGGGGGACCGTCATCATCTCGTTTGCGTCGAGCATCGGCGCCACCTTCGCTTTTCTCGCCGCGCGCTTCGTGTTGCGCGAGCCGATCCGGCGAAAGTTTGGCGACAAACTGGAGACGATCAACGACGGCGTCGCGCGCGACGGACCGTTCTACCTGTTCACGCTGCGCCTGGTCCCTGCATTTCCGTTTTTCCTGATCAACCTCGCGATGGCGCTGACGCCGATACCGGTCCGCACGTTCTACTGGGTGAGCCAGCTCGGCATGCTGGCGGGAACCGTCGTTTACGTCTATGCCGGTACTGAGATCGCAAAGATCGAGTCGCTCCGCGGCATTCTTTCGCCCGGCCTGTTCGCGGCATTCACGCTGCTCGGCATATTTCCGTTGATCGCGAAAAAAGCAGTGGACTTCGCGAGGGCGCGCAGGGTGTATGCGAAGTGGCCGCGGCCGGCAAGGTTCGAGCGCAATGTGATTGTCATCGGCGGCGGCTCGGCCGGCCTGGTGACGTCCTACATCGCGGCGGCGGTGAAGGCGAAGGTCACGCTGATCGAGAAGCACCGGATGGGAGGGGATTGCCTCAACACCGGCTGCGTGCCATCGAAGGCGCTGATCCGCTCGGCGAAATTTCTTTCCCAGATGCGGCGGGCCCGCGAGTTCGGCATGAAATCGGCATCGGCGGATTTCGATTTTGCGGCGGTGATGGAACGTGTGTCCCGGGTGGTGGACACGGTGGCGCCCCACGACTCGGTCGAGCGCTATACGTCGCTGGGTGTCGAATGCCTGTTGGGCGAGGCGAAAATAACCTCACCCTACAGTGTCGCAGTCAATGGCCGCACGCTGACCACGCGCAACATCGTGATCGCGGCCGGCGCGCGCCCTTTGGTGCCGCCGATCCCGGGCATCGAGGACGTGGGCTATCTCACATCCGACACGGTCTGGGGCCTCAGGAAACTGCCGGCTCGCCTCGTCGTGCTCGGCGGCGGTCCGATAGGCTGCGAGCTCGCTCAATGTTTCGCGCGCTTCGGCTCCCGGGTGACACAGTTGGAAATGCTGCCGCGCATTCTCATCCGGGAGGACCCCGAGGTCTCGGCGATGGTGACGCGCGCGCTGCTCGCAGACGGCGTGGACGTGCGTGCCGGCCACCAGGCCATACGCTTCCTCGTCGAAGAGGGCCGGAAAATCCTTGTCTGCGAGCACGACGGCGCGGAAATCAGGATTGAATTCGATGCGCTGCTGTGTGCGGTCGGCAGGATTGCGAACACCAGCGGCTACGGACTCGAAGAGCTGGGTGTTCCGCTCACCAAGGCCGGCACCATCCAGACCGACGGCTACCTGCGGACCCTGTATCCCAACATATTCGCCTGTGGCGATGTCGCCGGACCGTACCAGTTCACGCACACCGCGGCGCACCAGGCCTGGTACGCCGCGGTCAACGCGCTGTTCGGCAGCCTGAAGAAGTTCAAGGCCGACTATTCGGTGATCCCCTGGGCCACCTTCACGGAACCGGAGGTGGCGAGGGTCGGCATCAACGAAACCGAGGCGACAGCGCAGGGTATTGCCTTCGAGGTATCACGCTACGACATTGACGATCTCGACCGCGCGATCACCGACGGGGAGGCGCGCGGCTTCGTCAAAGTGCTGACGGTGCCGGGCAAGGACCGGATCCTTGGCGTCACCATGGTTGGCGAGCATGCCGGCGACCTGATTGCCGAATTCGTTTCTGCGATGCGCCATGGCATCGGCCTCAACAAGGTGCTCGGCACCATCCACATCTACCCGACGCTGGCCGAGGCGAACAAATATGCGGCCGGCGTATGGAAGAAGGCGCATGCGCCGCAAACTGCGCTGCGCTGGGCCGGGCGTTTCCATACCTGGATGCGGGGCTGAGGGCAGCCGTGCCGCGCCTGTCGATCATCGTGCCGGTGCTGAACGAGGCGGCGCGTATCGAGCGCCACCTGCAAGCTTTGCAGCCGCTGCGCTCGCGGGGATCGGAAGTGATCGTGGTCGACGGCGGCAGCGGAGACGGCACGGCTGCGCTGGCGGCGCCACTCGCCGACCGGGTAATGACTTCGGGCCGCGGTCGCGCGATCCAGATGAATGCCGGGGCCGCCGCTGCAGACGGAGACGTTTTGCTGTTCCTGCACGCCGACTGCGCCCTGCCCGCCGACGCGGATCAGCTGATTTTCACAGCAATTGCCGAAGCGGCTGCCGGCTGGGGGCGTTTCGACGTCCGGATCGACGGCCGCCATCCGCTGCTGCCGCTGATTGGCTGGAACATGAACATGCGTTCGCGCCTGACCGGCATCGCCACCGGCGATCAGGCGATGTTCGCCAGGCGAGACTGGTTTGCCGCCGCCGGGGGTTTTCCCGGGATCGCGTTGATGGAAGACATTGCCCTGTCAGGCACGCTGAGGCGCCGCGGCCCGCCGGTTTGCCTCGATGCCAGAGTGCATGCGTCCGGTCGCCGATGGGAGGAGCGGGGTGTGATTCGAACGGTGCTGTTGATGTGGTGGCTCAGATTCCGGTTTTTTTCTGGTGCCAATGTGGACCGGCTGGCCATGCACTATGAACGGCGCTGAGCGCTGCCGGGTGCTGGTGTTTGCCAAAGCGCCAGTCCCCGGCGCGGTCAAGACGCGGCTGATTCCGAGGCTCGGTGCAGACGCGACAACGCGGCTATACAAAACGCTGGTGCGACGAACGCTGAAGGTCGCGCTGGAGGCTGAGGTTGGCGCTGTCGAACTGTGCTGCGCTCCTGACGCGGCGCATCTGTTTTTCGCCGAATGCGCGAAAGAATTCGCGATCGGTCTCAACCTGCAAGCCGCAGGCAATCTCGGCGACAGGATGGAACACGCGTTGCGGCAGGCGTTGCGCACGCTTCCCGAAGCATTGCTCATCGGCACCGATTGTCCCGCGTTCACTGCGGCACATTTGCGCGCGGCCGTCGGCGCCCTCGAAGGCGGGAGTGATTTGGTGTTCGTGCCCGCGGAAGACGGCGGCTACATGCTGATCGGCGCGAGGCGAATCGATGCGGGCGTGTTTGCGGAGATCGATTGGGGATCTGCCAGCGTGATGGAGCAGACCCGGCAGAATCTGAGGAAACTGGATTGGACCTGGACCGAACTGCCTGCTCTATGGGACCTGGACCGGCCGGAAGATCTGGACCGCCTGCCACAAGGCATGGTCTCCAGGGCATCCCCAACCGACGCCACCAAAGCGCGGTGAAGCGCCTGGTCCGCCCCGCTCAGGCCTCGACGGGCAGGCCGGCCGCCTTCCACTCCGGAAAGCCGTCCTGCAGCCGGCGCGCCTTGTAGCCTTTCTCGCGCAGCAGGGCCACCGCATCCACCGATAGCAGACAATACGGCCCGCGGCAATAGGCGATGACTTCCCGTCGCTTGGGCAAATTTCGCAAACGCCGGGCCAAATTCTCGACCGGGACATTGATCGCGCCCGGCAAGTGTCCCGCGGCAAACTCCCGCGCCGGGCGGACGTCGAGCACCGTCACCAGTCCGAGTTTTGCGCGCTTGAACAATTCGGCGGCCGGGACCGGCTCCAGATCGTCGCGCGCGACGATGTAGGTCCGCACCAGCTTGTCGACTTCGGCCAGTCGCATCTCTGCGACATGCCCCAGCGCGGCGATCAATGCCGCCACGTCCGGGCCCGCCAGTTCGTAGAACACCCGCAGGCCTTCCTTGCGCGCCTGCACCAGCCCGGCGCGCCGCAGCTCCTGAAGGTGTTTCGATGCGTTGGCGGCCGAGAGCCGCGTCATGGCCGCAAGCTCGTCGACGCTGCGCGGCCCCTGCGCGACGAGTTCCAGCAACTCCAGGCGGTTGCCGCTGGCCAATGCCTTGCCCACCCGCGCCAGCTGGGCATACACGTCCTGTTTGAAATTAGCTGTTGACATCGCGGTCGTCGACTCCTACTATTCAACTAGTTGGTTGAGTAGTTGCATTATACCCGACGGGCGGCGGGACGCCAAGTTGCAAATGCAGGAGGATTGACGATGACATTCAACGAATGGGCGCTTGGCTACGAGCCGATGATCCGGCTCGGCGCATTCTTCGGCATCTTTGCAACCATGGCGGTGTGGGAGACGGCGGCGCCAAGGCGGGCGCGGCGGCTGCCGAGACGGGTGCGATGGCTCCACAACCTGGCGCTGGTGGTGCTGAACAGCGTGATTGTGCGGCTGCTGTTTCCGGTGGCGGGCGTCGGATTCGCCGTGCTGGCCGCCGCGCGCGGCTGGGGATTGCTGAACGCCTTCGAGGTCCCGTTCTGGTGGGCCTTCTTGCTGTCCGTGATCGCGCTCGATTGCGCCATCTTTTTTCAGCACGTCATGTTCCACGCGGTGCCGCTGTTGTGGCGCCTGCACCGGGTCCACCACGCCGACGCGGATGTCGACGTGACCACCGGCGCGCGCTTTCACCCGATCGAGATCCTGCTGTCGATGCTGATCAAGTTCGCGGCGATCGCGGTGCTCGGCGCGCCGGCAGCCGCGGTGCTGGTGTTCGAGGTGCTGCTGAACGGCACCTCGATGTTCAATCACGCCAATCTGCGGCTGCCCGAGCCGGCCGATCGAATCCTGCGCTGGATGCTGGTGACACCCGAGATGCACCGCATCCACCATTCGATGGAGGCGCAAGAGACGAACAGCAACTTCGGTTTCAACCTCCCCTGGTGGGACCGGCTGTTCGGCACCTATCGCGCCCGCGCGCGCCTGCCGCAGGAGGAGATGGCGATCGGCGTCAAGGGCCTCACCGGCAACGACCGTGCCGTCAAGCTAACCGGCCTGCTTGCAATCCCCTTCGTGAAGGCGGGCAGCGGCTATGCGATCGGCAGCGCGCCGGACTCCGGGCCATGAAGTCCGGCAATGCAGCGCGCGTTGCGCTCGCCTTGGCGCTCGCCGCCGGCTTGGTCCTCGCGTTCGCGAATCGCGACGCGCTGACCGCGGACGCGCTCAACCGCTGGCTGGCCGAAGCAGGCATCTGGGCGCCACTGGCGTTCATTACCGTTTATATCGTGGCGACGGTGTTGTTTCTTCCCGGGTCGGTGTTGACGCTTGCCTCGGGCGCGCTGTTCGGCCCGGTGCTCGGCACGCTCTACAGCCTGACCGGCGCCACGCTCGGCGCGATCCTCGCCTTTCTGGTGGCGCGCTACCTTGCGGCGGACTGGGCCGCGCGCAGATCGGGCCGCAGGCTGACGCAACTGGTCCAGGGCGTCGAAAAAGAGGGCTGGCGCTTCGTCGCTTTCGTGCGCCTGGTGCCCTTGTTTCCGTTCAATCTGGTGAACTATGCGTTCGGACTGACCCGAATCCCGCTTCTCGCCTACGCCGCGACCTCGTTCGTGTGCATGCTCCCCGGGGCGTTTGCCTATGCCTACCTCGGCTATGCCGGACGCGAAACGATTGCCGGAGGCGAAGGAATGATCCAGAAGAGCCTGCTCGCCCTCGGCCTGCTGGCGCTCATCGCATTCCTGCCGGGATGGATCGCACGGCTCCGCCGGGGCAAGACGCTCGCTATCGCCGAACTCGGCGTCAAGCTCAGGACTGCGGCCCCGCCGCTGGTGCTCGATGTGCGCAGCGCGGCCGACTTCAGCGGTGAACTGGGGCATATCGCCGGCGCGAGGAACGTCCCGCTGGAGGAACTCGACCGTCGCATGCAGGAGCTGGACGACCATCGCGAACGTACTATCGTCATCGTCTGCCGCACCGACAAGCGCTCGTTCAAGGCGGCGCAGCTCCTGGCGCGCCAGGGCTTCGCGGACGTGCACGTGGCGAGCGGCGGCATGGTGGCGTGGAACCAGTCCGGGTTGCCGGTGGAGCGCTGACGCCATGAACGAGAGACGAAAACTGACGATGGATGGTGGCAGCGATGTGTGAATTACTCGGCATCACCAGCAACCGGCCGGTAGACATGGCCGCGTCCTTGACGCTGTTTGGCAAACGGGGCGGTGAGACCAACCCGGACGGTTGGGGTGTGGCGTATCGCGAAAGCGATCGCTTCGTGCTCCGCAAGGAGCCGGAAGCGGCCGCCAGCAGCCGGCTTTTCGCGAAGGTCGCAGCGGCCGTAGTTTCCAATCTGGTCATTGCCCACGTCCGCAAGGCCAATCCACCCACCGCGCGCACCATGGCAAATACCCACCCTTTCGCGCGTGACTGCTGCGGCCGGCCATGGGTGTTCGCCCACAACGGCAAAGTATCCGAAGTGGTGCAGCCGGACGGCTGCTGCCATCCACAGTTGTCGCAACCCCTGGGCGAAACGGATTCCGAACATGCCTTCTGTTTCCTGCTCGACGAATTTGCGAGAGTCTTCGACCGGGCGGCGGCGATCGGGCATGCGGATTGGTTGCAAACGCTGGCCACGTTCAGCGGATCCATTGCCGCCTACGGCCGGTTCAATTTCCTGATCTCGGACGGCGAACACCTGATCGCCTATGGCCATGACCGTTTGCACTCGCTGCAGCGCCGCGGCAGCGATCTGGTGATGACGCTGCTGGCCACCGAGCCATTGACGGACGACGAACGCTGGGAAGCATTCCGTCCCGGCGAACTCCGGGTCTTCCGCCACGGCGAGCGCGTGGCGGGCTGGAACTCCGGGCCGATGCAGTCCGGCATGCCACACCCGTGCAATGCGATTGACCGGCAAGGCAGCACCCGGCCATGACCCGAAAACGGATCCTCATCGCCTGCATCGGCATTGCGCTGCTGGCATTTCTTGTCTGGCGCCTGGTCCGCCCGATGAACATCTTCGTGATGTCCGACAGCTTCGCGCTTCCGATCGACACCGGCGCCGTTGCGGTGTCGACGGAGACGCTGCGGGCCGGCACCTGCGGCGCCTGCCACCGCGAGACCTATGCGGAATGGAAAACCAGCATTCACAGCGAAGCCTGGACCGATCCCTACTTTCTGGTCGACTGGAAGTTCGACGAGCTGCAGCAGAATTGCAAGAACTGCCACATTCCGCTCGACCGGCAGCAGGAGCACAAGGTGCTCGGTTTCCGCGACGAGGAAAAATGGGATCCGATCCTCGCCGACAACCCCGGCTTCGACGCGAAGCTGCAGCACGAGGGCGTGACCTGCGCCGGGTGCCACTTCAAGGACGGCAAGATCCTCGGCGCCAATGGCGGCCTCGATCCACCGCATCCGGTGGAGAAAGTCGCGGACGGCAACGAGATGTGCCTGCGCTGCCATGTGGTCCAGGGCGCGCGCTGGGACACGTTTTTCCGCTTTCCCCCATGCGGGACGGCGGCCGAAATCGAGGCCGGCGCCGGCAGGTGGCAGGGGCGCAGCGGCGAGATGACGGTGCGCAACGTGAGCGAGCTCGGGTGCGTGCAGTGTCACATGCCGGTGGTCGAGCGCCCGCTCATCGAGGGGGGCCGGGTACGGCAGGCGCACCGTCACCTGTGGCGCGGCGGCCACGACCCCGCTGCGGTAAGACAGGCTCTGGAAGTCCGTCTCGCGGAAATCGGCACGGATGCGACGAACCGGCGCGCCTTCGTGCTGACGCTGACCAATGTCGGCGCAGCACACTACCTGCCGACGGGAACGCCGGACCGCCACCTCAGCGTTCAGTTGCGCGTGCTCGACCCGGACGGGCGTGTGCTCGGGGAGGAACAGCACACACTCAAACGGACGACCATGTGGCGCCCCTTCATCGTGGACTTGTCGGACACGCGCCTGCCGCCCAGGGAACCGCGTGCGTTCCGCATCGAATTCCCCACGGCGCGCGACCCGGCTCCGGCGGCGGTCGAAGCCGTCGTCCGCTACCATCTGCTCGACGAAAAGCGCCGCGCGCGCATCGGCTACGAAAACAAGGAGCCGATTGCCTACGAAGTGTTTCGCAGCCGCATTGCGCTTGCACAGTCGAATGCGGCGAGCGAGTCCAAATAAACGGGACCGCACGATTTCCAACGCGGGCGCCGCACCCAATGATCATTGCACCAGAAAGACGAAACCATGAAATCGCTATTCATCCTGAACGACGCGCCCTATGGCAGCGAGCGGACCTATAACGGGCTGCGCCTCGCCGGCACCCTGTCGAAGGCGGCAGGTGAGGAAGTGAAACTGTTCCTGATCGGCGATGCAGCGACCTGCGCCAAGGGCGGGCAAAAAGTTCCGGAGGGTTTCTACAATGTCCAGATCATGCTGGGCCGCGTCATGCGCAACGGCGGCGAAGTGGGCGTGTGCGGAACCTGCATGGACGCGCGCGGCATCGGCGATCCTGAACTCGCGGAAGGAACCCAGAGGAGCACGCTCGCCGAACTCACGTCCTGGACCCAGTGGGCCGACAAGGTGATCGTTTTCTGAACGGAAGGCCGCCGCGCACTGCAAAATCGCCGTGCACCCGTGTCGGCGGGTGCGCGCGCCCGCAGGGCTACGGGTGCGCCCTCACCAGACCCTCACTGAGTCTGGCGAACGGGCTCTTGTGCGACCTTGTTCAGGTCCTCGAGCAGGGACGGAAGTTCGAGTTTGTGCATGAACGCGGCGGCGCGGACGCTCATGAGCCCGGCCATGAACCTGAAGAAACCGCGCCGCATGTCGGGACAGCCGCGACAGAGAAAGACTTCAATCGTCGCGGGCCAACGCTTGATCACTTCCGCAACCTTCATATCACCGTTGATGTGTTCCATTCTCCATCCCCTCTTTGTGCGTGCATCGCAACTTCACACGGTGGCCCGACGTTGACGGAAGCAGGTCAGCGGGCCATCTTCATTTTGGCGGTTCCACCTGGCGCAAACAGGATCACCCATTGACCGCTGGTGAGTCAAGCGGCAGACCAAATCATCGATGATCTGCGGCAGGCGCCTCCGGCCGCTTGCTGCTGCGGGTCGGCCGCACCGCATGACGTGGAAGGATGCTGCCCTCAATACCGGAGGCGCAGCACGACAGGCGCGCCCGATCCCGACGGCACCAGCACGAACAGCTTGTCGTATTCGGCGCTGCCGATACGGACTTCGCCCGGATAGCCGAACGATTTCAGAATGTCGGGAACCGTCTTGTCGTGGCCCACGATCAGCACCACGTCCTTGCCACTGCTCTCCTTCACCCGTTTCACCAAGGCATTGAGATCCCGCGCGGGGACCGTCACCGGCGTCAGCTTCAATGCCGCGGCGAGCGGTTGCGCGGTGTTGATCGTGCGCCGGTACTCGCTGGTGTAAATGGCGGTGATGCCGGCGTCCCGAAGCAGCGCCGCCAGCGATGCCGCCCTCGCCTCGCCTGCGGCGGAAAGCGCGGTATCGGCGGAATCGTCGAGCCGGTCGGCGTGGCGGACCAGATACACCGCCTGCTGGGCGTCGGCCGCGGGCGATGCGAGCATGGACGCCGCTGCCATAAGGAAAGCGTTTCGGCAGGTTTTCATGTTTCGCCACGGGCTTGGAACAATTCGGGGCATCGCGGGCTCCGCGTTGCTTTCCGGTCCAGCAATTCTACGTGCCGCCCGCACCTTCTGCATCGACCTCATCTTTCTTCTTGCGCGGCCGGGGGTGGGAGGGCGACGCGATTGCGCCCTTCCTGTTTTGCCCGGTAAAGCGCGGCGTCGGCGGCATGCACCAGCTTCTCGCCACTGTCGATCCCGTCACCAAGGGCGGCGATGCCGATGCTGACCGTCAGGCGAATTTCCTGGTTGCGGCTGCCTTCGGCATCCAGCATGAAAGGATGCGATTCCACGATTTCGCGCAATCGCGCGGCGAGCATTTCTGCGGCTTCAAGCCGCGTGTTCGAGGCAATGACGACAAACTCTTCGCCGCCATAGCGCGCCACGATGTCCGTTTCGCGAATGAGTTTCGCCGCCAGTTCGCCGACGGCAATCAGCACCTGATCGCCGGCCTGATGCCCGTAGCTGTCGTTGACGCGCTTGAAATGATCGATGTCGAACATGAAGACGGAAAGCGGCAGCCCGTATCGCCGCGCCCGCGCCACCTCCTCTTCAAGACGGCGCTCGAGGTAGCGGCGATTGAAGATTCCCGTGAGCGGGTCGGTGATGTTCTCCTGTTCCAGAAGCGTGACGCGCTGCACGTCGATTGCGGTCTGCAGCGAGAGGACCGCAGTCAGCCACACGAAACAGCCGCCGAGGAAAAACACGCCCGGGACAATGAGGTCGAGCAGAATCGCGTGCCTGCCCCAGAACAACGCCGCGTAGCCCAGATAGCCCACGATGAAGACCGCGATCATGCCCATCATCACGCACCAGCGGCCGCGCGCCGATCCCGCCGGCAGCCGCGCCATCAGCCGCCGGACCGGTATCAGCGCGCCCATCAAAATGAGCGCGCCTGAAATCACCAGGCTCTCTGCCAGGATGGAAATCATGGTTGCGGGTAGTTCACCAGGTTGCAGCCACTCGACGCCGCCCAATCATGCGCGTGATTCGGGGCAGCGGCAAATGGATTCGGCCGCCGCAGCGTTGACTACGCCTTGACCATCAGCACCGGGCAGGTCGCGAGGCCGATCACCTGTTCCGAAACGCTGCCCAGCAGCAGGCGGCCAATGCCGGTGCGCCCGTGGCTGCCCATCACGATCAGGTCGGCGCCACGCTGACGGGCGAACTCGACAATGGCGGCCGCGGGGTCGGCGCCCTCCAGCATGTTGCTGTCGACTTCAATGCCTTCGCGGGACAAAGCGTCCCGGACGCGATCCACTTCGAGTTGTGCTTCGGCGCGCCGCTGGTCGTCGAACTTCGGCCGCAGCACGGATATCAAGGTGATCGGCAGGCCGAAGATCTTCGCTACCTGTCCGGCCGCTTCCGCCGCCATTTCGCCGTGACGCGAGCCGTCGGTCGCCAGCAGGATACGCCGTTCCCAGATCCCGGCCGCGCGCGGTACCACCAGCACGCTGCAATCGGCATAGCCGATTACCTTGCGCGTCGATTCGCCAACCATCATGAGCGCGACTCCGCGACGGCCGCGGCGCCCCATCACGATGAGATCGGCGTGCTGATCGTCGGCCAGCCGCACGATCTCCTTATGCGCATTCAAGCCCTGGCGGAGTTCGATGCGGGTGTCGTAGCCCTCGGCGCGAGCGACGGCCTGCGCCGCTGCAAGAACCTGGCGTGCCTCGCCTTCGGCCTGCTTGATGACTTCGGCGGCCATACCCTCGATTTCGAGGTCGATCATCACCATCGACATGGTGGTCAGTTCGGCCTGATTGCGCTTGGCGAAGCGGGTGGCTACGCGCAGCGCGCCGGCACTGAATTCCGAGCCGTCGGTCGCCGTCAGAATATGGTCGAAGTGGCCGACCGGCGACAGCCGCAGCGGCTTGCGGCGCGCCGCAAGGGCCGTCGTCGCCGCGGCGACCGCCAGCTCTTTGTGGTGCGTATGCATGCCCATGATGAGGGCGCGCAGGATGATCCCGGCCCCGGCCAGCAGCGCCAGGCTCATGATGCCGAAACTCAGGTTCTGCAAATGCCTGACCGTCTCCGGGGCGATCTCCCCGATCAGCTTGAGGTCGGACAGGTAGACCGGGATGACGATCGCGCGGGATACCAGCACCACGATCATGATCACGCCCATCACCACCTTCACCATGTAAGGCTTGACGTAAGTGGTGCCGATGGCGCCGAGCTGGATGCCGAACAAGGATCCCGCCAGGATGATCATTGCCAGCCGGATGTCCACAAAGCCGCCCCAGCCGTACTTGATGGTGCCGCCCACGCCCATGATGAAGGCGATCGCCAGTTCGCTGGCCGAGGCCATCAGCGCGGGGACGCCGAGCACATACATCATCGCCGGCACGCCGATGAAGCCGCCGACGGCGATGGTGGCGGCGAGCATGCCGGTGGCAAAACCGATCGGGATCGTCACCAGGAACGAAATCCGGGTCTTGATGCTGGGGAAGTAGATCATGGTGCCGGGAATGTTCAGCGCCTGCACCCAGCGCGCGAGGCGGGTGAGTTTCTCTTCGGCATGATAGTCGCCGGTGCGGTGGATCTTCCACGCGTCAAGCAGCACGAAGCCGCCGACGATGGCGAGGACGAAGACGAAGGCGGCGCTGACGTAAAGATTGGAGCCGGCGTGGCCGAACGCGGTCTTGATGGATTCCTGCAGGTGCGCGCCGTAGAGCATGCCGGCCTCGGCGGAAACGCCGAGAACGGCGCCGAGCTTGAAGTCGACCTGGCCGTATTTGGCGCGCTTCAGCGCGCCGACCAGCGCCTTGGGAAACTTGTGGCAGATGTTGCTGGCCACGGCGACGATGCCGGGCACGCCGATACTCATCATCGCCGGGGTGAGCACGAACGCGCCGCCGGAGCCGATGAAACCGCTCACCAGGCCGCCGACAAAACCGAAAATCAACAGCAGCAGGACGCCGACGAGATCGAGATGGATGAAAGAGGCGTTGATCGTTTCCACGCAGGCGGCACCTCAGTGTTTGGCCTTGATGCCGAGCCAGTCCCAGAACTGCGAGGTGAAATTGCCGTGGCTGTAGGAAATGGCGAAGGCAACTGCGACCGGCAGGAGGAAAGTCCAGCCGCCCTGGCTGGTGAGTTCGACAATCTCCGATTCAAAGTAGAACAGGAGAAAATACAGGACGGCGGTGAGGCCGCCGAAGGTGAGGAGAGGACCCAGATCTTTGCGCTTGTCCGGCATGGCACTGCCCGCAGTGGGCCGCCGACTGGCACCTGACCGGCAGCGAAACCAGGAAAGCACCTATGCTACGGGTGGTTCCTGTATTTTGGAAACACAAATACCGATTCCGCAAATAAGCTGCGTCTATTTTTCCAATCGCCGACGGGCTTCAGCCGGATTTCAGTATCGCGCATTCCCCGGCGTCCTCGGGAACGGGATGACGTCGCGCACGTTGCCCAGTCCCGTCACGTAAGCCACCGTGCGCTCGAACCCCAGGCCGAATCCGGCGTGCGGCACGGTGCCGTAGCGGCGCAGGTCGCGGTACCAGCCGTAATGATCCTGGTCCAGCCCGGAACCGGTCATGCGTTCGTCCAACACGCCGAGCCGCTCCTCGCGCTGGCTGCCGCCGATGATTTCGCCGATGCCCGGCGCCAGCACGTCCATCGCGGCCACCGTCTTGCCGTCGTCGTTGAGCCGCATGTAGAACGCCTTGATCTCCTTCGGGTAGTTCATCAGCACCACCGGGCGTCCCGCGTGTTCCTCGCAGATAAAGCGCTCGTGCTCGGATTGCAGGTCGATGCCCCAGCTCACCGGGAATTCGAATTTCTGCTTTGCATTCTCGAGGATGCGGATGGCCTCGGTGTAATCCATGCGCACGAACTCCGAGTCGACGATGCCCTGCAGCTTCGCGATCACCCCTTTCTCGATGCGTTCCTCGAAGAACGCCATGTCGTCAGCGCGCTCATTGAGCACCGTCCTGAAAACATGCTTCAGCAGCGCCTCCGCAAGCGAAGCGTTGTCGGCGAGATCGGCAAACGCGATTTCCGGTTCGATCATCCAGAATTCCGCGAGGTGCCGGCTGGTGTTGGAATTCTCGGCGCGAAAGGTCGGGCCGAACGTATACACCTTGGACAGCGCCATGCAGTAGGTCTCGACGTTGAGCTGCCCGGAGACGGTGAGGAAGGTCTCGCGGCCGAAGAAGTCCTTGCTGTAATCGACCTTGCCTTCGGGCGTCCGCGGCAGATTCATCTGGTCCAGCGTGGAAACGCGGAACAATTCGCCCGCACCTTCCGCATCGGAAGTGGTGATGATCGGGGTGTTGACCCAGACGAATCCGTGGGCATGGAAAAACCCGTGGATCGCCTGCGCGATCGTGTGCCGCACCCGCGTCACCGCGCCGATCACGTTGGTGCGGGGCCGCAGGTGCGCGACCTCGCGCAGGAACTCGAGCGAGTGCGGCTTCGGCTGGATCGGATAGGTGTCCGGGTCCTCGACCCAGCCGATCACCTTGACGCCGCTCGCCTGCATCTCAAACGGCTGCCCCTTCGCCGGCGACGGCACGATGAGCCCGGTGGCCTCCACCGCGCAGCCAGCCGTGAGCCGCTGGATTTCATCGGCGTAGTTGGCAAGCGTGTTCGGCGCCACCACCTGCACCGGATGAAAGCACGAGCCGTCGGACAGGTGCACGAAGGAAATGCCGGCTTTCGAATCGCGCCGCGTGCGCACCCAGCCTTTGACGGTGACAGGCACGTCGCTGGGTGCGCGGCCTCCAAGAATGTCCGCGCAGGTGAAGGAAGTCATGTGGATCCCTGGTCGAAGCCGATGAACGCCGGAACGGGAATCGCGCCGATTTTTTCGCCGCGACCCCGGTCCGGTCGTTCGACCATCAGGCAGGCAGGCGCAGCTCTACGACAGTTTGCCAAGGATGCCCTTCATCTCG
>Ga0315281_10003555_pt1 | contig 22793 bp, 23 predicted proteins | sample YL17G07_0_MG_FD_204540 | JGI IMG/M metagenome (GOLD analysis project Ga0315281, IMG submission 204540) | Sediment microbial communities from Yellowstone Lake, YNP, Wyoming, USA - YL17G07_0 | ecosystem: Environmental > Aquatic > Freshwater > Lake > Sediment | place: USA: Wyoming | collected... | reverse complement strand
GCCGCCTGGCGGGCACGGTTGAGGGCCAGCGTGAGCGAGCCGAGCATGTCCTCGGCGCTGTCGCTGGCGTTGCGCATCGCCGTCATCCGCGCGCCCTGCTCGCTGGCGCTCGACTCGAGCAGGGCGCGGTACACGGCGATCTCCACATAGGCCGGCAGCAGACCCTCGAGGATGACGAGAGGTTCCGGTTCGTACAGGTAGGTCACCGGCTCGCGACGGCCGTCCTCGCCGGTGACCGCCTCTCGCGGCACCGGCAGGATGGTCTCGTCTTTGAGGGTCTGCTCGATGGGCGAGGTGAAGTGGTTGTACACCAGCCTCACTTGATCCACCTCGCCCCTCTCGAACAGGCCGATCAGGTACTTGGCGATCACCTGCGCGTCCGCGTACTGGGGCCGGTCGCTCAGACCCTCCCACGTGTGCTCGAGCGTGGCGCCGCGGAAACGCAGGGTGCCGATGCCCTTCTTGCCCGCTACCATCAGTCGCGTGGCGACGCCGGCGTCGCGAGCGACGCCCACGATCTCGACGGCCTTGCGGACGACGTTGGCGTTGAAGGCGCCGGCCAACCCGCGGTCGCCGGTCATCGCCACGACCGCCACCGTGCGTCGCTCGGGCCTCTCCTCGAGCAGCGCGAACTGCCGGGTCTCGTCCGAGTACATGGCCAGGTCGATCATCATCTGGATCATGTCGCCGGCGTACGGGCGCAGGGTCTCGATGCGCTGCTGGTTCCGGCGGAGCTTGGCCGCGGCGATCATCTCCATCGCCTTGGTGATCTTGCGCGTGTTCTGGACGGACGCGATGCGCCGGCGGATGTCGCGCAGGCTGGCCATCAGGCGATCATCGGGCCCGATGTCTCGCGCGGTTCCTCGAGCGCGACGGTCTTGTGGTAGTCGTAGATGCCCGTGCGCAGGTCGCCCTCGAGGTCGAAGTCGAGCGCGCCCTCCGTCCTGATCGCGTCGAGCGTCGGCTGGTGGTACGTGCGCAGGAAGTCGACCAATCCGCTGCAGAAGTCGGACACCTTCTCGACCGCGATATCGTCGAGGAATCCGTCCGTTCCGGCGAAGAGCACCGCGACCTGCTCCTCGGCGGGCAGTGGCTCGTAACGGCCCTGGTTGAGCGCCTCGATCATGCGCGCCCCGCGGGCCAGCGTCTTCTTGGTCGACTCGTCGAGGTCGGACCCGAACTGGGCGAAGGCCTGCAGCTCGCGATACTGCGCCAGGTCGATGCGCAGGCGGCCGGCGACCTGCTTCATCGCCTTTATCTGGGCGTTGCCGCCGACCCGGCTCACCGAGATGCCGATGTTCACCGCCGGGCGCACGCCGCTGTAGAACAGGTCGCTCTGCAGAAAGATCTGGCCGTCGGTGATGGAGATCACGTTGGTGGGGATATAGGCCGAGACGTCGCCCGCCTGCGTCTCGATCACGGGGATCGCCGTCAGGGAGCCGCCGCCGAGCTCGTCGTTCAGCTTGACCGCGCGCTCGAGCAGCCGCGAGTGCAGGTAGAAGACGTCGCCGGGGAAGGCCTCGCGTCCCGGCGGCCGGCGCAGCAGCAGCGACATCTGCCGGTAAGCGTCGGCCTGCTTCGAGAGGTCGTCGTAGAAGCACACCGCGTGACGCCCGCTGTAGAGAAAGTACTCGCCCATAGCGGCGCCTGCGTACGGCGCCAGGTACTTGAGCGGCGCCGAGGCCGACGCCGTGGCGGATACGACGATCGTGTAATCCATGGCGCCGACTTCTTCGAGCTTCTGGACGACCTGCATGACCGTCGACGCCTTCTGCCCGATGGCGACGTAGATGCAGACTTCGTTCTGACCCTTCTGGTTGATGATCGTGTCGACGATGATCGAGGTCTTGCCGGTCTGACGGTCGCCGATGATGAGCTCCCGCTGACCGCGGCCGATCGGGATCATCGAGTCGATCGCCTTGATGCCGGTCTGCAGCGGCTCCTTGACGGGCTGGCGCTCGACGACGCCCGGAGCCTTGAACTCGACCGGGCGGAAGTGCTCCGTCTCGATGGGGCCCTTGTCGTCGAGCGGGCGGCCCAGGGGGTCGACGACCCGGCCGATCATGGCCTCGCCGACCGGCACCTGAAGGACCCGCCCGGTGCGCTTGACGAGGTCGCCCTCCTTGATCAGCGTGTCCTCGCCGAGCAGCACGGCGCCGACGTTGTCTTCTTCGAGGTTCAGGGTCAGACCGGTCACGTCGTGGGGCAGCTCGAGCATCTCCATCGCCATGCAGTTGCGCAGGCCGTAGATGCGCGCGATGCCGTCACCGACCTCGAGGACGGTGCCGACCTCTTCGACCTCGACCTCCGCCGTGTAGTTCTCGATCTGCGATCTCAGGACCGCGGTGATCTCTTCGGGGCGCAGCTTCACTCCACGTCACCTCTCACATGAGCTGTTGCCAGGCGGCGGCGCAGCTGGTCGATGCGTCCACGCACACTGCCGTCGACGACCACGTCGCCGACGCGCATGACGAGGCCGCCGAGAAGGGCGGCGTCGACGGAGCTGCTGAGCTCGACGCGCCGCCCGGTGAGCTCCTGCACGCGGGCGCCGATCTTCTCTCGGGCCGCGGCGCTCAACTCGACCGCCGACTGGACGTCGACCCTGACGAGGTCCGCCTGGGCAGCCTCGAGCACGTCGTACTGGGCGCGCACGTCCTCGACGATTTCGAACCGGCCGCGCTCGAGGAGGAGCTGCAGCACGTTGGCGACCAGAGGCGTCGCGCCCTGCGTGACGCCCGCCAACACACGAGCCTTGGCCGCCGTGTCGACCTGCGGGTCGGTGAGCACGTGTCGCAGCGCGGCCGACGCCGCGAGGCCGGTGACGAAGTCACCCAGCTCGCGGCCTACCGCCGCCGCCACGTCGGCGGCCTCGGCGGCGTCGAACAGTGCCTGAGCATAGACGCGCGCGACCCGCTCGCCGCTCATCCCTTGCCCTCCATGCCCAGCTGGTCCACGTTGAGCTCGGCGAGCACCTCGTCGATCAGCCTGTCCTGTTCGGCGGCGGACAGGCTCCGCGCCGTGACTCTCTCGGTGGCCAGCGCCGTCAGCTCGGCGATCTGGCCCTTCAGTTCGCGTAGCGCAGCGCGAGTCTCGCCTTTGATGTGGGTCTGCGCCTGGGCCAGGACACGCTCGGCCTGCGCGTGGGCCTCCGCGAGGAGCTCGACCCGCGCGTGCTCGCCGGCGTGACGCGAGCGCTCGAGAATTTCCTCGGCCTCGCCGCGCACCTTGGCGAGCGTCTCCTTGTACTCGTCGAGCAGGCGCTCCGCCTCGGCGCGCGTCTCCTCGGCGGCGTCCATGCTCCCCTGGATGCGCGCCCGGCGCTCGTCGATGATGCGCTGCAGCGGGCCGAAGGCGTACCTCCAGAGGACGAGCACGGTGATGCCGAAGGTGATGAAGGTCCAGACCATCAGACCCCATTGGGTGTTCAGCATCGGGCTCTCCGTTCCATCGGGGACATCGGCGGTGCGGCCGAGCGTCAGGCGACGAAGATGAGGATCAGCGCGACGACGAAGGCGTAGAGCGCCACCGCCTCGGTCACGCCGATGCCGATGAACATGCTGGTGCGGATGTCGCCCGAGACCTCGGGCTGGCGCGCGATGCTCTCGTAGGCCTTGCCGAGCAGCATGCCCAGGCCGATGCCGGGGCCCAGGGCGCCGACGCCCATGGCGATGCCGGCGCCGAGAAGCTTGGCGGCGTTAGCGTCCATTTCGTGTCCTCCTTGACGGTGCACCTGCGGTGCGGATTCCCGATGTCGTGAGTGCGAGCACCTCAGTGCTCCTGGTCCAGCGCCCCGCCGATGTAGACGGCGGAGAGGATGGCGAAGATGAACGCCTGGATGCAGGCGACGAAGATCTCGAACATGTAGATCAGGATCGACCCGCCCTGCAGCACCAGAGCGGCGAGGTAGTTCTGGAAGATCAGGGCCATGGCGAAGAACACGCCCAGGATCGCGTGACCGGCCAGCATGTTGGCGAAGAGACGCACCGAGAGCGAGACGAGGCGGAAGACCTCGCTGACGGCGTGGATCACGAAGATCAGCTGCTTGAGCACCGGCGGGGCGCTCGGCGGAGCCCAGTTCCTGAAGTAGCGCACGAGGCCGTTCTTCTTGACACCGGCATAGTGCGTGAAGACGAACGTGAACAGGGCCAAGCCGAGCGTGACGTACAGGTTGGCCGTGGCGGCGTAGAAGCCGAACTGGTGGTGCTCCGCGAATGGCAGCGGGATCAGACCGAGGAGGTTCGAGGTGAGGACGAAGAAGAAGGCGCCGGCGATGTACGGGAACCAAGTCGCCTGACCGCTCTTCATGACCGAGCCGACGATCCCCTCACGGGCGAGCTCGTACAGGGTCTCGACCGCGTACTGGAAGCGCGACGGGATCGGCTTGAGCGTGCGCGAGACGACGATCGCGATCACGATGAGGGCGGCGGCCGCGATCCAGAGGTAGACGACCGCTTTGGTGATCGAGAGATCCACCGGCCCGATCGAGGGCAGCTCGATGAGTGGTTGCAGCTCGAACTCCTGGGCGACCGAGAACTCCGTCTTGTGGCCGCCGGGGATGAACGCCAGGGCGGCGAGGGCGACGAGCCCGAGGGCGAGCCATGCGACGACGAGCCCGCGCTTCACTCGGGACGCACCTCGTGGCGCGGCCCGGCCGCCTCTGCAGGGAAGGTGAACAGCCGCAGCCCGGTGGAGACGGTGAACGCGGCGAGGAAGCTCAGCGCGGCGGTCGCGAAGGCGGCGCGGTCGAGCAGGCCGACGACGACGAGCACGCCGAGCACGACGGCCAGACGCAGCACCATGCCGCCGAGGGCGACGGCGACGGCTCCGTTGAAGGACGCCTGCTTGGCGCGTCGCCAGCCGACGTACTCGAACGCCCAGGAGACCAGCGCCAGACCGGCACCGAGCGCCGCGGCCCACGCCGGGCGTCCGAGCGCCGCCGCCACGACGGTGCACGCGACGACCATGCCGCAGAGCGCGAGTGGCGTGACCAGTTGTCTGCTCATCTCCCCGACCCTCCCCCGAAGGCGGCCTAGCGCGGCTTCGTCTCGAGGTACACGGCGTACAACGCCAGGGCGAACCCGACGAACACGCCGATGACCGTGCACAGCGGGAACTGGCGGACGACCCAGTCGACGCCGGCACCGACGGCCCCGCCGGTGACCACGCCCCCGAGGATCAGAAAGGCGACGGATTCTCCCGACGGAGACGGCCGTCGCTCCTCGTCCCCCGCAGCGCCCGGCCGACGTGGCGTCACCCTACACCGCCCCGAGAAGGCGCGGCAACGCGCGCATGGTAAGAAATCCGACCTTCCGACACGCCAGAACGCTCATCCGTCACCTCCGTGGGCGCGCGCGGATCCATCGGCGCCCGCACCGTCGGGGACAAAGCCCGAGCGATAGCGACTGAGCAGCCGCGCCATGTAGGCCGTCGCCACGGCGGCGGCGGCCCCCAGGGCGACCGTCGCCCGGGTCGAGTCCTGCTGCATGGCCACGGCGAGCCCGTTCAGGAGCACGCACCACGAGAAGAGCAGCAGCACGCTCTTGCGCTGGGAGAAGCCGTGCACCAGCACCAGGTCGTGGTGCACGTGGTCGGCGCCGGCCGCGTAGAACGGCACCCCGCGCCGCCAGCGCCGCCAGACGATCAGGAAGAGGTCGATGAACGGGACGCCGAGCACCAGCAGGGGCAGCAGCAGGGCGACGGCGGCCGTCCCCTTCATCACGCTCTGCACGCTGATCGCCCCCAGGACGAAACCGAGGAGCATCGAGCCGGCGTCGCCCATGAAGATGCTCGCCGGGTGGAAGTTGAAGCGCAGGAAGGCGAAGGTCGCGCCGGCCAGCACCGCGGCGATGACCCCCAGAGCGGGGAAGCCGGTCGAGATGGAGATGATGCTGAACGTGACGGCCGATATTCCACAAACGCCGGCGGCCAGCCCGTCGAGGCCGTCGATGAAGTTGACCATGTTGATCACCGCCGCCATCCACAGCGCCGTCACGAAAAGGGAGACCATGCCGGGGAACTGCAGGAACTCGGCGGCGAACGGCACCGCCACTCTGTTGATGCGCACCCCGAAGTACAGCGCGACGGCGATCGCGAGCAGCTGCCCCGTGAACTTGATGACGGGCTCGAGCTCGAAGAGGTCGTCGAACAGCCCGACGGTGACGACGATCGTCGCCCCGGCGATGATGCCCCAGACGGGCCGGCTGATGTGCACCAGGAGGAGGACGGGGACCAGCCAGCCGATGTAGATGCCGAGGCCGCCGAGGAGCGGCGTCGCCAGGTCGTGCATGCGACGCTCCTCGGTCGGGAGGTCGACGGCGCCGGCCTGGTGCGCCAGGCGTCCCATCAGCGGCGTGGCCACGAACACGATGGCGGAGGCCAGGATGAAGCCCAACAGGGCGGTGCGCGTCGGGCTGGAAAGGCTGATCAGCCCGTCGATGGCAGGTCCTCCTTGAAGAGCTCGACGCCGGCCTCGGCGAACATCTCCTGGGACAGCTCGTCCGGGTAGCCCTCGACGTAGTGGATCTCACGGACGCCACAGTTGATGAGCATCTTGGCGCAAAGGATGCAGGGCTGGTGCGTGCAGTACAGCGTGGCCCCCTCGATGGGCACGCCGTGGACGGCGGCCTGGATGATGGCGTTCTGCTCGGCGTGGATGGCGCGGCAGAGCTCGTGCCGCTCCCCAGAGGGGATACGGAGCTGTTCGCGCAGGCAGCCGACGTCGAGACAATGGGCGACGCCGCGAGGGGCGCCGTTGTAGCCGGTCGCGAGGACGCGCTTGTCGCGCACCAGGACCGCGCCGACCTGGCGCCGCAGGCAGGTCGAGCGCGTCGCCGCCTGCCGGGCGAGTTGCAGGAAGTACTCGTGCCAGCTCGGCCTGTGCCAAGCGGCGCCGGTGCCCGCGCTCTCGTGCCTCTCGCTCACAGGAACTCGTACAGCGGGAACCGGTCGAGGAGGTCGACCACCTCACGGCGCAGCTCGGCGAGGACGGCCTCGTTGCCGCGCGCCGCCAGGGCGCGCAGCATGAGCTCGCCGGTCTGCCGCATCTCGGGCTCCATGAAGCCGCGTGTCGTGACCGCAGGCGAGCCGACGCGCAGGCCGCTGGCCACGTTGAACGAGCTTTCCTCGAAGGGGACGACGTTGCGGTTGGCGGTGATGTTCACCGACTCGAGCAACTCCTGGCACTCGAGCCCGTTCAGGCCTGTGCTGCGCAGGTCGAGCAGCGCCATGTGGACGTCGGTGCCGCCGGAGACGAGACGCAGGCCGCCGTCGGCCAGCGTCTCAGCCAGGGCGGCACAGTTGTCGAGGATCTGCCGCTGCAGGCGGTGGAACTTGTCCGAGCTGGCGATGCGGAAGCAGGCCGCCTTGGCGGCGATGACGTGCATGAGCGGCCCGCCCTGCATGCCGGGGAAGACGGCCCGGTCGATCGTCTTGGCGAACTCCTCGCGGCACATGATGATGCCGGCCCGCGGGCCGGTGAGCGTCTTGTGCGTCGTGCTGGTGACGACGTCGCAGTACGGCACAGGGTTCGGGTGCAGTCCGGCGGCGATCAGTCCCGCGACGTGCGCGATATCGGCCAGGAGCAGCGCCCCGGCCTCGTCGGCGATCGCACGGAAGGCGGCGAAGTCGACGACCCGCGGGTACGAGCTGAAGCCGCAGATGATGAGCTTGGGGCGCTGCGTGAGTGCCAGCTCGCGCACCTCGTCGTAATCGATCGTCTCGGTGTCGCGGCCCACGTGGTAGGGCACGATGTCGTACGTGCGCCCCGAGTAGTTGATGTCGAGGCCGTGCGTGAGATGGCCGCCGTGGGTGAGAGCCATGGCCATGATCCTGTCGCCGGGCTCGAGGAGGGCGAACAGGGCGGCGAGATTGGCCGACGACCCCGAGTGCGGCTGCACGTTGACGTGGTCGGCGCCGAAGAGCGCCTTGCAGCGGTCGATGGCGAGCTGCTCGACCTTGTCGACGATCTCGCAGCCGCCGTAATACCGCGCCCCGGGAACGCCCTCGGCGTACTTGTTGGTCAGGACGGAGCCAGTCGCCTCGAGCACGGCGCGGCTGGCGAAGTTCTCGCTGGCGATGAGCTCGAGCGTCTCCTGCTGGCGGATCAGCTCGCAGCGGAGCAGCTCGTTGAGCTCGGGGTCGAGGTGGTAGAGCGGCTCGCGCCGCCATTCGCGCCCGACCGGGCTCACCCGCCCTCCCCGTCGTCGATCAGGTCGACGCGGTGGACGTGGCGTCCACCGTCGAACGGCGTCGCCATCCAGACCTCGGTGATCGCCCACGCCTCGTCCTCGGAGAGCAGCCGGCCGCCGAGACAGAGTACGTTGGCGTCGTTGTGGCGGCGCGCCATCTCGGCCATGTGCGGAGTGGTGCAGTCGGCCGCGCGGACGCCTCTGTGGCGGTTGGCGGCCATGCACACCCCAAGCCCCGTGCCGCAGGCGACGATTCCGCGCTCCACCTCGCCGGCGGCGACCGCGGCGGCGACACGGTGGGCGAACACTGGGTAGTCGACCGACGTCTCGGCGTCGGCGGTGCCCACGTCGACGACCTCGTGGCCCTGGGCGCGCAGGCGGCGGACGACGGCCTGCTTGACGGCGTATCCGGCGTGATCGGCGCCGGCGGCGATCTTCACGACAGCATCCCCTCGTTCGATGGTCGGACGGCGCGGACGCGTCCGGCGGGGACGCCGGGCCTCTCCGCGCCAGGGCTTTGATTGTATCCGCCGCGGTCGCGATGCGCAGCGCAAGGGTGCGGTCGCGACCCGCTCAGAGCGTCAGCTCGCCCCACAGCACCGGGTACGCCGAGCCGCCGACGAGCAGGTCGTCGATGCGGCCGTCGGCGAGGAGAGCCCCGGTGGCGGAGGCCCCGCCGTCATCATATCCGCGGCAGGTCGTCGCGGCGGCGAGTGAGCCGTTCCTCAACCTCGGCCACGCCCCAGGCGCCTTCCCTCAGGAGCCGCCAGCGGCCCGACTCTTCGTAGCGGCTGAGGTCGACGACCGTGGAAGCCATCCCGCCGGCGGGACCGCCGTCGAGCGCCAGGTCGCAGGCGGCGAGCACAGAGGGATCGACCGCGGCGAGCGTCGCCGCCGACGGCGCTCCGCTCGGGTTGGCGCTCGAGGCGACCAGCGGAAACGGGAGCGTCTCGAGCAGGCGCGCCGGCGACGGCCAGCGCGGTACTCGCAGCCCCAGGGTCGCGACGGCGACGCGCCTTGCCCTGCGCAAGCCACGCTTCTCGTCGAGCACGACCTCGCCGGGCGGCGGGCAGGTGAAGTCCGCGGGGTACGGCACGACGAGCGTGACCGGCCCAGGCAGCAGGCGAAGGCACGCGTCGGCCAGACGCCGCCCAAGGGGGACCGTCGCGAGCAGCAGCTCTCGGTTCGGGAAGATCACCTGCAGGGGTTTGCCGGCCTCCCGTCCTTTGGCGGCGACGATCGCCCCGACCGTCTCCGGAGAGAGGGGTCCGCCCACGCCGTAGACGGTGTCGGTCGGCAGACAGACGAGTCGCGCCACGGCGAGCCGCAAGGGCAGCGCCAGCGCGGCCGTGAGGTCGAGCGTCGCCAGCTCGATGCGCTCGGGACCGCCACGGGTCACGTCGTCCTCCCCCGTCGCGCTCACCGGCGGACGGCGATACCGCGGTCGGCCAGAAAGCTCTTGGCGGCGGCGATCGAGTGCGTCCCGAAATGGAAGATCGACGCCGCCAGCACGGCGTCGGCTTCGCCCTCGACGAGACCGTCGGCGAGGTGCTCGAGCGTGCCTACACCGCCGGACGCGATCACGGGCACGCCGACCGCGCGAGCGACCGCGCGCGTGAGCTCGAGGTCGTAGCCGTCGAGGGTCCCGTCGCGGTCCATGCTGGTGAGCATGAACTCGCCCGCGCCGAGCTCGGCGGCGCGCACCGCCCACGAGAGCGCGTCGATCCCGGTCGGCGTACGGCCGCCGTGCACGAAGACCTCCCAGCGCGGCGCATCCCGGCCTTCGTCGCCGGCGACCCGCTTGGCGTCGATCGCCACGACGATGCACTGCGACCCGAACCGCTCGGCGCAGCGGCGGATGAGATCGGGCTGCTCGACCGCCGCGGTGTTCATCGTGACCTTGTCGGCGCCGGCGGCGAGGATCGCTCGCACGTCATCTTCGCTCCCAAGACCGCCACCGATCGTGAACGGGATGAAGACCTGTTCGGCACAGCGCGCCGCGAGGTCGACGATGATGTCGCGGCGCTCGTGCGAGGCGGTGATGTCCAGGAAGACGATCTCGTCGGCGCCCTCTGCATCGTAGAACGCCGCCAGCTCCACGGGGTCGCCGGCGTCGCGGAAGTCCACGAAGTTGACGCCCTTGACGACGCGGCCGTCGCGGACGTCGAGACAGGGGATGACGCGTTTGAAGAGCACGGCCGCCGGCCCCGCGTCAGCCGCGAACGGCGGCCATCGCGTCGGCCAGCGTGAACGCGTTCTCGTACAGCGCCCGGCCGACGATCACGCCGACGACGTTCGGGGCCTTGAGGCGCGCAAGACGACGCAGGTCGTCGAGCAGCGCGACGCCCCCCGAGAGGACCAGCTCCAAGCTGGTCATCTCGGCGAGGTCTCGCAAGCCGATCAGGTTGGGCCCGCCGAGCATGCCGTCGCGGGCCGTGTCGGTGTAGATGACGCGCTTGACGCCGTGCTCCTCGAGGATGTGCACGAAATGGACGGCGGTCATCTCCGTGCGCTGCTGCCAGCCGTGCGTCGCGACCATGCCGTCGGTGCAGTCCATGCCGACCACCAGCCGGTCGCCGAGCCAGTGCACGGCGTCGTCGAGCAGCTCGCGGTCGGTGATCGCCGCGGTGCCCATGACGACCCAGCGGACGCCCAGCCCGGCGACCAGGGCCAGGCTGGTGTCGGAGCGGATGCCGCCGCCGTACTGCACCGGCATGTCGACGGCGCGGACGATCGCCTCCAGGAGGTCGACGTTGACGAGGTCACCCGTCCGTGCAGCATCGAGGTCGACGACGTGCACCGCCTCGGCGCCCTCGGCCTGCCAGTACTGCGCCAGGGCCACAGGGTCGTCCGAGAACACGGTCACGTCGTCGAAGTCGCCGCGCCGCAGGCGCACCGCCTTGCCGTCCTGGATGTCGATCGCCGGAAAGACGATCATCGGCAGCTCTCCTCAGGAGACGTGGTCTGGGACGCGAGCCGCGCCCCGCTCAACGGCGTTCGCCGGCCGCCGCGAGCCTCCTGCGCGGCGATGACGAAGTTGGCCAGCAGAGCGAGGCCGGTGCCCGAGCTCTTCTCAGGGTGGAACTGTACCGCCCAGACGTTGTCGCGCGCTACTGCCGCCACGACCGTACCGTCGTAGTCGGTGGTGGCGGCTATGCAGGCCGCGTCAGCCGGGCGAGCCGCGTACGAGTGAACGAAGTAGACCGAAGCCGGGGCGGGCACACCCTTCGACATGCCGGCGCCCGCCGCCGTCCACTCGAGTTCGTTCCAGCCGATATGTGGCACCTTGAGGCTAGTCTCGAGGCGTTCGACCGTGCCGGCGAACACACCCAGGCCGGGCCAACGCCCCCCCTCGCCGCTGCTCTCGAAGAGCAGTTGCAGGCCGAGGCAGACGCCGAGGAAGGGGACGCCCGCCGCGATACGCCCGAGGACGGCCGACCCGAGGCCCGACTGCCCGAGCCGCGCAGCGGCGTCCCGGAAGGCGCCGACGCCCGGAAGGACGACGGCGTCGGCGCGGTCCAGCCCGACCGCGACGTCTGTCACGCGCACCTCGCCTCCGGCGCGCTCGAGCGCCTTGGCGACGCTGGCGAGGTTGCCCATGGCGTAGTCGACGACGGCGATCGCGGGTCGCCCTATGGCCGGCCGCTTCAGCGCCACGTCGGCCCCTCCCTGAGGGTCAGAGCGTGCCCTTGGTCGACGGCACCGCGTCATCGCGCCCATGACGGGCGCACGCCTCGGCCAGCGCCCGCGCCACGCCCTTGAACACCGCCTCGACCATGTGGTGCGTGTCGCTTCCGGCCAGAAGGCGGACGTGCAGGGTCATCCCCGCCTGCGTCGCCAGCGAGCGCAGGAAGTGCGGCGCCAGTTCGGCCTCGAAGGAGCCGACGCGCACGCCCGCCAGCTGCAGGTCATGGGCGAAGAACGGGCGTCCCGACAGGTCGAGCGCCACCATCGCGAGCGCTTCGTCCATGGGAAGGAGCGCGGAGCCGTACCGGCGGATCCCGCGCTTGTCGCCGAGCGCGTCGCGCAGAGCCTGACCGAGGGCGAGCCCGATGTCCTCGACCGTGTGGTGACCGTCGACGTCGAGGTCGCCGCTCGCCTTGAGGAAGAGGTCGAAACCACTGTGATGCGCGAAGAGCTCCAGCATGTGATCGAGGAACCCGATCCCGGTCATGACCTCGGCGACGCCGGAGCCGTCCAGGTCGAGCGTGAGGGCGATATCCGTCTCGGTGGTGGTCCGGTGGACCTTGGCGCGACGTCTGGGCATGCGCTCCTCCTCAGGGAGGTCGAGTTGTACCACAGGCGCCGACCGGGCGAAAGGCCGAAAGGCCGGCCCGTCAGCGATGCTCGAGCAGCGCACGCAGGCGAGCGAGCAGCGCGGCGATCTCGGCGCCGCGCAACGAGCGCGCCGCCCGCCCCGCCACGAGGCGCGCCCCACAGCGCGCGACCACCTCACGGTACGCGAGGCCCGGCAACGCCGCTGCCGTGACCACCGTGTCGAGCTCCATCACACCGTCGGCGAGGCCGAGCGAGACGGCCAGAGTGGCCGCGGAGGTGAGCCGGACCGGCTGGACCTGCAGGCCCCCCGCAGCGAAGTAACGCGCCGTGACGCGCGGGAAGCGCGTCGCCACACGCAGCCGTCCGCGGCGGCCCTCACGGGCGCCGGCGGTCGCGGCGAAGACCAGCCGCGCCGGCGCCACGCGCAGGTCGAGCAGCTCGAAGACGTCGGGCTCGTGCTCGAGTAGAAGTTCCTTGCCGACCACGGCAAGGTCGAGCACGCCGCTCTCGCAGCAGGCCAGCAGGTCGGCCCCCGAGGCGCGCACCCACGTGACTCCGTCGGCCTCGACGACGCCGGGCTGGTGCTGCAGGCTACGCAGGGCGGCGACGGGCAGCGCCGCCGACGCCAGCAGCCCGAGGACCGCCTCGAGTTGGGGCTGCGGCTCGAGTCCCACCCGCAGCGTCATCCGAGCCCCAGGGCACGCAGGACTTCGCGCCACGTGCCGTCGGTCCGGGTCCCGTCGGCGAGTTCGAGCACGTAGCGGCCGTCCTCGCGACGCAGCGACGGAGCCGGAGGCGCGACGCCTGCCGTCAGCGCCGCCACGGACACGCCGGCGCGACGCAGCTCCGCCACTCGTGCCGGCTCGTCGAACCCGCCGACGAACGCCAGCGGCGCCGGCGGTACGGCCGGCAGGCGATCGGACTCGTCGAGGGCGTCCCGCAACCGGTCCAGGGCGACCGCGAACCCCACCCCCGGGACCTCCCATTCGAAGCGCGCCGGGAGCTCGTCGTAGCGGCCCCCGGAAGCGACCGGCAGGCCGACGCCCGGGGCCCATGCTTCGAAGATGACGCCCGTGTAGTAGCCGAGATCCTGAAAGAGGCCGAAGTCGAAGGTCACGGCGTCCTCGAAGCCCGCTTCGGCCACGAGGTCGCGCACCTGCACGAGACGCTCGATGGCTGCTTCCATCGCCGGCGTGGTCGCCAGCTTGCGCGCCTGGGCGAGGCTGTCGCGCGTGCCGCCCAGGGCGAGCGTCGCCTGCAGGGCCTTGGTCGCCTCGTCGCCGACCGAGGCGTTGGCCATGATCGTCTCGAGCAGTGGGTAGTCGCGATCCGCGAGCGCCTCGAGCAGCGCCTCGCTGTCGTCAGCCCCCAGCCCGAGCGTGTCGACGAGGGCGGTCGGGAACGCCATCGTGTTCAGGGTCACGCGGTACTCGGGCAGTCCAGACGTCTCGAGGGCGTCGCAGAGCAGGCTGACACACTCGGCGTCGGCCTCCGCCGACGCCGCGCCGAGGAGCTCGACCCCCGCCTGCAGGAACTCGCCGTCCTGGCTGCGCTGGGGGGCCCAGGGCCGGAACGATCCGCCGACGTAGAAGAGGCGCAGGGGCAACGGCCTCTCGCGGTACCGCGCCGCCGCGAGCCGCGCGACCGGCACCGTCATGTCGGTGCGCAGCATGAGCTCCCGCCCCTGCTCGTCGAACAGGCGGTAGCCCCCCCCGAGCGTGTCGTCTTCGGCGAGCTCCAGCGTCTCGGCGAACTCCAGCGTCGGCGTGCGGACCTCGCCGTAGCCGTAGGCGGCGAATCGCGCCCGCAGGACGGCCTCGATGGCGTGCAGCTCGGCGGCTTCGCCGGGCAGGACGTCGCGCATGCCTTCGGGGATCATGGCCCCTCCATGGTCGTGTGCCAGGCGGGCGCCTTCAGGCGCCCGCCTGGACGCCGCTCTCGCCAAGCAGCGCCTTGAGCTCCGCGTACAGGCCGGCGACGGGATCGACGCGCAGCCCGTCGCCGAGCCGCAGGCGTGTGAGCCTGCCGTCGGCCACCATGTGGAGGGTGACGGGGACCTTCCCGGGGAAGTCGGCGAGCACACGTTTGAGATCGTCGATCAACGACGGCTGCACGGTGTCGGCGTCGATGGTCAGCGTGAGCGGCCGGTATTCGCTGACGCCGCCGAAAGGCACCACTTCGAGCACGACCAGCTTGACCTCGTCCTCGGTCCTGCGGTCGAGACGGCCCTTGACTTTGACGATCGAGTCCTCCACGAGCAGGTCGCGGTATTGTTCGTAGGTGCTCGCCCAGGCGATGCACTCGCAGCTGCCGTCGACGTCTTCGAGACGGAACACCAGCCAGACGCCGCCCTGCTTGTTCACCTTGCGCTGCACGCCGGCGATGATGCCGCCGGTCCAGAGGATGCTCTCCCCGGCCGTCTCGTCGAGCGCGCCGACGGCCACGTCGACCTCGGCGCGCAGCTGTCCGCGCAGGTCCTGAAGGGGATGCGAAGACACGTAGAGGCCGAGCGCCTCTTTCTCGAAGCGCAGCCGCGTCGCCTGATCGTACTCACGCCCCGAGACCGCCGGCGTCTGGGTGGCGTGCTCCTCCGGCGCCAGATCGAAGAGCCCTCCCTGTCCCCGGTCACGGTCGTTGCGCCGACGCTCGCCGTCGGCCATGGCAGCCGGCAGCGCCTCGAGCATCCCGCGCCGGGTGTCGCCGGTGGAGTCGAAGGCGCCGCTCTTCACGAGAGCCTCGAGGACTCGCTTGTTGACGAGTTGCGAGTCGACCCGAGCGCAGAAGTCGTAGACCGAGGTGAAGGGGCCGCTTTCGTCGCGAGCGGCGATGATCGCCTCGATCGCGCCAAGGCCGACGCCCTTCACAGCGTTCATCCCGAAGCGGATCTTGCCTTCGACCACGGTGAAGCCGCCGTCGCTCTCGTTGACGTCCGGAGGCAGCACCTCGATGCCCAGCTCGTGGCACTGGTTGACGTAGAACGGGACCTTGTCCTTGGTGTTCATGACGCTCGAGATGAGCGCGGCCATGTACTCGACGGGGTAGTTCGCCTTGAGCCACGCGGTGCGGTAGCTGATCAGCGCGTAGCAGGCGGCGTGGCTCTTGTTGAACGAGTAGTCGCCGGTCGCCTCGAAGTTCGCCCAGAGCTTCTGCGCGACGCTGCCCGGAACGCCGCTCGTCGCGAGCCCCTTCATGAGCGGCTCCTTGAGCGTGGCCATCAGCTGCTTGTCCTTCTTGCTGATGGCCTTGCGCAGGTCGTCAGCCTGGGCCGGCGTGAAGCCGCCCACCCGGCGGGCGATGGCCATGTACTGCTCCTGATAGATGGTCACGCCGTGGGTCGGTTCGAGGATCGGGCGCAGCGACTCGTGCTCGTAGACGACGGAGGCCGGGTCCCGCTTGTTGCGGGCGTAGGCCGGGATGTACTGCATGGGACCCGGCCGGTACAGCGCCACGATGGCGATGAGGTCCTCGAACTGCGTCGGGCGCACGTCGCGAAGAGCCTCGCGCATGCCCCCGCTCTCGAACTGGAAGACGCCCGTGGAGTCTCCCCGGGCCAGCATCTGGTACGTCTTGGCGTCGTCCAGCGCCAGCTGGTCGATCTCGATGCGCACGCCGTCCGTCTTCTCGATGATCTCCAGCGCCGCCTCGATGACGTCGAGGTTCCGTAGACCGAGGAAGTCCATCTTGAGCAGGCCGAGCTTGGCGACGTCGTCCATGCTGAACTGGGTGACGATCTCGGCGTCGCCCTTCTGCTGCAGCGGTACGTACTCGGTCAGCGGCTTGTCGCTGATGACCACGGCCGCGGCGTGGATGGAGTCGTTGCGGATGAGACCCTCCAGGCTCATCGCCAGGTCGACGACCTCCTTGACCTGCGTGTCGCTGTCGTAGGCCTGGCGCAGCTCGCCGCCCGGGAGCAGGGCCTGCTCGAACGTAGCCGGCGGCGCCTGCTCGGGGATCATCTTGGCGATCTTGTCGCCGACGGCGTACGGCAGGCCCATCACCCGGGCGGCGTCGCGCGTCGCGGCGCGCGCCGCCATGGTGCCGAAGGTGATGATCTGCGCCACATGATCGCGCCCGTACTTGCGCGCGACGTAGTCGATGACCTCCTCGCGCCGGGCCACCGAGAAGTCGGTGTCCACGTCGGGCATGCTCTTGCGCCCCGGGTTGAGAAAGCGTTCGAACAGCAGATCGTACTTGAGCGGGTCGATGTCGGTGATGCCCAGCGCGTAGCTGACGATGGAACCGGCGGCCGAGCCGCGACCTGGCCCGACGGCGATGCCGCTGTCCTTGGCGAACTTGACGAAGTCCCAGACGATGAGGAAGTAGGCCTCGAAGCCCATCTCGCCGATGACGCCGAGCTCGTACTCGAGACGCTCGCGCACCTCGGCGCCCGGGTCGGCACCGTACCGTCGCCCGATACCCTGCTCGCACAGCGAGCGCAGCAGGGAGGCCTCGGTCTCCCCGTCCGGCACCGGGTAGTGCGGCAGCAGGTAGCCGCCGAACTCGAGGGGCACGTTGCAGCGTTCGGCGATCTCCAGGGTCGCGTCGCAGGCCTCCGGGTAGTCGCGGAAGCGCTCGCGCATCTCGTCGGACGACTTGAGGTAGAACTCATCGCTGCCGTAGCGCATGCGATCCTCGTCGCCGAGGTTGCTCTGCGTCTGGATGCAGAGCAGGGCGTCGTGGGCGTAGGCGTCCTCATGGCGCAGGTAGTGGACGTCGTTCGTGGCGACGACCTTGAGCCCGAGGCGCTCCGCCAGCGCCGCCTGCAGCGGCAGGAGCTCGCGCTGCTCGGGCAGGCCCGCGTCCTGCAGCTCGACGTAGACGTTCTCGGCGCCGAAGAGGTCGACCATGCGCCGCACCTCGGCCTCGGCCGCGTCGGCGTTGCCCTCACGCAGGAGCAGCGCCACGCGGCCGCTCATGCAGCCGCTCATGCAGATCAGGCCGGCGCTGTGCTCGGCCAGCAGCTCCCAGTCGGCGCGCGGCTTGTAGTAGTAGCCTTCGAGAAAGGCGCGCGTCGAGAGCTTGACGAGGTTGCGGTAGCCCTCGAGATCGCGCGCGAGAAGCGTCAAGTGGGCGAAGCGCTCCTTGACGCCGCCGCGCGCGCGGCGGTCGTTGGCCACGTAGAGCTCGATCCCGATGATCGGCTTGACGTCGGCCTTGGTCGCGGCCGTGTAGAACTGGACGGCGCCGCCGAGGGTGCCGTGGTCGGTCACCGCGACCGCCGGCATGCCGAGCTCTCTGGTGCGAGCGACGAGAGCTGGAATGCGGCAGGCTCCGTCCAGCAGCGAGAACTCGCTGTGGACGTGGAGATGCACGAACTGAGAGCCCATCGACGGTCCTCGATTCTAGCACGGCGGCCGACGGCGCCGGCCGGCGGTCACGGGCGGCGGCGGATCGCCTGCCGGAGTCAGCGCCGGGGTTCGGCGGCGCACAGGCGTCGTGCTCGTCGGCGGCGCCGTGCCAGGTTCAGCGGCGATGGCGCGCCGCCCCGCCGAGCCGCCGGTCCAGGGCGGTGCAGAGGTTGGGCCGGTCGCTCAGCGCGTAGGCGAGCCCCTTGAGCCAGAGCGCACCATCGGCCACGCTCAACGGCGTCGCGACCTTGCTGAGCTGCACCGTCGTCCAGACGATCGCGGGCCAAGGTCCCAACGTGTCGACGTAGCGGCGCACCAGCGCTGCCCGGACGCCCGAGGGCCGCAACTCGCACAGCCAGCGCGGCGCGACCCAGGCGAGCCGCTCCGCAGAAAGTGCGACCGCAAAGAAGACGGCCGCGCCCAGGCGCGCCTCACGCGCCAGGCGGACGACGCGCCCCGCGTCACGATCGTCGAGGCGACGCACGACCATGGCGACGTCGAGCAGCGAGCGCGGGTCGTAGAAGTGCTGGGCGGCGTGACCGGCGGCGACGAGCAGTTGCCAGGCGTCGTCGGGCGCGGGCAGCGTGAGGCCGCCGACGTCGACCTCACACGCAGTGGCGACGACGTCGGCGGCCGCCGCACGGCTGAGGCCGGGCCTCACAAAGGCCCAGTGGAGCTCGACGGTGATCGACGGCACCAGCGGGACACCGACGAACGCCGCATGCTCGTGCCAGCGTCGCTCGTACCACCGGGGGAAGCGGACCTCGCCGTGCAGACCAGCGACGCTCAGCGCCTCCGCGGCTCGGTCCACGTCGGCGGCCGCGACCAGCAGGTCGACGTCTCGCGACGGCCGCAGCACGGGGTCGCCGTAGAAGCGCGCCGCCAGGGCGGGTCCCTTCAGGGTCACGCAGGGCACGCCCGCGTCGCGCAGCGTGTCCACGCACCAGCGCGAGGCGCGCACGACGCCCTGTGTCTTCACGAAGCAGTCCCGCTCGTGGCCGGAGAGGCTCGGGTGACGGGCGCCGTTGGCGACGGCCAGCGGCGCCAGCCCGTCCGCGCGCAGCAGCGCCGCCGTGGCGTCGTCGAGCTCGCCGATCGGATTCGCGCGACCGGCGCGGATCGCCCCGAGGAGCGTCAAGAGGCGGGCCTCCGTGGCCGCCTGAGCCGCAGTCACGCGAGGACGGCCGAGCGAGCGCCGCAGCGGCGTGCCAGAGGGACTCCGAGCCTCAACGGGCATCGGCCAAGCCCATCGGGTTGTCGAGCCTGCCGACGCCGTCGACCACGACGCTCACGGTCTGCCCGGCGGCGAGCGGGCCGACCCCTGGCGGCGTCCCCGTCATGAGCGCGTCGCCGGGCTCGAGAGTCATGACGCCGCTGACGAAGGCGAGCAGCTCGAGCGGCGGGACGATCATGTCGCCGACGAGGCCATGCTGGACCTCGACGCCGTCGAGGAACGCGCGCACGCGCGCGCCGGGCGACGGTGCGCCGCGGACGACCCAGGGCCCCAGAGGGCAGAAAGTGTCGAAGCTCTTGGCCCGCGTCCACTGCCCATCGAGCTGCTGCAGGTCGCGCGCCGTCACGTCGTTGCCGCACGTATAGCCGGCAACGACGTCCGCGGCGCCCTCAGGCGTCACACCGCGGCACCGCCGGCCGACCACGACCACGAGTTCGGCCTCGTAGTCGACCTGCAGGGAGCGGGCCGGGCAGACGATGGCTTCGCCCGGCCCGATCACGGCCGTCGCGGGCTTGAGGAAGAGGATCGGCTCGGCCGCCGTCTCCATGCGCAGCTCGGCGGCGTGGGCGCGGTAGTTGAGACCTACGGCCACCACCTTGCCGGGCAGCACGGGGGCGAGAAGACGAAGGTCGTCGAGCCCCGTTTCGCCGACGACTTTCGCGTCGGGATCCAACGCCGATCGGTCGAGGAGGTCGACCGAGTCGCCGGAGAAGCGCCAGTGCCGCGCGTCGTCGTCGACGAGGGCGCGCCCGAAGGCGCCGGCCGGCGGAGTCGCGGGGACGTCGGAAGGAAGCGCGCCCTCCGGCGCGTCCGGCCCGAGCGGGGCTTTGGTCACGAACGGGCCTGCGTCACGCGTCGGCCTCCTCGCCGCACAGCATGCCGTACTCGATCGAGTCGACCAAGGCCTCCCAGCTCGCCTCGATGATGTTCTCGGACACGCCGATACTGCCCCAGCTGCGCTCGCCGTCGCTGGCGTCGAGCAGGACGCGGGTGACGGCGCCCGTTCCCTTGGCCTCGTCGAGGATGCGCACCTTGTAGTTGACGAGCTCGATGTCGGCGAGGTGCGGATGCGTGCGCAAGATCGCCTGGCGCAGCGCCGAGTCGAGCGCGTTCACCGGGCCGTTGCCCTCGGCCGTGCTGATGAGGCGCTTGCCGCCGACGTGGATCTTGATCGTCGCCTCGCAGACGGCCTTGCCGTCTTCGCGCTTCTCGACGATCACGCGAAAGCTCTCGAGGCGGAAGAGCGGCTCGTGCGGCGCGATCTCGTCGCGGAGCAGCAGGTCGAACGACGCGTCCGCGGCTTCGTAGTGATAGCCGCGGTGCTCGCGTTCCTTGAGGCCCTTGAGCACCGATGCCACACGCGGGTCCTCCGCCTCGAGCTGCAGCCCCATCTCGCGCGCCTTGCGCAGCACCGCGCCCTTGCCCGAGAGCTCCGAGACCAGGACGCGCTGCTCGTTGCCGACCCGCGCGGGGTCGACGTGCTCGAAGGTCTGCGGCGCGTGCTCCACGGCGGCGACGTGCAGACCGCCCTTGTGGGCGAACGCGGAACGGCCGACGTACGGCGCGTGCGTGCCCAGCGCCACGTTGGCCAGATCGGCGACGAAGTGCGCCGTCTCGGTCAGCAGTTCGAGCTGGGCGTCACTGACCACCTGCAGACCCATCTTGAGCTGCAGCGCCGGGATGATCGACACCAGGTTGGCGTTGCCGCAGCGCTCGCCGTAGCCGTTCATCGTGCCCTGCACGTGTCGCGCCCCGGCGGTCACGGCGACGAGGCTCGAGGCCACGGCACAGTCGCCGTCGTTGTGGGCGTGGATCCCGACGGTCACGCCGACCTGGCCGACGACGTCGCCCACGACTGCCTCGACGAACGGCGGCAGCGAGGCGCCGTTGGTGTCGCACAGGCAAACGACGTCCGCGCCCGCCTCAGCGGCGGCGCGGACGCACTCCACAGCGTAGCCGGCGTCGTCGCGATACGCGTCGAAGAAGTGCTCGGCGTCGTAGACCACGCGCTTGCCCTCGCCGACCAGAAAGCCGACCGAGTCGGCGATCATGCGCAGGTTCTCGTCGCGGCTCACGTGCAGGACCTTGGAGAGGTGCAGGCCCCAAGTCTTGCCGACGATCGCCACCGTCGGCGTGAAGATCTCGGCGAGCACGCGCAGGTTGCCGTCGTCGGCGGCCTTCGCGCCCTTGCGTCGCGTCATGCCGAAGGCGACCAGTTCGGCGCTCGCGAGCCGCTCACGCTCCATGCGGGCGAAGAACGCCGCCTCCTTGGGATTGGAGGCGGGAAAGCCGCCCTCGATGAAGTGCATCCCGATCTCGTCCAGCTTGAGCGCGATGCGCGCCTTCTCGTCGACCGAAACCGACATGCCTTCCTGCTGCATGCCGTCGCGGAGGGTCGTGTCGTAGACCTTGACGGGGTGTTCGGTCATGCCGGTCGCTCCTGTCGCCTCTCGCCTCTTGGCTGTCGCCTCGTGCCTCTCGCCTCTCCCCCGCCTTCGGGGCCTCAGCCCTCGACGTAGTCGAGGAAGTGGTCGAAGGCCTTGTCGCGCCCCTCGACGAGCTCGCGGTAGCGGTGCTGGATACGCTTCGTGACCGGTCCCGGCTCGCCGATCGCGTGATCGTCGACCTCGCGGATGGGGACGATCTCGGCCGCCGTGCCGGTGAAGAAGAGCTCGTCGGCGATCACCAGGTCGCTGCGCGCCAGGGTGCGTTCGCGCGCCTCGATACCCTCGTCGGCGGCGATCCGCATGACCGTGTCGCGCGTGATGCCCTCGAGGACACCGTCGGCCGGGAAGGGCGTGAAGAGGACCCCGTCACGGACCAGGAAGAGGTTCTCGCCCGAGCCCTCGCACACGCGCCCATCGGCGTCGAGCATGATCGCCTCGTCGTAGCCGGCGTTGGTGACCTCCACCTTGGCAAGGATGCTGTTCAAGTACTGTCCCGTGGCCTTGGCCGCCCGGGCGAGCTGCGTGTGCCCGAGCGCCTGGATGCTCGACACCTTGGCGCGGATGCCGTGCCGCATACCTTCGTCGCCGAGGTAGGCGCCCCAAGGCCAGACGGCGATGACGGCGTCCACCGGCGCGTGCAACGGGTACAGACCCATCTCGCCGTACCCACGATAGACCAGCGGCCGGATGTAGCCGGCGTCGAGGCCGTTCGCGCGGATCACGTCCCTGGTCGCCTGGGCGAGCTCGGCCACCGTGTACGGCAGCTCCATGTAGTACAGCTTGGCCGAGCGGCGCAGGCGCTCGAGGTGGTCGGTCAGGCGGAAGACCGCGGCGCCGCGGTCGGTCTTGTAGGCGCGGATGCCCTCGAACACGCCCGAGCCGTAATGCAGCGCGTGCGTGAGAACGTGCGTCTTCGCCTCGTCCCAGGGCACGAGCTTGCCGTTCATCCATATCTTGTCGACGGTCGGGATGGGCATAGATCCTCCTGACGTTCACGCGCTCCGCGCGACAGCTTCAGCCTCTCCTTGGGGTCGATCAGCCTCCCGCAGCCTGTCAGACACGCTCCGCTACCAGGTCGCCGACCTCGGACGTCGAGTAGCCCATCTGGCCGGACGCCATCCCCTTCATCTTGGTGCCGGTGACCTCGGCCACGGCGCTCTCGACGTCGTGCGCCGCCAGGCTCTCGCCCAAGGTGTCGAGCATCATCGCGCCGGCCACGATGGCTGCGATCGGATTGATCACACCCAAGCCAGTGTACTTGGGCGCCGAACCGCCGATGGGCTCGAACATGCTGACACCC
>Ga0315281_10003554_pt1 | contig 22798 bp, 12 predicted proteins | sample YL17G07_0_MG_FD_204540 | JGI IMG/M metagenome (GOLD analysis project Ga0315281, IMG submission 204540) | Sediment microbial communities from Yellowstone Lake, YNP, Wyoming, USA - YL17G07_0 | ecosystem: Environmental > Aquatic > Freshwater > Lake > Sediment | place: USA: Wyoming | collected... | reverse complement strand
CCATCTACCCACTGCTCATCATCCTGACCGGACGCACCCTCGCCGCCGGCAGGAGCAAGCTCCTGCCCAACGGAGCAGCCGGAGGCCGCCCGAGGTGGATGAGTGCCGCGGTCATGGCGCTGGCAGTATGGGCAGTGGCGGAGGCCCTGCTCTACTCGCCGCACTACCTCGCCTACTTCAATGAACTGGCTGGGGGGCCGAGCCACGGCACCCGGGTGTTGGTGGACTCGAATCTCGACTGGGGCCAGGACCTGAAGCGCCTCGCGGCCTGGCAGCGCGCCCACCCGACCGCGTCGCCGCTGCACTTCGCCTATTTCGGCCCGGCGAATGTCGCGCTCTATGGGGTCAAGTGCGAGCGTCTGCCCGACCTCGGGCCCAAGGACCCGCCCAGGCCACCCGAGTGGTACTTCACGGGAACGCGCCCGCGCCCCGGCTGGATCGCGATCAGCGTGAACTGCCTGAAGCTGATTCCCGCCTACGGTTGGCTGGAATCGTATCGGCCCGTTGACCATGCCGGATACTCGATCGCCATCTACCACATCCCCGCGCTGTCCGGCCCTGCGCAGGCGGGCGTGGGAGCCCCATCGCCGGGGCGCTAACCTGGCCAGGAGGCCATGCATGTCGAAGCTCGCCCTGATTGCATCGTGCGTACTCTGCCTGTTGGCAGTCGGGCGGTCGGCCGAGGCCGCGGACGACACGCGCGGTGCGGCAGAGATGGGAGCGCTTGCGAGCCAGTCCTATGTCTGGATTGAGGGCGAGGCGCCGGCCGAAGTGAACGTGACACCGACGGTCGCGGGCTGGGGGCACCCCGAGTTCCTCTCTGGCGGCAAATGGCTGCAAGTGAGCATTCCAGCGGGGGCTGCGGAGCAACCCCGCAGTCGGGACGCGGAGAAGGTCGAGAAGGAGGTGCCAGCAGAGGGTGTGCTGATCCGCTACCGCTTCCGTATTGAGCAGCCGGGCGATTACCAGGTCTGGAACCGGATCGGCTATGAGTTCGCGCGCTCACCCTTCAACTGGCGCGTGGACGACGGCGAATGGCAAGCAGTGGGGCCGGAGCAGTTGACCACGGACCTGATGGAGCTGTCGGAGTGGTGCGAGGTGGCCTGGCTGGAGCTGGGCGAGAGGAGCCTGACGGCCGGGGAGCACGCACTCGAGGTCCAGGTCCCCAGGACCAAGGATGACAAGGGCGCGCCGGCTCGTCTGCTCTATGCCTCTGATGCGCTCTGCCTCAGTCTGGGTCCGTTCCACCCCCACTCCAGGTACCAGCCGGATGAGGATTGGCGCACGCCGGAGGACCGGGCGGCGGCCGGGAATGTGTTCCACTTGCCGGCGCCGACCGAGGCTGGCGCTCGGACCTCGGTCGCGCTGAAGGGCGCCTGGGAGGTCTGCCGCGATGATGAGCAACTGCCTGGCGAAGTAGCCGCCCCCATCTCGGCTCTCCCGAAGGAGCCGCGGTGGAGCGCGATCCAGGTGCCCGGGGACAAGAACACCCAGCGGCCCGACCTGCTGCTCGCCCACCGCCTCTGGTACCGCACGCGAGTCGAGGTGCCGGCTTCCCTGGTGGGCCGCGCCTTCTTCCTCACCTTCCCGCAGAACAACCTCAACACGACCGTGTACGTGAATGGCGTCTACTGCGGGTTCAACAAGAACCCGTTCGCCCGGTTCTCGATTGACGTGACCAAGGGCATCCAGGCCGGTGTAAACGAGATCTGGGTAGGGATACGGGACGCCTACTACGGGTACTCGGCCAACCCCAAGGATCCAATGAAGCTGCGTCGGAGGTTCAACCTGCCGGTCTCGTTCGAGGGCAAGGGCTTCCAGGAGCTGGCCTACCCGATCTGGGGGCATTTGGAGTCGGGCCTGCTGCAGACGCCGGTGCTGACCGCAGCCGGAGCGGTGTATGTGCAGGATGTCTTCTGCCAGCCATCGGTTGCGAAGAAGGAACTGGTGGCGGAGGTGGCGCTGAGCAATAGGTCGCCGGACAGGGCCACCGGGGAGTTGCTCTGGGAAGCGGTGAACGATCGGACCGGCGAGGTGGAGAAGCGCTTCCCCGCGGTTGCGTTCGCGCTCGACGCCGGCGTCGCTCAGACGCTGCGACTCGACGACAGGTGGGAGAGCCCCAGGCTCTGGTGGCCGGATGACCCCAACCTCTACCGCCTGCGCACCACGGTGCGAGCAGCGGGGCACGTGGTGGACATCACAGAGACCTCCTTCGGCTTCCGGGAGTGGACGAGCGAAGGCAAGGATTTCAAGCTCAACGGCATTCCCTGGCACGGCTGGGCGGACTGTCACACCGCGAAGAGCAAAGAAGAGTGGCTGGCTTTCTACCGCAAGACGAATCAGCGGATGACGCGGTTCTGGGGCACGACGTGGCAGGGAATGGCGCCCGAGGAGGCGCTGGATTTCCTCGACGGGAGCGGGGTGGTGGTGCGCCGCTCGGGGATGCTCGATGGCGAGGCGATCGGCTACATGGCGATCGAGCAGGACCCTGACCTGAAGAAGGAATCGCCGATCAAGATGGACCTGATGCGCAACTGGCGCGACCAGATGGTGGCCCAGGTGATGGGCGAGCGCAACCACCCCTCGATCATGATCTGGTCAATCGAGAATGAGTGGCTCTACATCAACTGTATCAACCTCTACTCCGACCTGATGGACCAGTTCGAGGCGGAGACGCAGAGGACCGCCGACGCGGTGCACGCAGTTGACCCCACGCGCTTCACCATGACCGACGGCGGCGGGGCCACCAAGGCCAACACCATGCCCGTGCATGGCGACCACTACCCGTTCGCGGACTACCCGCGCTACCCCGCGCTTGCCTATGAAGCGAACCCCACCGGAGGAGGCAGAGGGCGGTGGGCCTGGGATCAGCAGCGGCCCCGCTTCATCGGAGAGGATTTCTACGCCAACGGGATCAACCCGGCCGACTACTCCTACTTCGGGGGCGAGGAGACCTTCCTGGGGAAGGCGCAGGCGCGCCCGGCGGCCGGGCTGATCTACCGGATGCTGACCGAGGGATACCGCTGGGCGGGATATGACGCATGGCAGTTCTGGATGGGCCAGGTCGAAGCGCGCGACCAGTATCGCTCGAACGCTCCCCGCGCGGTCTTCTGCCGAGAGTGGGACTGGACGTTCGGCTCCGGACAGGTGGTGAAGCGGACCTTCGCGATCTTCAACGACACGCGCTTCGGCGATCCGATCACGTTCACCTGGAGGCTGAGCTTCGCTGGCAAGACGGTCGCTAGCAGTACCACCACTCACCACGTAGCGCCGGGCACGCACGAGGAGTTCGGCGTTCCGATCACCATGCCCAAGGTCAACGGCCGCCAGGAGGGCGAGCTGACCCTGATCCTCACAGTGAGTGGGCACGAGGTCTTCCGCGATGTCAAGGCGGTGTCGGTGCTGAACACCGCGGGCAGGCCTGCGGGCCTGGGCAGGCTGGCCGAAGGCGAGGTGCTGGTCTACGACCTGAAAGGAGGCATCGCGTCCTTCCTCAAGGCTCGCGGGATTCCGTTCCGGACCGTCACAGACCTGGCCGCGCTGCCCACCTCCGGGAAAGTGTTGGTGGTGGGCAAGGATGCGGTGGCCGCGGAAGAGAGCACGTCCGGCCGGCTGGCCGCCTATGCTCGCGGCGGGCGGACCGTGATCGTGCTCGAACAGCAGCACCCGCTGAATGGCGAGGCGCTGGCCCCGGCCGAGATCGAGGCCGGGTCGAATGAGGGACGCACGGCCTTCGGGGAGGACCTCGATCATCCGGCCCTGCGCGGGCTGAAGCAGAAGGACTTCTTCACCTGGGGGCCGGACGAGGTCGTCTACCGCAACGCCTACGTGAAGCCGAAGCGCGGGGCCAAGTCATTGGTGCAGTGCGACGAGCGGCTGAGAGACTCGGCCCTGGTGGAGGTCCCCGTAGGCAAGGGGCTGATGCTGCTGAGCCAGCTCACGATCGGAGAGAAGCTAACGGAGAGCGCGGTGGCGCAGCAGCTCCTGCTCAACCTGATCACCTACGGGAGCGAGTACCGACTCGAGTACCGTCAGGTCGCGGCCTGCACATCAGACGATCCTCAGTTGGGGAAGGCCTTGGACGCGGTCGGGCTCCGGTATGCCCGAACCGCCGGGCCGCTGGACGCGATCAGCAGTGTCGGCCCCAGGATAGCTATCGTCTCCGCCACCCCGGCCAACCTGAAGACCCTCGCCGCCCACGCGGCGGTGGTGGAGCGCTTCACCCAGGGGGGAGGGTGGATCGTCTTCCACGGCCTGACGCCTGACGGGCTGGCCGACTACAACCGGATCGTGGGCTGGGATCACATGATCCGGCCCTTCCGGCGCGAGCGGGTGACCTTCCCCTCGAAGAGGAGTCCGCTCACCTCCGGTCTCAGCTCAGGCGACATCGTCATGTACTCCTCAGAGCGCCTCTTCGACTGGACCTCTGACATGTTCGTCGCCTCAGACATGTTCAGCTATGTGGTGGACTACGACGAGGTGGCGCCGTTTGCGCAGCTCCCGAGCGAGTACCACTACAACATCGTGAACGGGTTCGTGTCCGCGGACGGCTGGAAGTACATCTTCTCCTTCGACCTGAACGCGGAGCGGCCCGAGTTCACAATGAAGTTTCCGATACCGCAGGAGATCACGGAGTTCACCTGGATCGGCAACGCCTTCTATCATCTCGTAACCAAGGTGGAGCTGACCTTTGACGGCAAGGAGACGCTCTCGTTCGCCACCGAACCCAACAACGAGCCGCAGACCTTCGCCATTGCGCCGCCGCGCCAGGTCAGCGATCTCCGGCTGCGGATCGCGAGCTGGGAGCGCGCGAGCAAGACCGCCAACGTCGTCGGCATAGACAACATCTACCTGAAGGCGAAGCGGCCGGCCGAGTTCTGCCGGACGGTGAGGCCCATGCTCAACGTTGGCGGGCTGATGGAGTACCGCAAGGGGAAGGGTGGCATCGTGCTCTGCAACCTGCTCTTCGAGGACCAGGAGCAGGCACCGGAGAACGCCGGCAAGAAGCTCTCCATCCTCGCCACCATCCTCCGTAACCTGAAGGCCCCGCTCGCGGGCCAGCAGCAGTAGAGGGCCTGGGGGGGCCGCAGGCCTGGCCGCTGCTGGCGGTGGCCGCGGGAATCCTGTGAGGTTTCATGCGCGAACAACGTCTATCTCTATGGGAGTTGCCAAGCAAGTAGTGGAGCGCACACGGGTGGAGGCCGTCTGCTTGGGAGGGCAGCGCGCGGCGGGCGAGGCCGGAGACGCGGAGCGGGCGCTGGTCGAGCGCGCTCGCCGCGGCGACACTGGCGCCTTCGAGCAGCTCTACCTCAGCCACCGCGCCCAGGCGCACACCCTCTGCCTCTCCCTCTGCGGGAACCGCGAGGATGCCCACGACCTTGTCCAGGAGGCTTTCGTGAGGGCCTACCGCGGCATCTCTCGGTTCCGGGGAAGGTCGTCGTTCTCTACCTGGCTGCAGCGCATTGCGGTCAACGTGTGGCGAGATACGTTGCGCCGCCGCCCGGCCGAGGCGCCAGACCCGGCGGAAGGCGGCCAACCCAGCAACCCGGAGGCGGCCGACCTCGTGCGTGCTGCCATGCTCAGGCTTCAGCCCGAGCAGCGGCTGGTGCTCTCTCTGCGCTTCAGCCAGTCGCTCTCTTACCAGGAGATTGCGGAGGTCCTGCGCTGGCCTCCCGGCCGCGTGCGGATGAGCATACATCGCGCCCGGCGCGCGTTCCGCGACGCCTATCGCCGGGCGAACGAGGCAGAGCCGTGAGTTGTCGCCCCGTGAATAACCTACTCACCGCGTACCTGGACGGGGAGCTTCCCCGGCGTGAGGCGGCTGCGGTCGAGAAGCACTTGGCGGGCTGCGCGCGCTGTCGCGCGGAGGTCGTCAGCCTGGGCCAGGCCGCGGAGGCGCTCCGACTGCTTGCTCTCCCTGAGCCTCTGCCGGACGCGGTGGGCGATCTGCGGCTACGCCTCGCCACTGCGCTGGCCCGCCGGCCACTCCGCGTTGCGCCCGCGGTCGCGGCCGCCGCGGTCGCGGCCGCCGCGGTCGCGGTTGGGGTCATGCTTCTGCTTGCCACGTACCATCGCGCGCCAGTCGCAGTTCGTCCGGACCGCCGCGCGCAGGCGCCCCGTGTCGCGCTGGGGCCCACGGTGCCCTGCACCCCCTCTGCCCTCGCCCCGCGCTCCAGTAGCGCAGGTCCGCGACCTGCGCGGGTGAGTCACCGCCATCCGCAGCCGGTTCGCCCGGAGCGCGCGCGGGGGACCGAGCGGGAGACGCCCCGGCCCGAGGAGCAGCGGATGACTCCGGTCTCTCCCGGTGCGGGCTCGCCTGAGCCGGTGGAGGCAGAGACCGCGCCCGGTGCCGGGGGGGCCTCGTTGCCTCCACAAGGAGTGATCCTGCTGCTAGGCGATCCGGACCGCGTGCTCCCCTCGTCCTCCTGCTATCTCGAGATCTTGTTCCCGGATGGCGCCAGGACGATCAGCGACCAGGCAGTGCAGCGCGACGCGACCGGCAGGCCGCGCGCGATGCAGATCACATACTCCCAGATCGCGCCGGACCAAACGGCGTCGGAACACGGAGGCTGAGAGATGAACGAAGGTCGCTGCTCACCATGGTTGCTGCCCTTCCACTGGCGGACCTGCCTGACCCTAGCCCTCTTCACGATGCTCGTCTCGCCCGCGCTGGGCGGAGGCAGGCAGGCCTCGACCCGACGCGCGAGCACACGCCAGGACGTTGACACGCTGCGCGTGGCGGCGGCGGAAGCGCGACTCGCCGCAGCACGACACGCCCTGGAGGCGGTACGGAAGAGGCGCGAGGCGGGTACGGCCAGCGAGCAGGAGGTGACCGAGGCGCAAGCGGCGGCGGCGGCCGCGGAACGGGCCCTGGCCGAGGCCAAGCTGGCAATGGCTCCCCGCCTGGTCAATCTGGAGCTGAAGAATGCGCCGATCGGAACCGCTCTGGCCCAGCTCTTCTCAAGTACGGGGCAATCCTACACCCTGGCCCAGGTCGAGGGGGAGCAGCCACGCGTGACTCTCGCGCTGCACGGCGTGCCCTTCGACCAGGCCGTAGCCGCGGTGGCCGAGCTCGCCGGCCTGGACCAGCAGCGCCGCGACGGAGTCTGGGAGCTGAAGCCCCGCGCCACCGCCATCACCGTGGGCGGCGGTCAGGTGCCGGTCCTCGGGGCGGTGCACCTGCCCGATGCGGAGCTGGCGGGGGCCTATGCGCGGGCATCTGAGGAACTCCGTGCCGCGCTGGCGGCTCGGGGGGTGCCCACACAGCCGGAATCACCGCCGGCCGCTCCCGGTTCGGGGCCCAGGCGCAGGGAGCAACTGCTGAGCATCCCCGGGGGTGACACGCTGGTGGACCTGGATGTCAAGGATGCGCCACTCGCCGAGGTCGCGGCGCGGCTGTCGCAGGCCGTCCAGGAGAAGCTCGACAGACAGGCAGACGAGGAGAGGAAGTTCCGCGAGAGTGCCGGAATGGGGGGCGGCCAGATCGAGACCCAGGTAGTCCAGATCATCGTAGCCGATGCCGCCAGCGATCTGAAGGTAACAGCGCGTGTGTCCAAATGGCCCGTGAACAGCATCCTCAGCATGATCCTCGACCGCACCAACCTCACCTCCACGATCGAGAGGATCGAACCGCCACGTGCGAGCCGCCTCGCCGAGCGGCCAACAGGTACCGGGGGCCCTTTGCAGGTCGTGCCGACGACCTTCAGGCTCTACCTCGTGCCCATGCCGTTCCTCGAGGTCACCGGGCCCGGAGCGATCTCTGGCCGTCCGAGCCAGACGGGGCGAGACAGCGAGCGGCCTCCCACAGCCGGCGCATCTGACGGCCGCGAACCGACCCTTGGCCCGCGTTGATCCCAACCTGCAGGGCTCGCATGTCTCTGCAGGCTACTCCGCCGAAGCGGCCTCGGCTGCGAAGGGTGGATGCCAGCCCTATGGATCCGCAGCCGGCATGTAGCTGCGGACGCGATCACTATCCAGCCAGCGAGCTACGATGCTGCGGGCGGGCACCTTGGTGCCCCGGTAGACGAAGCTTTGCGTCGTGAAGTTGGCCACCACCTCCACCCGGTCGCCGAATACCGTGCGCTGGACGAGCCGGTCCGGTGTCAGCCACGAGAAGTCTGTCATCGGCAGCAGTGCGACCTCCCGGTGCAGCGGCGAGAAGAATCGGTAGTGGGAGACGATCCGCTCTCGCTGCTTCTCGAACTCGTCGAGGTTCAGGTGGTACAGAGGTGGCACCCCGTAGAGCAGCTCCAGCAGCTCCGTCGTCGCCGCCTGGTCCCGGAACTTCAGGCTCCCGGCCGACCAATGGTGGGTAGCGATCACCGAGTCGTGGAACACGGTCTGGTAGAGTGGGACCCGGAACCGCGGATCGAAGTATCGGGTGCGGTAGGCGGGCTTCAGCGGGACTTGCTTCATCATGATCTGCGGCCCGTCGGGCGGCCAGTAGCCGCCCAGGTAGTAAGGCGAGGCCTTGTTCTTCTGGAGGTCGGGGTCTCCCCAGCCGATCACCGGTGTCATCATGCCATGCGCGAAGTGGATGACCGGGGCCGCGTAGGCCACGCCTCGCTCAGACCCGATCACTAACCCGTACGTATCCCTGATCCACGCCATCCTGTCCAGACGCGCGCGCATGTCGTCCTGCTGGGTGGCGGGGTGCGCGGGTGAGTAGTCGTCCTCCAGATCGCCGTAAGCGTCGCAGTCCACGAACCAGGAGTTGAACGGCTCCGGCAACTCCTGCATCAGGCGCGTGACTCTCGCCTTCACATAGGGCATGGCGACGATGGGATTGAGACGATAGCCCTTCCCCTGGAATCCACGCAGCGGCTGGCCGTTCCGGCGGATGACCGCGCCGGTTTCATAGAGGTGTAGGTCGAACTGCGCGGTCTCCCAGGTGTCGGGCTCATCCGGGCGATGGATGCTCTCATAGGAGTCGTAAGTCGCGACCAGGTAGCCCAGCTCCTTCGCCTTCCGGATCGCCTGGGGATGGCGGAACCCGCCTTGCCAGGAGTCGAGCCCCAGCCAGAGCCGATCCATCCCGGCCGCCGCGAGTCGCTCCATCATCTTCACCGAGACTCCGTCCCCCCACCGATCGCTGCTCACGAACTCGCCCGGGAAGGCCGCCTCCAGCAGTAGGCAGTTCAGTCGCAGCAGCCGCGGGGTGGAGAGACCCGCGGGCCGGGTCGCCAGGAGCTTCTGCGTTTCGGCCGATACCCGAATGCCCCTCCACGCGGCGGCCTGGTAGAAGTCGCTCCGTGCGAGCACCTCGCTCAGCGCGTCGGCGACCTCGCGGGTCAGGGCGGGATAGGCCTGTCCCGGCGACGCGACCTGCTCGACCGCGCGTCGCGCCTCCGGGGAGAGCAGTTCCCAGATTCGGCGTCCCGGCGAGGGGCGGGTGTCTCTGCCCTGCTTGACCAGCTTACCGGCGAAACGCCGCCACTCCCGCACGTCATGCCGGCTGAGCAAGGAGTTGCCCCAGAGGTAGACGTGGGCGGCCCCCACCAGCTTTGCCGCCTCCGGTGTCTTCCTGATCTTGTCCTGGAGGCTGACGAAGTCGCCGTGCTCGATCAGCCACCGGCGGTACTGGCGCGCCGGCTCGACCGGCGAGCGCGGGCCCAATCGGATCACGACTTCGTAGTCCTCCGGCTGCGGGGATGCGAACTCATGCGTGAGTCGGGCGGCGCTCCGCCCCTGGTGCGAGTAGAAGGTGAGCGCGTTGTGGAAGGGGTTGGTCAACAGGTAGGTCACCGAGTAGTCCTTGCAGTCCAACCCCCAGAACGGCATCGCCAGCCCCTCGGTGGTGGTCATCGGACTGGCCTGCACGAGGGAGGACAGCCACTCCGCGTTGTCGGCCGGGACGTAGCTCCCCTCGTCGAGAGGCAGAACATAGGCCAGGACCGCGCGGTCGTGGCCGATGACAGGCCAGGTGATCTCACCCTTGGAGGTTGATCGGAAGCGCACCGATAGCGCCTCCCCTGCCAGCCGCATGCTGACCGAGCAGCCTTTCCCAGGGATCTCCCAGCTCGCCTCCTCCTTGCCCTGCGCCAACGCGCCCGCCGGCCCCAGCCCCTCTTGCGGCGCCGACAGCTCGATCGGGGCCTTCCCACTCGGCCTGGCCGTGACGGCGAGTGTGGCAGGAGCGATTTCGACGCTCCAGGTGGAGTTCGCGAGTTGGAAGCTCTGCGGAGCGCCAGCCGCGTCGCCAGCGCCGAGGCACGCAGTAGTGAGCATGAGGACGAGACACCACACCCGAAGGGTGCGCATTTGCTCCGCCGCTCGCGTGTGAGTCATCAGCATGCCGTCCTCCCGACTGCAGTGGCGCAGGCTTGAAACCTGTCCCACAGTTCTGGTTTCACACAGCAGGAGGGGTTCCCCTGCCGGATATTCCGCTTGCCCCAGGAACGCCGACGAGTCCCGGCGAAGCGGATGCGCCAGTGCCGACGACTTCAGCACCATCACCGCCTTCCCCGACGGAACCGGGCTCCGGGGTGAGGCCCCGCGCGATAGGCATCGCCCTCGTGCTCATTGTCGCGCTCGCCATCGCCGGGTTCTTCATCGAGCTCCAGCTCTTCCTCGCCTACGACTTCAACACCCAGTCTCCGCCGGTGGCGCCGCTGGGCGTAGTAATCCTGGTGGCGCTGGCTAACATGGCGGTCTCGCGGTTCGGCCGCGGCCTGAGCCGCAAGGAGCTGCTGACCATCTACTGCATGGTGACTGTGGGGGCGCCGCTCATTGCCCACGGCACGGTGCTCTGGATGCTCTGCATCACCATTGGCCAGCGCGAACTCGCCCGCACCATGACGGACTGGCCGAGTGCCTTCTTCCAGTACATCCCCTCCTGGTTCGCACCCAGCGACGCGGGCGCGGTCGAGGGGTTCTTCCGGGGCGACTCGACGGTGCCCTGGGCGCTGTGGCTGCAGCCGCTGCTGCTGTGGGGGCTGTTCTTCCTGGCGCTCTACGGGGCCAATCTCTGCCTGCTGGTGATCTTCCGCCGGCAGTGGGTGACGCACGAGCGGCTGAGCTTCCCGGTGGCGCAAGTGCCTCTGGAGGCGATCCAGGATGGAGACCGAGGAGTGGGCCGCCTGTCGCGGTCGCGCGCCCTCTGGATCGGGTTCGGCGTCGTGTTCGTGCTGGCGCTGGAGGAGCGGCTCGCCGGAGTGCTGCCCTGGCTCCCGACGATCCCCGCCACCTCCGACATCGTCCTGGTCCCCTGGCAGCGAGTCGGGCCGCTGGCAGGCATCGGCGACTTCACCATCTCCTTCTGGCCGACCGGCCTGGGGCTGGCCTACTTGATCCCCAAGGAGCTGTCGTTCTCCGTGTGGTTCTTCTGGTACCTGCGGGTGGCCGAGACCGTCGCGGCGATCGCGGCCGGCGTGACCCCGATGAAGCCGCAGGACTACTGGGGCACGGAGTTCCCCGCGCCCTACTACCAGGGCGCGGGGGCCGTGCTGGCGCTGGGGGCGCTGGCCTTCTGGAGCGGACGGCATTACCTGGCGCAGGCCGTGCGGCTGGCCGTCCGCGGCGAGCGCGAGGACGACATCATCTCGCCCCTGGGATCCCGGCTGGCGCTGATGGGGTTGGGGCTGGCCATCGCCTACATGCTCGGGTTCTGCCTCGCCGCCGGCATGCGCCTCGTGGTGGCGGTCGTGCTGGTGACGCTGGTGCTGACCTTCCATATGGTCTGGGCGCGGCTGCGCGCGGAGAACGGGATGAGCTTCATCGGCTTCCCCTACAGTGCGGGAGCGCTGATGGAGGACCCGCTCGGAACCGCCATTCTCCGGCCCCGCGATCTCGTCACCATCCACGCCGTGGCGTGGACCTACTGGCCGGGGTGGGGCGAGGGCAGCGAGGTCATCACGGGCGCAACGCTGGACGCCCTGAAGATCAGCACCGCCGCCCGCATCGCCCAGCGCCCCCTGCTCCTCGCCATGCTCGGCGCGTTCGGGCTCGCACTGGTGGTCGGCTGCGCCGTCATACTCACGGGGACCTACCATCGAGGGTTCTGGAACTACGACCTGCTCTACAGCAGTTGGATGATCGTCACCATGCGCAACCAGGGCCAGGCCAACTTCGACGGGATCATGCACCCGACCGGCGTGAACGCCGAATCAACGACGGCGGTGGCCGGCGGCATGGCCTTCACCTTCCTGCTGGCAGTGATGCGCACCCGCTTCTGGTGGTGGCCCCTGCACCCGGTCGGATATCTGGCGGCGAACGTCTGGGGAACCCAGTCGTGGTGGAGCCCGATGTTCATCGGGTGGCTGGTGAAGACGCTGGTGATCCGCTACGGAGGACTGCGCCTGTATCAGAAGACCATGCCGGCGGCGGTCGGCATGATCCTGGCCGATCGCTTGCTCAGCTTCTGCTGGCCGGTCGTGGTGGCGCTGGCGCGAAGCTAACTCGTAGGGCAGGAGCTTGCCTCCTGCCCCGCGGCGCTTGTCGCTGCAACCCCGGCCGGGCCTCCCAGGGAGGGCATCACGCGTTCCGGGCGAAAGGGTGACGCACTGACGTGATTACCTCGGCCAACGACGGCAACCATAGGGCGGGCACACCGATGCCCGCCTGGCAGGGATTGGCATCCCCGCCCCACAGACCCCACCGTGGAGGCGTCACCGCCCGCGCGGTGCTCATCGCGCTCGTCCTCACCCCTCTGAACGTTCTCTTCCTCGTGCGGGGGAGCTGGCTGTTCGGCGGGATCACCGGCGACATGTCGCTCTTCATGAACACGGTCGGCACGCTTTTCCTCAGCGCGCTGCTCAACCGCTGGCTCCGGCGTCACCGCCCGCGCTGGGCCTTCTCCGCGGGTGAACTGCTCACCGTCTATCTGACGCTCGCCCTGGGCACCGGACTCACCTGCAGCATCTGGGATGTCGGCGGCGCCGCCCCCATCTACATGACCCACGCTTTCTGGTTCGCCACGCCGCAGAACCGCTGGCAGGACCTCGTGTGGCCCAACCTGCCGACCTGGCTGACCGTCCAGGACCACGACGTGCTAGAGGGTCTCTACTACGGGCAGTCCACTCCCTACACCGCGCAGGTCCTCCGGGCCTGGGCGGCCCCGGCGCTCTGGTGGACCCTTCTGGTCAGCACCATCATGTGGGTGGGCCTCTGCCTGAACTCGATCCTCCGCCGCCGCTGGGCCGACGAGGAGAAGCTGGCCTTCCCCATCACCGTGCTGCCGGTGCAGCTCGCCGACGAGCGCTACTCCCTCCTCAGGAGCAAGCTCTTCTGGGTCGGCGCAGGCGTGGCGGCCGGCATCAGCATCTGGAACACGCTGGTCGCGCTGCTGCCCACACTTCCCTCCATCCCCACCGGCTGGGACTTCTCCATCCTCATTGCCAACAACCGTCCCTGGAACTTCCTGCGGTTCGGCAGTGTCTCGTGGGATCCGTTCTCCATCGGGCTTACCTACCTCCTCCCCCTCGACCTCGCCTTCTCCATCTTCGTCTTCGGCGTGATCTGGGCGATGCAGTACGTCGTGTTCGGCCAGCTTGGCTGGTGCGTGAGTTCGTGGTCGGGATTCCCCTACGGCGAGCAGCAGACCGCGGGCGGGTTCATCGCCCTCGCGCTGGTCGCCCTCTGGCTCGACCGGCGCTTCCTGGCCCGGGTGCTGCAGCGTGCGCTCGGGCTTTGCCCTCCGCTCCCGGATGAGAGCGAAGAGGGGCTCAGCTACCGCGCCGGAACGCTTGGCGTGGTGGCCGGGCTCGGGGTGCTGTGGTGGCTCTTTCAGCGCGGCGGCATGGCGGCCTGGGTGACCGGCATCTTCCTCGCCCACTACTTCCTGATGATCATGGTGATGTGCCGCGTGCGGGCCCAGCTCGGCCCCCCGAGCCACCAGTTCTACGGCGCCATGCCGGGCTGGGTGCTGCCGACCGTGGCCGGCACTGACGCCCTGGGACCGCGCACCCTCGGCATGCTCTACATGCTGCGGCCGCTGCTGCTGGAGCAGCGCAACAACCCCATGCCCAACCAGATCGAGGGGCTGAAGATGGCGGAGGGCGGCCGCATGGACCGGCGGCGCCTCACTCTCGTCATGGCCGTCGTTCCGATGGTGGCGCTCGTCGCCTTCTTCTGGGCCACGCTCCACACGGGATACCACTTCGGCATGGCTTCGGGGCACACCGTCGGGTGGTACACCCGCATCGGGGGCTGGGCCACCGATGGCCTCCGTTCGGACGCAGAGAATCCCGCCGGCCCCCAGTGGGGCGGGTCGCTGGCGATCCTGATCTCCCTGGCCATCACCTCGGTGCTCTACTACCTGAAGCTGCAGTTCGCATGGTGGCCGCTGCACCCGGTCGCCTACCCCATCTCTACCTCCAACACCATCGCCGGCATCACTCCCGCGCTCTTCCTCACCTGGCTGGTCAAGTCCCTGCTGCTCCGGTACGGCGGACTGCGCGCCCACCGCACCGCGCTGCCATTGTTCCTGGGCCTGCTGGCTGGGGATGCCACCGTCTCCCTTCTGCGTGAGGTGGTGTTCTCTCTGCTGGGCCGACGGGTGTAGGAGGTTCATCGGCGGGCGTGTATACCTCACACAGGGCTACCCCGCAGGGCCAGTGAGGGGGGGAGGATGAGGGGTAGGCTCTGTGTCCTGGCGTGCGCGGCGGTGCTAGTCGGCGTCGGTGTCGTTGTGGGTCCCCATGATGGTCCAGGTGCCGGTCGTGGGCTCGTAGACGTAAAAGAACGTGCTCCAGTGGGAATGGGGCTTGGCGAAAGTGTCCTGGTAGGTCGCCCTTCCGAACGCGTACATCTTCTGGGTACGGGACGCCACTATGGCTCGGGTTTCTTGGTCGGTGAGCGGATGCGTGAGCAGGGAATGAAGGGTAGTGTTGGGGAGAAAAAGGCTGGCGCTGACGGTCGAGCCCGCGGCGAAGTTCGGGGTGTAGTGCGTCTTCGCTGCTTTGTTCTCCATGCCTACCAGGGCGCGAAACTTTCGCGCGGGCGTTTTGCCAGAGTTCAGCCAACTTACATCAATGCTGAATACCGGCGCCTCTTTGCTCCCTTGTGGGCCGTCAATTCTGAGAGGCCCGATCCACGGACGTTGCTCGATGCGCCACATCTCGATGGTCTTTTCCAGGGCGTGCCTGTTGTCCTCCAGGGCCCTGCGGCTGTAGTCGGCGCTGCGGTACATACTGTCGGCGGACCCCTGGCTAGCCGTCGCGATGGACTTCTGGGCTTCCGTGATTGCTTGCGTCTGCGCGTCTCGGTTTGCCGCATCATCGTGCTCTTGGGTGAGGATACGGGTCTGTTGACAGAGAACGACCAACTGGAACGCAGTTACGATCAACATTCCAACGGCAATCATGATCTCGGGCATGGTCCAGCGTTTCACGCCTCGCTTCCACCAGGTAGCGAGGCGCTCACGCAGCGTCGGCCTCCAAATAGGCAGCGTCATGGCTGGATGTTCCTTCTGGCCAGCTTCATCCTTGGCTATCTGGGGTTCTCTTGTCTGTCTGAGGCTGGTTCCCTCCTGGACGCGCCATGGAGGTGGTGGCTGCCTCCTCTCGCGCTTAGTATTCTGGTGTTGACGGTCGCATGGATCCTCGCCTATCAAGGTGCAAAGATGGTCTTGTCACTATGAGAACCAAGAGCCCCGTAACTGAGTGGCGCGAGCAGTACGGGCTATCCATGGCCGAGTTAGCCGACCTCTGTAACGTGACTGAGGGGGAGATCGCCCGCTTCGAAGCGGGCGAAGAGGGCCTGATCGGCGAGATACAGGACCGCCTGACGCAGCGCGGCGAGACGGCAGCGGGGCGCCCGAAGGCGCCCCGCTCTTACGAGAGCACGCGCAATAGCCAGGGTGTACCCGTGGCCGTCCTCAGGGTCTGATCTGGTTCCAGTTCCGGCAGCACGGGTAGGTGCAGTTCTGGATGCCGCCGGTGATCGCCCAGTCCGTGCGATTCGGCTGCGCGTGGTCTATGGTGTTGCTGATGATCGCTTCCGAGCTCATCCAGGCCGCGTGACCATCTGCGTAGCCCAGGTTCGCGCCTCCCAGGTGGCGGGCCTGGCAGAATGTCTTGCGGTACTCGATATCCGTCGCCAGGCGGAGACTGCCCGCGCCGCAGGCCTGGCTGTGCTCGCAGTCCGGATTGTCCCACTGGGCGTGAAGATTATCCGTCGTGTCGTTCCAGCACACGCCGCCGACCATGCAGCAGGCGAGACCGCAGACATCGGGGTAGGCCGCCAGGTTGGCGTCCCACATCGTGTCAATCGCCCCCGTCTCGCCGACCACGACATGCTTGGCGGGGTCGTCAATCTGGCCGGTCTTCAGCTCATAGGTCGTGGGGCACCCGATGGTCTGCTCGAAGCCGCCCACCACCCGCGTGCCGGAGGTGTCGGTGCGATTCGTGGGGCACGCCTCCTGCGCGAAGGAGTCGGTGATGCTGCCGCCCCAGCCGGGCGGGTATATCCCCGTGCAGATCGTGCCATAGCACCCCCATACGTCCTGGTCCTCGTACGCCATGGTGTGAGCGAACCAGTCCGGCCCGGGGCAGATGCTGATGGTCGGGATGCGCTTGGCGCTGGGGCAGCGCCAGACGTCTCGGTTCTTCACGTACTCATCGAAGATGACCGGCCACCTCAGGTACGGATTTGCCGCAGTCGCGTACTGGCAGTTGCTCTTCTGGCCATGCTCATCGAAGGCGGCTTGCACCTCCGCCCGGTGCTCGCTCGGCGGAAACCTATCGTAGTCGGTCAGGTACATCTGGATGGCGAGGGCGATGTTCTTCACATTCGAGAGACACTGGATCTTGCGCGCCGATTCCCTGGCGCGCGCGAACACAGGAAACAGCATCGCGGCGAGGATCGCAATGATCGCGATCACCACCAACAGCTCGATCAGCGTGAAGCCACGGCGTCTCGTCAACACCGGTTCCTCCCTCCTCCTTCGAGGCCACGCTCTGCCCCCCCCGTTCGGCAGGAGCTCGCTCCTGCCCAGTCGGCACTTCGAGTGCCTCGCCCCCGGCTCGGCCCGTCCCCTGACGGACTGCACCGCCGCGGTGGTATTGCGCCTAGTGCAAGGGAATCCCTCTTGTCGGCCCTGATGTGGCGCAAGGCTCAGGACTGGACGAAGTGATGACCCCAGGAGCACGGGGAGAGCGCGGCCCCACTCCTACCCGCTCACCACCCGCATGGCGAGGTCAGCCCATTCCCAGAGCCGCTGCGGCCGATAGCGGACCGTGCTGATGTCCTTCAAGATGAGCTCGACCGGGCAGCCGTGAAGGGCGCACTGCTCCAGCGTGTTCCGCAGGTCCCTCTCCACCCGATCCGGCTCCCACCTGTCCCCGGCCAGCAGGGCGGGGCTGGGTTTGCGGGAGAAGACGAAGTCCCGCCCGATTCGCTCCGCGCCCTTCGCCACGTCCACCCACGGACTCATCGAGATCTTCCTGACGTGCGGCATCTGTCGGATGATCTCGATCTTCCCGTCCAGCGGCTCACAGCAGCCGTAGTAGCCGAGGCCGAAGCGCGAGAACCACTTGGCGGCGTAGTCCAGCCAGAACTCCTTGTGCATGGCCGGGGAGACCGTCGAGAACACCTGGGCCATGCCGTAGGTCCACAGGTCCCGCGCCCGCGGCCGCCCGGGGTCATAGCCCGGGGCGGGAAGCTCGTCCGTGTACGCGCCGGTGCAGTGGATGGTGTGCTGTCCGAAGCCTAACAGCCCCTGTCGCTCGAGCTGGCCGAGCAGAGAGAGATGCACCTCGGTGAGGCGGGACACGATCCGGTGCATGAACTCGGGCCTGTCCACCAGGTCGAGGATGGTGTGTTCCGGGCTGCGCCACTGGACGATGATGTCCCACGGTGCGAATACCGGGAACCGCCCCTGCATCCGCACGCCGAGCACGCCGCCGAAGACCTCCTGTGCTTTCTCCTCGGCCTCCGCGGTGGCCCTCTCGTCGAGCCACACCTCCGGGTCGCGAATCTTCCGGAGATCATCCTCGGTCTGAAGTTGGTCAGTGTAGGCATGACCGACGACATCGTTCCTCGGATCGGTGACCGCGATCCTCTGGGCGATCGGCAGCCCGAAGCCTTCACCGTGGATGACCTTCGGGACCTCCACCACCGGCTCGACCACCATGTCCGCCCGCATGTGTCGCCACGCATAGAGGGTCCGGCGCAGCGTGGTCTCGGTTCCCCGGCAGAACTGGTCCTCGGTCTGGAGGACGAGCTCTTCCCCCACCTCCATCTCGTGCCATGGGATCTGGTCTACCATGACCATGGGGCGAACGGGCCGGAGGCCGTTGAGCGCCTTCCAGAGGGAGATCGTCTCCTGCTGCACGGGCAGGGCCGCGATCTCGGCCACCTGCTGCGCGAGCAGCCTCAGAGTATCCCGGTCCTTCCGGCTCACCGGCATCGGCGGCGCTCCGTTCCTGGTGGTCGCCCCCTCGCACTGGCCCCTTCCCGGCGCCCGCCTTCGATACCTCCTGCCGCCAGGCGAACGAAAAGTGGTGCGCCGCTTCGCCGGCCGAAGGAGGATCGTGCAGGCGGCAAGCAGAACCCCGCATTCCAGATGCATGTACCTCAGTGCGTCGGAACCGTAGTGCTCCGGAGGCGGAAGATGGCGGGCAGCTCAGGAGGCGGTATCTCGAGGCGTGACTTCCTTCGTCAGGCGGCGGCCGGGGCGATGGCCGCGGCCGGCATGGGATCGGGTCTGGCGGCCGCCGGGGCCGGGACAGACCCGGGGCCGGCGAGCTCAGGGGCCCAGTCGGCCGTGCAGCTGCCGGAGGGCGTGAGCGCGGTCTGGGATCTGGTCAAGGCCTTCCAGGAGCAGACACCCACTCGCGCCAGTGTCTGCATAAACGGGCTGTGGCGCTGGCAGCCGGCCACAGAGAAGGCCGATCAGTTGCCGGCCGGCGCGTGGGGGTACTACAAGGTGCCGGGGGACTGGCCCGGGATCAGCGACTATATGCATAAGGAGTCGCAGACCCTCTATCCGCACCCGGAGTGGAAGGCAACGCGGCTCGACGGGGTCACCTCGGCCTGGTACCAGCGGGAGATCACCGTTCCGAAGGAGTGGGCGGGACGGCGGATCGCGCTCTCCGCGGAGTGCGTGAATTCCTATGCGGGGGTGTTCATTGACGGCAAGGAGGTGGGCGAGATCCTCTTCCCCGCGGGCGAAGTTGACCTGACCGCGTACTGCGTGCCCGGGCGAACGTACCTGCTGAGCCTGCAGGTGGTGGCGCTGCCGTTGCGGGGGGTGATGCTCTCGTACAGCGACACCAACGCGGCGAAGCAGGTGGCGGGTTCGGTGGAGCGGCGGGGCCTGGTCGGGGACGTGTTCCTAGTGGGCACGCCCAAGGGAGCGCGTATCGAGGAGGTGCGGGTAGACACCTCGGTGCGGAAGAAGGCGATCACCGTCACCACCGCGCTCACCGGGCTGGCCGCCAATGCGGAGTACACGCTGCACGCGAAGGTGCTGGAGAAGGGCCGCGTGGTGCACACCATGCAGACCGCGCCGTTCCCCGCGGCGGACCTGAAGAACGGGCACTTCGTCTTCACCGACGCGTGGCTGGCGAAGAAGCTGTGGGATATCCACACACCGGAGAACACGTACGAGCTGAGTGTCTCGCTGCAGAGCGCGGGCAAGGTGGCGGACACCGCGCTGACGGTGCGCTTCGGGTATCGAGAGTTCTGGATTGACGGCAAGGACTTCTACCTCAATGGGACGCGGCTCTTCATCTCCTGCGTGCCGGCGGACAACGCGGGAGTGAGCGCGTACATGTCCAGCTATGCTCCCGCGCGGGAGAGCTTCGAGCGGCTCAAGGGGATGGGGATCAACTTCGTCTACGGGCATAACTACGGGTGCGAACCGGGCTCGCATCTGCAGTTCGAAGAACTGCTGCGCGCGGCCGATGACGTGGGGATGCTCTTCGCCCTCTCCCAGCCGCACTTCGGGCACTATGACTGGGAGGCCGAGGACGCGGACCGGAACAACGGCTACGCCCGGCACGCGGCCTTCTATGTGCATGTCGCGGGGAGCCATCCCTCGGTGGTGGCCTACTCGACCAGCCACAACGGCTGCGGCTACAACGACGATATGAACCCGGACATGATAGACGGGCGGCAGCGGCCGGCGAATCAGTGGTCGGACCGCAACGCGGCGCGAGCGATGCGGGCGCAGGCCATCATCGAATCGCTCGATCCGGCGCGCATCGTCTACCACCACTCCTCCGGCAACCTGGGCGCGATGCACACCAGCAACTTCTACCCGAACTGGGCGCCGGCGCAGGAGCTGTCGGATTGGCTCGAGCACTGGGCGACCGTCGGCGTGAAGCCCTTCTTCACGGTCGAGTATTCAGCCCCCATGACCTGGGACTGGACCATGTACCGCGGCTGGTACAAGGGCGAGCGCACCTTCGGGAGCGCGGTGGTGCCGTGGGAGTTCTGCCAGGCCGAGTGGAGCGCGCAGTGCCTGGGTGACCGCGCGTACAAGATCACGGAGCCAGAGAAGGTAAATCTCCGGTGGGAGGCGGCACAGTTCCGTGCCGGCAAGCTGTGGTACCGCTGGGATTACCCCAACCAAGTGGGGGCGAAGGTCTTCGATGATCAGCACGAGATCTGCGGCCGGTACACGGAGGACAACTGGCGGGCCTATCGCACCTGGGGCATGTCGGGCAACTCGCCCTGGGATTCGGCGTTCTACTGGCGGCTCAAGCCGGGCGTGAACCGAGCGCGGCGCGAGTTGGTGGTGGACTGGGGGAACCTCCAGCGGCCGGGATTCAGCGCCGACTACATCGGCGAGCAGTACGAGCGCATGGACATGGCCTACCAACTCTCGGACTGGGAGGCGACCGCCGATGGGCAGGCGCTGCTGCGCAACAACCAGCCCCTGCTCGCCTACATCGCCGGCAAGCCGGCCCGCTTCACCAGCAAGGACCACAACTTCCATCCGGGGGAGGTGGTCGAGAAGCAGTTGGTCATCATCAACAACTCGCGCGCGCCGGTCACGTGCGACTACCAGTGGTCGCTCAACCCGCCGCGGCCTATTGAGTCCGGGCGCGGGAGGGTCGTCGTGCCGACCGGCGACCAGGCGCGGGTTGAGATTCGCTGCGCGCTGCCGCCCGCGCTCGAACCTGGCACATACGAGCTGACCGCGACCGCCAGATTCGACAGCGGAGAGAGCCAGACGGATTCCTTCGTGATTCACGTCATGCCGCATCCACCGGCCGTTCGGGCGAGCGCGGCGATCGCACTCTTCGACCCCAAGGGCGAGACCGGCGCGCTGCTCGCCGCGATGGGGCTCCCCTGCCGCCCCGTCGGCGCCGACGACGATCTCTCGCCCTACCAGGTGCTCGTGATCGGCAAGGGCGCCCTGACCGTGGACGGGCCGGGGCCGAACCTCGCCCGGGTGCGCCAGGGACTGAAGGTGATCCTGTTCGAGCAGACCTCCGAGGCCCTGGAGAAGCGGCTTGGCTTCCGGGTCGCGGAGTACGGGCTGCGCCAGGTATTCCCCCGCGTGCCGGGCCACCGGCTGCTGCAGGGCCTGGGCGAGGAGCACCTCCGCGACTGGCGCGGGGAGGCGACGCTCACGCCGCCGCGGCTCAAGTACACGAACAACGACGACGTCTTCAACGGCGCCAACGTGGTGAAATGGTGCGACATCCCGGTAACGCGGGTGTGGCGCTGTGGCAACCGCGGCAACCTCGTCTCCGTGCTCATCGAGAAACCCGCTCGCGGCGACTTTCTCCCCCTCCTGGACGGTGGCTTCGGCCTCCAGTACAGCCCCCTGCTGGAGTACCGCGAGGGAGAGGGCATGATCCTCTTCTGCCAGATGGACGTGACCGCCCGCAGCGAGAACGACCCCGCGGCCGAGACGCTGGTCCACAGTATCCTCGACTACGTGTCCTCCTGGCAGCCCAGCCCCAACCGCGAGGCCGTCTATGCCGGCGATCCCGCCGGGCGCACCTACCTCGAGGCCGCCGGCCTCGCGGTCCGTCCCTACCAGCGCGGTCCGCTCTCCTCGGGCCAGGCGCTCATCGTCGGGCCTGGCGGAGGAGCCCAGTTGGCCGCCAGCGCGCCCGCCATCGCCTCCTGGCTGAAATCCCGTGGCCATCTCCTGGCGATCGGCCTCGACGAGGCCGAGGCGAACGCCTTCCTTCCGTTCCGCGTGAGCATGAAGAGAGAAGAGCATATCGCCGCCCAGTTCGGGCGGGCCGATGTAGACTCACCGCTGACAGGCGTCGGCTGCGCGGACACCCTGATCCGCGACCCGCGCGAGCTGCCTCTCCTCACCGGCGGCGCCTCGGCGGTGGGCGACGGCGTGCTGGCCGTGGGCGGCGACGGGAACGTGGTCTTCTGTCAGTTGGCGCCCTGGCAGTTCGAGTACCGCAGCCCAGACGCCCCTTCCGCGCCGGCCATCGAAACCTTGAAGATGAACCTCAAGCGGACCTACCGCCGCACCAGCGTCTTGCTGGCCCGCCTGCTGGGCAATATGGGAGTGGCCGGCGCCACTCCCCTCTTGGGCCGCTTCCATGAACCCTTGGCGGCGGGCAGCACGGACAAGCGCTGGCTCGATGGTCTCTACCTGGACCAGCCCGAAGAATGGGATGACCCCTATCGCTTCTTCCGGTGGTAACCCGCGTTGTGGGAGCCCCGTCCCCGGGGCGATGATGAACCCAGGTCGCCGGGAGGACCCGGCTCCCACAGTCCCGGGGTGGACGGACCCACCTTCGCTCAGAAATAGTAATACCGGTACGTTTGCTGGTGCAGAATGCAGCCGACGAGGGACCAGCCGACCCCGACGAAGGCCTCGCCGATCACCAGCCCGAGGAAGAACGGCAGGGCCTGTGTGTAGCCGCGGCGGCCG
>Ga0315281_10003553_pt1 | contig 22800 bp, 24 predicted proteins | sample YL17G07_0_MG_FD_204540 | JGI IMG/M metagenome (GOLD analysis project Ga0315281, IMG submission 204540) | Sediment microbial communities from Yellowstone Lake, YNP, Wyoming, USA - YL17G07_0 | ecosystem: Environmental > Aquatic > Freshwater > Lake > Sediment | place: USA: Wyoming | collected... | reverse complement strand
ACCTTTGCTGAGCCAGATCGCTTCCCTGCGGTACGCTGGACATCGACGGGACCTCCTCAGGACTACGGCGCTCTTTACTCACGCCTATCCTGAGGGGCCCGTCTTACACATTCAATGGATCACTTCTTCCGGTGGCGGCCCGGACTCAGGCGGACTTCCGGCGTTTCGGTGCGGGTTTCGGCGCTGCGCGCTCGGCCGTGACCGACCGCAGCTTCTCCAGGATCCACATCCGGGCGAGCGTCGTCGGGCCGATGCCCAGTTCGGTCGCCTCGCGGCGAAGCGCCGCCCACTTATCGGAGGTCAGCCGCACCGGCACAACCTTGTCGAGCGGCGCCTTGACCTCGATTTCGACGACTTCGTCGGTGTCGTCCCAGGCGTTCCCGCCGGCGTCGATACGCTCGATTTCGCGCTCGATTTCGTCTTCCCAGTGTTTCATCTTCTTGACTGCCATCTTCGCCATCCTCACTTCCGGCCGTAGAGCCTGCGCTCCGCCGCCAGCATGTCGCGGGCCGTTACGACGGTCCACCTGCCTGGGCTGTGGTAACTCAACACAACGAGCAGATAGCGCCCCTCACTCGTACGTCCGAACACCCTGTGCAGCCCTTCACGCCCGCGCCGGACGGCGATACGACGAGAGAGACAGACCTCCTCCACATCGTCGAAGACGACCCCGTGCTTGCGCTCGATCTTTTCGAGCGTGCGCTCACTGATATCGAGGGCGTGTAGCCGCATCGCGTTGAGCGTATACCAAATGTATACACGCCGTCAACTCGATCTGCGCGGGGGAACCATCCCGCCCGCGCAGGTGTACAACTAGCAGGTGGACAGCGCGTTGTTCGATGAAGCACAGGCCACCGCGGGCGCGGCGCGAGGCGACAGCGCCGCCTTTGGCGCGCTCGTCGAGCGGTACCAGGAGGTCGCGTTTCGCGCGGCGTACCTGATCGTGCGCGAGGCGCCTGCCGCCGAGGACGTGGCACAGGAGGCGTTCATCCGCGCCTACCGGCAGATGCGTTCGTTCCGTCAGGGCGAGCCGTTCCGGCCGTGGCTGCTGCGCATCGTCACCAACCTCGCGCTGAACGAGGTGCGGTCCCGCAGTCGCCGCCGCGGCCTGTTCGCCCGCGCCGCAATCTTCGAGCGCAGCGACGCCGATCCTCCGGACGACGATCTAGCCGCGCAGGACGAGTCGGCCGCGCTCCTCCGCGCGATCGCGGAACTGCCGGAAGATGACCGCGTCGTCCTGCACCTCCGCTACTTTCTGGAACTGCCGGAGCGCGAGATCGCCGCCGCGATCGGCAAGCCGGCGGGCACGGTGAAGTCGCGGCTGCATCGCGCAGGCAGGCGGCTGCGGGATCTGGTCGAAGCAAAGTATCCGGAGCTGACGGAGCGCATCGATGGATGAGCTGATCTTCGAAGAGGCAGTGCGGCGCATCGCAGCCAGAGCGGCATACCCGCCGACGCCGCAGCTGCGCGCCCGCGTGCTCGACGCGATCGCGGCGGGCCGAGCGTCGGCCCCTTCGCGCACGCGACAGCTCGCGCCATCGCCGATCCTCCGGTTCGCCATCGTTGCGTCGATTGCGGCGGCCGTCGTTGCGATCGCCGTCGCCCTCTCGGTGCCATCGTCGCGCTCCGCCATCGCCGAGTTCTTCGGCATCGAGGGCTCGCGCATCGAGCTCCTGCCGACGCCCGCGCCCGGCGTGACGCCGACGCCCTTCCCCACACCCGGAGGCATCGAGTCGTACGCCACGCCGTCGTCACTCGACGGCGTGCAGCGTGACCTGGGTTTCTCCGTGGCGCTGCCGGCGGTCGAGGGTGGTCCGCCGGCGGTGTATGTCGCCGTCTACTTCGGCTTTGCAGTGGTGCTGCGGTACGACGCCTTCGACCTGTGGGAAGTGCGACTGGCGGGCGGCACGATCGGCAAAGGCGTGCCGGCGGATGACGTCTTCGCCAAGGCTGTCGGCGGCGGCACGAAAATCGAAGACCTGACGATCAAGGCACGGCCTGCTACGTGGATCAGCGGCGGCGCGCACATCGTGCGCTTCATCGACGCAGACGGCCGCGAAGTGGCCGCGTCAGTGCGGACCGTGGGCCGCAACACGCTGATCTGGCGTACCGACGACTTCTTCTACCGGCTCGAGACCGATCTGTCCGAAGCAGAGGCTATCCGCATCGCTAATTCGCTGCCGTAGCGCGTTCCGGAGCCGAAGCGGAGGGGTGCCGTAGGGCTGGCGTCGGGAACCGCGGCGCCCGCTGAGGTGTACTCATAGCGTTCAGGAGGGACGCTATGAGCCTGCCTCGATTCTTCATCTTGCCCGTGGCCCTGCTCGCTGCCACGGCGGGCTACATCGCGCTGAACCCCGGCGCCGGCCCCGTGGCCCAGGTAGCGGGCGTGCCGACGCCGACGGAAGCGCACGCACGCCTCGTCGCCCCGACCGCGACTCCGGCGCCGGCGGACGAGCTTCCGGACGGGCTCAGCGGCAAGCTGACGTACCGCACGGGGCGCGACGAGGTGACGGTGCAGCTCCCAGAGGCCGGCGAACTCGACCGCCGGCCGGTCCAGTTCGGGCCGCACGCGCTCACCTCCGCCGACGGCATGTGGACGGCGGACAGGGACTGCGCGACGCCGGCCGGCGGCGCCCGGAGCTGCTCGCTGGTGCTGACGGCGACGGATGGGCGGGTCCGCAACCTGCAGCTCGACATCGATCTGCAATGGTCGCGCGCGGTGCAATGGTCGCCGGCGGGCCATCAGCTTGCAATGCTGGTCTCCGGCGAACACGGCAGCCGGCTGGCCATCCTCAACGAGCCCTACGCCGGCTCGGGCGCCGCCTCGTCTCAGCGTGGTATCGGGCTCGAGTCCGCCAACGTCAGCGCGTTCGCATGGACGAACGACATCATGCGGGCAGACGGCCACGAGGTCGGCGGCATCATCGCCGCACGTGGCGACGGCGACGGATACGCGCTCGTGCAGATCGATGCCGACAGCGGCGAGGAGCGGGTGCTTGCGACGCTGCGAGAACTGCCGAACTTCTTCTATCCGTCGCCGGACCACTCGATGGTCGCGTTCACGGGAAGCAGCGTCGACGGATGGCACCTGTTCCTCTACGACAACCGTCATCGCGACGAAGTGCGCGACCTCGGCCCGATGGGATCGGACGGACCGGACGGCAAGCCGGTCGTGCAGAGCACACCCGACGTCAAGATCCCGATGTACATCGCCTGGTCGCCGGACGGCAAGACGCTCGCGTTCGGCGGCGGGCTGGAGCCGCCCTACGTGATGACGATCATCGACATCGCCTCAGGGGACATGCACCGGACGCAGTTCCCGGACGGCTATCCGGGCGAGATCGCCTGGAGCCCCGACGGCACGCGGCTCGCCGTGTCGACGTACAACATCCCGCGCACGCACCACGAGTCGTGGGTGGTCGATCCGGCGACGGGCGTCGCGCGCGACGTGCTGTCCGGCTGCGTGATCGTCTGGTCGCCCGACAGCCGCTTCCTGGCGATCCACGGCGAAAAGGAGCCAGGCATCGCCATCGCCGACGTCGAGACGCTGCAGCACGCGCAGCTCACGCACACCGCCGGCGACACGCCGCTGCGCTGGGAGCGATGACGCACACGGGCGTTTGCGACCGCCCACATTGGACCGCCGGATGGCAGGAGGAGGCTCCCTATGCGTCACGTGATTATTTCGTTCAGCGTAGCGGTGCTGCTGGCGGCGGCCGCGGCGTGGCCGACAGGGGGTACCGCGTCGGCGGGTGGCGCCTGTCGAGGCCAGCCGGTGACCGACGAGGCGGCGGACGCCGTCATCATGACTGCCAACTGCTTCGTCCCCACTATCATCCGGATCGATGCGGGTGCGACGGTCACGTGGTTCAGCCACGACAACGCGTCGCACACGGTGACGGGCGCGAACGCCAGCTGGGGCAGCTTTGAGGAGGTCCCGGAAGGCGCGCAGCACAGCGAGGTGTTCCACACCGCAGGCGTGTTCCCGTACTACTGCTTCCTGCACCCGGGCATGATCGGCGCGGTCGTCGTCGGCAATGGCGGAGCAGCCGCGTCGATGGCGGGCACGGACGGCGGCAGGAGCATGAGCATTGTCGTCGGGGCGCCGGCAGCATTCGCGGGCGCGGTGGTCGCCATCGCCGCTGCCGCGGCGCTGCTCCGCGGCAGACGTCGGCACCGGGCGCGTCCCTGAACTTCCCCACACGCAGCAGGCACGCGGCCGCGTGCCCCTACACCCCGGCACGACAAAGCGGCCCCGATCTTCCGATTGGGGCCGCTCACGAACCTACAACCTATAACCTACAACCTACAACCTACCTACAGCCGCTCGATGATCGTCGCGGTGCCGATGCCGCCGCCGCAGCACATCACCTCGTGGCCGTAGCGGCCGCCGGTGCGCTCCAGCTCGTGCAGCAGGGTGGTCATCAGGCGGGCGCCGGTGCAGCCGAGCGGGTGGCCCAGCGCGATGGCGCCGCCGTTGACGTTCGTCTTCGCCAGGTCGTAGCCGGTCTCCTTCGCCCACGCGAGGACGACGGCGGCGAACGCCTCGTTGATCTCGACGCGGTCGATGTCTTCCATCCGCAGTCCGGCCTTCTTCAGCACGGCCGGCGTCGCCGTGATCGGGCCGGTGAGCATCAGGTGCGGGTCGGAGCCCACCACCGCCTGCGCGACGATGCGAGCGCGCGGCCGCAGACCCAGCTCCTTCGCCTTCTCGGCGGACATCAGCAGAATGGCGGAGGCACCGTCGGTGATCTGGCTGGAGTTGCCGGCGTGGTGCAGGCCGTTCTCGCCGAACGACGGCTGCAAGGTGCTGAGCTTCTCGAGCGTGCTCGCGCGGATGCCCTCGTCGACCTTGAAGACGCCCTTGACGCCCTCGTGCTCCACCTCGACCGGCAGGATCTCCTTCTCGAACTTGCCGGAGTCGCTGGCCGCCTTGGCGCGCCGCTGGCTCTCGACCGCGAACTCATCGAGCTGCTGGCGCGTGATGCCCCACTTGCGGGCGATGTTGTCGGCGGCGACGCCCTGCGACGTCAGGTCGTACTTCTCGCGCATGTGCTCGGTGAAGGGGAAGCCCGCCACCTTGAAGTTCGAGCCCATCGGCACGCGCGACATCCCTTCGACGCCGCCGCCGATGGCGATGTCGACGACGCCGGCCGCGACCAGGTTCGCCGCGAAGTGGATCGCCTGCTGCGCCGAGCCGCACTGGCGGTCGACCGTCGTGCCCGGCACTTCGATCGGAAAGCCCGCCTCCAGCACGACGTTGCGGCCGATGTTCGCGGCCTGCTCGCCGACCTGCGACACGTTGCCCCAGACGACGTCGCCCACCAGGCCGGCGTCGATGCCGGCGCGGTCCACGACCTCGCGCAGCACTTTCGCGCCGAGCGTGACCGGGTGCGTGCCCGAGAGCATGCCGTTGCGGCGACCCATGGCGGTCCGTACCGCCTCTACGATGACTACGTCCTTGGCCAAAGCGACCCCTCCTCCTGCTGTGTTGGTATGAAGTTTGTGCAACACAGTCTACTACCCGTTGCGCATATGGCCTACCCCTCGGGCGCTTTTGTGCGCAAATCGAAGCAACAGGCGCAGCGCGTCCGGCCGAGCCGGAGGCCGGTAAGGGGCGCGTGCCGAGCCGGATTGACCTGCGAGGGCCTGCCCACACGTCCTGGAGCCGTCAGTCAGGCCCACGCAGCCGGGAACTGCGTGAGGGAGAGCGTGTTCCCGTCGGGGTCGCGGAACCAGGCGACCCTGGCGCCATCGGGCGTGGCCCAGATGCCGAGATCGTCCTGCGGCAGGCCGTCGTACCGCTCGAACTTGACGCCGGCCGCCGCCAGCCGGGCCACCGTCGCCGCCGCGTCGGCCACGGCCCAGCCCAGCACCGTGTGGCGCGCGGGCGCCAGCTCCGGCACCTTCGCGATGCGCAGCATCGTGCCGTTCGCGTCGAACACCAGCGCGAACAGCTCGTCGGCGACCAGCCGCAGGCCGAGCACGTCCTCGTAGAACGCCCGCGCACGATCGGCATCGGTGGTTGCCACGAAGGCGATGACATCGCAAGACCCGAGCACGATGATCTCCTCTCCCACGCCCGACGGCGTATTCGGGCACCCGCAGAGCCCCTGCGGCCCCTACCCGCCAGCATAGACCCCCACCGCGAACCAGCAACTGACGACTGACGACCGACGACCGACGACTGACGACTGACGACTGACGACTGACGACTGACGACTGACGACTGACGACTGACGACTGACGACTGACGACTGACGACTGACGACCGGCGACCGACGACCTACCTGCCTTGTCCGAAGCCGGGGCCGCCATTACCTTGCCCTCATGAAGGACGCCGACAACAATCCGAATACCGTCCCTGCGCCCATCGACCCGATGGCCTACTACTTCCAGGACGTGCTGCTGCTCAACAAGCCGGACGCTGTGCGGCTCTACCTCATCCGCCACGGGCAGTCGGCCAGCAACGAGGCGCGCGAGCTGGGCAAGGCCGGCGAGCACAACCCGCCCCTCACGGCCGTCGGCGAGGAGCAGGCGCGCCGGCTGGGCGAGCGCATGGCGGCGTACGGCGTCGATGCGATCTACAGCAGCCCGCTCCAGCGCGCCTACAACACGGGCGCCGCCATCGCGCGGATCACGAACCACGAGATCATCGTGATCGACGACCTGCAGGAGATCAACGAGCCGATGAAGGGCACGATGGGCCCCGACCCGCAGGCAGCGCTGCCCGCAGGCGTGACGCACCGCGACGTGAAGGCGAAGTTCGAGGCGGACCCGGTCTGGGACAACCTGCCCGGCTCTGAGAACAGCGCCCACTTCCGCACGCGCATCGTGCGGGCGATCGACGGCATCATCGCCGCCAACGCCGGCAAGAAGGTGGCGATCACCTGCCACGGCGGCGTCATCCAGTCGTACGTGGCGCACGTCCTGGGGCTGCGGACGGACTTCCCGTTCTACTGCTTCAACGCCTCGATCACGTCGGTGCGCGCGCACGAGAATCGCCGCGCGCTCTGGCGGCTCAACGACCTCGGCCACCTCGAAGGGACGCGGATGACGTGAGGCGCCGCACAGGCGGCCTCATCCGCACGACGGACGGGCGCGCTGCCGATGCCTGAGATCGCGTCCGCCAAGCTCAGCATCCGCACCGAGCTGCTGCCCAGCGGCGCCGCGGCGCGCGTGGTCGACGTCGGCTGCGGCGACGGGCGGCACATCCTGGAGGCGGCGCGACGCGGCTGCTTCGCCGTCGGCCTCGACTACGACGCCAGCGCGCTGCGTGATGCGCGGCTGCGCCTCGGCGCACAGCGGGTGGACCTGATCGCCGGCGACGCGACGCGGCTCCCCTTCCGCGACGGCGCGTTCGACGCGGTGATCTGCACCGAGACGCTGGAGCACCTCCCCGACGACGACGACGCCATCGGCGAGATGGCGCGCGTGCTGCGCGGCGGCGGCACGCTGCTGGGCGCCGTCCCATCGCACTTCACCGAACTGCTCTTCTGGCGGCTGTCGCACGGCTACTGGCACACGCCCGGCGGCCACGTGCGCATCTACCGCCCGCGCGTCCTGTCGTCGAGGCTCCGGCGAGCCGGGCTCCGCGTCATCGACGTGCGTTATGTGCATTTCATCGACTCGATCGTCTGGCTGCGCTTCTGCCTGACCGACTTCCTGCGCCCGTCGAAGCCGGCCTCCGGCTACGAGGCGGCGATCATGCTCGCCGTCGCCGCCGAACGCCCCGTCGCGACGTGGCGCACGCGGCTGCGCTCGGGCATCGCCAGTTCGCGATTCATCGCCGCGATCGACGCCGCCGGCGCACTCGTCTGGCCGAAGAGCTTCACCTTCGTGGCACGCAAGGACTGAGCCGGCGCTGCGGCGAGTGAGGCTGAGTCGCCGATCCGCCGATACTATGCGCGTACCGCATATCAGATTGAGCAGGCAGACCAGCCAACAACCAACCGCGAACGGCCAACATCCAACGCCCGCTTGCTATGATGATTCAGCCGCAATGCATCGCCCGCACGGAGGCACCTTGACCGACGTTGGACGCATCTCCGAGGCCTTCTTCAGCAGCCGTTACGCCATCGACCAGACCGTCGCCGCCGGCCTGCTGGGCACGGCGATGAGCCGCGGCGGCGACCACGCCGAGCTGTTCTTCGAGCACCGCCAGGGGTCGAACATCACGTTCGAGCAGCAGGCCGTGAAGACGGCCAGCCGCAGCACGACGCAGGGCGTCGGCATCCGCGTGGTGCAGGGCGACGCCATCGGCTACGCCTACAGCGAAGACCTGAGCGTCGATGCGATGCGCCGGGCCGCAGACACGGCAGCGCGCATCGCGTCGAGAGGCGACAAAGCGGCCCCGGTCGATGTCATGCACTTCGAGTCGGCGGACTACTACCAGCCCGAAGCCAGCACGGTCGGCGTCGCGCCCGGCGACAAGGTGGAGCTGATCCGCCGCGCCGACGCCGCCGCGCGCGCCTTCGACGCCAGCATCGCCCGCGTCGACGTCAACTTCATCGACGAGCTGAAGCACGTGATGATCGTGTCGGGCGACGGGCGGATCGCCGGCGACGTGCAGCCGCTGGTGCGCTTCAACGTCTCCTGCCTCTCGGAACGCGACGCCAGCCGCCAGACGGCGCGCTGGGGCGGCGGCGGCCGGATGGGCATGGCCTACTTCGAGCAGCACTCGCCCGAATCGCTCGCCCGCGAGGCGGCGCGCCAGGCCGTCGTGCTGCAGTCCGCCATCGAGGCGCCGGCGGGCACGTTCCCGGTGGTGCTGGCGGCGGGCGACAGCGGCATCCTCCTGCACGAGGCGATCGGCCACGGGCTGGAGGCTGACTTTAACCGCAAGAAGACCAGCAACTACACCGACCAGGTCGGTAATCTCGTCGCCTCTGAGCTGTGCACCGTCGTCGACGACGGCACGATCGCCGACAGCCGCGGCAGCATCAACATCGACGACGAGGGCAACCTGCCGGGTTACAATGTGCTGATCGAAAACGGCGTGCTGCGCGGCTACATCCAGGACCACATGAGCACCAAGCACTTCGGCGTGGCGCCCACCGGCAACGGCCGCCGCCAGTCCTTCAAGCACAACCCGATGCCGCGGATGACCAACACCTACATGCTGGGCGGCCAGTCCAGCCCGGAGGAGATCATCCGCTCCGTGGAGCGCGGTATCTACTGCGTCGCCTTCAACGGCGGAAGCGTCAACATCAGCAACGGTGACTTCGTGTTCAGCGTCACCGAGGGGTATATGATCGAGGGCGGGAAGGTGACGGCGCCGATCCGCAACGTCAACCTCATCGGCAACGGGCCGGATGTGCTGCGCAAGGTGACCGCCGTCGGCAGCGACTTCGCGCTCAGCGACGGCCGCTGGACGTGCGGCAAGGACGGCCAGTCGGTGCCCGTGGGCGTCGGCATCCCGACGACGCTGATCAGTGGTATGACGGTCGGCGGCACGGCGATGTAATGTGCAGCGGGCGCCCGCTGCCCGGCGCCCACGACGTAGCGTGAAGCAGGCAGGAATAGCTTGAAGGGAGTCGCAGCATGAAGAAGTTGATCATCCTCGTGGCGATCGTGGCCATCGCGGCGTTCGCATTCTCGAAGCTCGGCGGCGGCAGCCACGAAGAACACGAGTTCGGCGCCTAGACCGCGCCGGACACAGGACAGGACGCTGATTGGACCTTAACGGCTCGATTTTCGACGGCATCAACGACCTCGCGGGGCACGTCGCGATCCTCGACCGCGTGATGGAGTGGGCGGCGCAATACGCCGTCTTCGCGATCTTCGCGATCGTCGTCGCGTCGTGGTTTATCCGCGCCGGGACGGGCGCCGACCGGCGCATGGCGGTGTACACCGCCGCCGCCGCGGCGGTCGTCGGGCTGGTGGTGACGCTGGCGATCCAGCACGTCTACTTTCATCCGCGCCCGTTCGTGGCACGGACCGATTACGTGCTGCTGGTGAATCACGGCGCGGACACGTCGTTCCCCTCGGAGCACACGACCGTGGCCTTCGGGATGGCAACCGGCATCGGCATGTACCGGCAGCGGCTGGGGGCGCTGCTGATCGCACTGGCGGCCGCCACCGCATTTTCGCGCGTGTTCGTCGGCATCCACTACCCCGGCGATGTCGCCGCGGGCGCGGCGATCGGTGCGCTGGCGGCGGCGGCCGTCTGGTCCGTGCGCGGGGCGTTCGGCTGGCTCGACCGCAACATCGTCATCCGACTCGTGCCGGCGCCGCTGCTCTGAGCGCTCCCAGAATTCCCGAGGTGCCATGAAGGAAGACCTGCTCTCCATCGCGAGCGACATCGTCGCGAGGGCCCGCGCGCTCGGCGCCGACGAGGCAGACGCGTACCTCGTCAGCGGCATCGAGTCGACCGTCACGGTGCGCAAGGGCGAGGTCGAGAAACTGCTGGAGGCGGGATCGCGCGGCGTCACCATCCGCGTCATCAAGGACAAGCGCACGGCGGTGTGCAGCACGTCCGACTTCACCCCGAAGATGCTCGACGAGATGGCGCGCACCGCCGTCGACCTGGCGAAGATCAGCGAGCCCGACGAGTACGCCGGTCTTCCCGCGAAGGAAGACCTCGCGAGCGAGATGGGCTCTGCGCTCCAGCTCTACGACGAGCGCATCGAGAGCCTGGGCGTCGACGAGATGAAGGAGATCGCACTGCGCGCGGAGCAGGCGGCGTTCGACTTCGACAAGCGCATCAGCAACTCCGAGGGCGCGGAGTTCTCCGGCGAGCGCGGCCAGATCGTGCTGGCGAACAGCCTCGGCTTCGCGGGCTCGTTCCCGTACACGACGGCGGCGTTCTCCGTCTCGGTGCTCGCCGACGACGAAGACGGGAAGAAGCAGAGCGACTACTGGTACTCCGCCGAGCACCTCTTCCACCGCTTGGCCTCGCCCGAGGACGTGGGGCGCCAGGCGGCATCACGCGTCGTCCGCAAGCTCAATGGCCGCAAGATCACGACGCGCGAGGTGCCCGTCGTGTGGGATCCGACGATGACGGCCGGGCTGCTGGGCGTCGTGGCCGGCGCGGCCAACGGCGAGTCGCTCTTCAAGCGCTCGACGTTCCTCGCCGATCTGGAAGGCCAGCAGGCGCTCTCGCCGCTCGTGTCGATCACGAACGACTCGACGCTGCCGGCTCGGCTGGGCTCGCGCCCGTTCGACGGCGAAGGTGTGCGCGCCCGCCGCAACGTCATCGTCGAAGGCGGCGTCTTCTCGCAGTTCCTGTTCGACAGCTACTACGCGCGGCGCACAGGCCGCCGCACCACGGGCAACGCCGTACGCGGCGGCGACACCATCGGCATCGGCGGCGGCAACCAGATCTGGGCGGCGGGCGAGACCGACCCGGCGGCGATGATCGCCTCGGTCGAAGATGGCCTCTACCTGACGGGCCTGATGGGCTTCGGCATCAACGCCACCACCGGCGACTTCTCGCGCGGCGCCAGCGGCGTCTGGATCGAACACGGGCAGCTTGCCTACCCGGTCGTCGAGATCAACGTCTCCGGCAACCTGAAGGACATGCTCCGCGACATCGATGCAGTCGGCAACGACCCGCAGTGGTTCGCCGGCAGCTGCGCCCCCACGATCCGGATGGCAAAGCTGATGGTGAGCGGCCTCTAGGCCAACATGGGTGCGCGCCCTCAGGTCATTGCGGGTGTTCCGTCCGAAGACCTCACTATGACGCCAAGCATCCTCCCGCGCCGCGTCCGGCTAGCCGCGCCCGCTGGTGACACGACGCAGCGCTTCCACTTCGCCGACGCCTACTGGTTCCGACTGCCGCTCCGTACCGTTGTCATCAGCCTCGCCGTGTTCGCGCTGATGTGGCTCTATCCCGCCTTCGATGCCAAGTCGATCGCCGACCAGGGGCGGTTCGCCTTCGCGCTGGGCACGCTCGTGTGGTTCATCGGCATCGCCAGCGTCTTCATCGTCTCGATCAACGAGAGCTACGTGGACATCGGCGACGACGCCGTAGAGATCACGTTCGAGTCGTTCTTCCACGCGCGCATCCCGCTCGATGCGATCGTGAGCGCCGATCTCGTCACCCCACGGCCGCGGTGGCGCTACCGTTTCGGCCTTTCGACCAACCGCGAGGACCGCATCGCCTGCAGCCACGGCGGCCCGCTGATCGAGATCGTGCTGGCCCGGCCGCTGCCGACGAAGCTGTGGCCGCGCAACATCGCCGTGCAGCGCTTCTGGCTGGGCGTCCGCGAGAGCGACGCGTTCCTGGCTACCCTCCGCCGCGCCGCCCCGCCCGCGTTCGAGCAGGAGCTGCTGGCGGCGGCTTAGCCCGCGACCGCTACTGATATCATGGGGCGAAAGGCCACGCCCGATGCAGAAGCGCGCCAGCCCGCGCCCCATCTCGTTCGTCACCACCGCTGCCTTCGGGGTCGCGCTCGCGGCGTTGCTGCTGATCGCGCTCTTCCCGATCTTTCCGCGCCAGTTCTCGATCCACGTCGGTGACACAGCCTCACGCACCGTCAAATCGCCGAAGGCCGCCTCATTCGAGAGCGCGTTCCTGACAGCGCAGCGCCGCGACGAATCGGCGCGCGCCGTGCCCGACTCGCTCACGTACAACCCGACGGTGCGCACGTCGCGCATCTCGGAGTACGACGGCACGGCGACGCAGATCGGCGGCATCCGCGTCCAGGCGACGGACCCGGCACGCAAGCGCGACGAGCTGCGCGCGCTGCAGATCTCGGCGCGCAGCATCGAGACGGCGCTCGCCCTGCCTGAGGATCGCTGGCAGGCCGCCGTTGCCGAGGGGCGCCGCGTGCTGTCGCAGGAGCTAAGCGTCTCGCTCGACGACGCCAGCGTGACCGCCGCGAAGGACAGCGTCGATTCCCTGATCGCCCCTGCGTTCAGCGCCGACGAAGCACTGCTAACCGCCGAGATGGTGCGGCCGCTCATCACCTCGACGCTGGTCATCGACCAGGCGAAGACGGAGCAGGCGCGAGCGTCGGCGCGCGCGGCTGTGTCGCCCGAGCGCATCAACATCGAGGCAGGCGACGTGATTCTCTCCGCCGAGACGCGCGTCGACGAGGTGACGGTCGAGAAGCTGCGGGCCGTCGGCCTGGTGTCGCAGCGCGTCGAGTGGCGCAACATCGCGGCGGCGGCGATTCTCGCAGCCGCCGTCGCCGCCGCGGTCGCGGCGTACCTGTTCGTGCTGCGCCCGCGCGGCATCACGTCGGAGCGCCACCTGATCGCGCTCGCGCTGGTAATGTCGGCGCCGTTGCTCGTGGCCAAGTTCTACCTGCCGTTGGTCCTGCCCGACGAGCACCGCTACTTCCTGGCGTTCATCCTGCCGGTGGCAACAGCGCCGATCCTGATCGCCGCGCTGCTCGAAACCGACGTCGCCGTGGTCATCGCCGGGCTGATCGGCGTGCTCGTCGCGTTCGTGAGCGCGTTCTTGCCCGATGTCTCGCTCGTCGCCTCGGTCGGCCCGCTCGATACCTTCCGCCTGCTGCTCGTGTACGGCCTCGCGCCGCTCGCCGGCGTCTATCTCGTACACGGCGCGGACCGGCTGAACCGCTACCTCACGGCCGGGATCGCCGTCGGCGTCTCGTCGTACGCCGTGCTGCTCGCGACGTGGCTGATCGACAGCGACCGCCAGCTCGGCGACCTGGGCTGGATGGCGTTCGCCAGCGGCATCGGCGGCATCAGCTCCGGCGTGCTGGCGGCGGGCGTCTTCGTCACCGTCGGCGTGCTGTTCGGCGTGACGACGCGGGTGCAGCTGATGGAGCTGTCGCAGCTCAACGCGCCGCTGCTCCGCCGCCTGCAGGATGAAGCGCCCGGCACGTTCCACCACAGCATCATCGTCGGCAACCTGGCCGAGCGCGCCGCCGACCTGATCGGTGCCGATGCGCTGCTGACGCGCGTGGGCTGCTACTACCACGACATCGGCAAGGTGCTGCAGCCGGGCATGTACATCGAGAACATCCAGACCGCCGAGACGCCGCACGACGCCATGTCCCCGCAGGAGAGCGCCGACGTCATCCAGCAGCACGTCCGCGGCGGTATCGAGCTGGCGCGGCGGGCGCGGCTGCCGGCGCGCGTCCAGGCGTTCATCCCCGAACATCACGGCACGCGGCTGGTCGCCTACTTCTACCGCAAGGCGGCGGAGCGCGACCCGAACGTCGACCCCACCGCGTTCCAGTATCCGGGGCCGCGCCCGCAGTCGCGCGAGACGGCGATCGTCATGCTTGCCGACTCGACCGAGGCCGTTGTGCGCGCGAACAGCGACCGCTCGCCCGAGCACATCCGCCAGCTCGTCGATGAAGTGATCGCCGAACGCGTCTCGGAGGGGCAGCTGGACGAGAGCGACCTGACGCTGCGCGACCTCCGCACGATCGCCGAGTCCTTCAAAACGACGATGCGCGCCGTCTACCACCCGCGCGTCCAGTACCCGGAGCCGAGCGCGCTGGAGACGCGGCGCCGCGTGCTGCGCCTGCCGCTCCGCGCGCCGGAGCACCACGATCCGCCGGCGCCCGTCCGCCGCCGCAAGATCGAGCCGTGATGCCGGCGGGTTCGGATCCATCATCGATGCCCCCGGCGGGCTGGCAGAACTCGTTCCTCCACGACTTCCGCCGCATGGTGGAGCCCGATGGAGACGTGGTCGCACTGGTGCTGTTCGGCTCCCTCGCTGCGGAGCCGGGATACGCCGACACCTGGAGTGACATCGACGTCGTCCTCGTCGTGCGTCGGGGCACCGCGGGCCGGTTCTTTCCGAGCGCAACGTGGCTGCGTCCATTCGGCGCGATTTGGACCTGCCAGGCTATCTCGAAAGAACACACGTCCGTTCTGCTGGTCTGTTTCGAGGACGGACGACGCCTCGACGTCGTGATCTTCGAAGATCATGGTGCGCTGGAGATTCCATCGTGGAAGGACAATCCGTTCCACGGGCCGACCCGCGTCCTGTTCTCGCGCTCCGAATCCGTCGACGCCGCGATAGTGTCAGCGCCTGCCGGCATCCCGCTCCGTGGGTTCTCTGACGACGACCTTGCGGCGATGTCCGACGCATTCTGGTTTGGCGCACAGGTGGCAGTGAGAAAGCTCGTGCGCGGCGACCTCCTGATCGCGTCTCATCTCGCGCTCGGCCTGATACGCGATTGCCTCGTGCTCGAGATGCTGTTGCGCGATGGCGCCGCCGGTACCAGCTACCACCCCCGCGGCGCACCGACGGACGTAGCCGCGTTGGAGGCGGCAAGCCACGCGCTGCACCCCCTCACGCGGGAGGGGGTGCTTGAGATGATCAGCGCCAGCGCTGGGCGATTCGACGCTCTCGCCAGCCGGTCGCCGGCGTATGTCGCCAAAGCGGCCCCGCTGCTCGCCATGGTGGCATCTGCGCGAACGACGATGGAGCGGTGATTGGCGATGTCCGCCACTGACAACTGACGACTGACAACCTCCTCCTAACAACTCGCCCCATCCAGACTTGCTAGACTGGATCGAGCGCCGGAGCGACCGGTGCGAGAGGAAAGGTTCAACGCACATGGCCGCAACTGCCAAGACGCTGCTGCTGATGGGGGTCCTCACCGGCTTGCTCGGAGGACTGGGGTTCCTGTTCCTCGGCGGGCTGCCGGGGCTGATCTTCTTCGTCGGCCTAGCCGCCGTCTTCAACCTGTTCGCCTACTGGAAGTCCGACTCGCTGGCGCTCCGCATGGCCGGCGCGCACGAGGTGACGCCCGAGCAGGAGCCGCGCCTCCACCGCATCGTCGAGGAAGTGACCTCGCTGACGGCGCTGCCGAAGCCGCGGGTCTACGTCGTCGACAACCCGTCGCCGAACGCCTTCGCGACGGGCCGCAACCCGCAGCACGCCGTCGTAGCCGCCACCACCGGCATCATGAGTCTGCTCGATGACCGCGAGCTGAAGGGCGTCATCGCCCACGAGTTGGGGCACGTCGGCAACCGCGACATTCTCATCGGCGCCATCGCCGCGATCCTGGCCGGCGCCATCGCCTGGATCACGCAGAGCATGATGTTTGGGATGATGTTCGGCGGGCGCCGCAACAACGACAATACGCTGCTCGCCCTGCTGGCGATCGTCCTGATGCCGATCGCCGCGTCGATCATCCAGCTCTCGATCTCACGCACGCGCGAGTACGAGGCCGACCGCAGCGGCGCCAGGACCACCCACGACCCCGACGCGCTCGCCGACGCGCTGGCGAAGCTCGACCAGGGCGCGCGGATGCGGCCGATGCAGGTCAACCCGGCGGCGGCGCACATGTACATCGTCAACCCGCTGGCGGGGCTCAAGGGCGCGAACTTCTCGGGACTGTTCAGCACCCACCCGCCGATCGAGGAGCGCATCAAGCGCCTGCGCGAGATGGCCCGGAGCGGCTATTAGCTAGAAGCGGGAAGTCAGAAGTCAGAAGTCAGAAGTCAGAAGTCGGATTTCCGCTCCTCGTCCGCAGCGCGCGGGCGGGACGAGCACCTCACCCCGGCCTTCTCTCCACGGCGAGTCTTCGACGGCCGCCCCTCGCCGCGCTGCGCAGAGGGGCTCGCACGGCGGATTGGTGCCGAGCTGGTGTACTTTCCGTTAGCCCTGGTACGTGACACGTTGCGGATTCCAATCCTCGCTATCGCGCTCCCCTTCCCTCGCAGGGAAGGGGCCGGTCGAAGACTCGCCGTGGCGAGGGGTTGGATCCGGGTGAGCCGCCGGCGCCCCTACGGCGCTCCCGCGTCCCGCGTCTCGTTTCCCGCTTCTTTGCCGTCCGACTTCTGACTTCCGACTTCTGACTCCCCAGCGCCGCGCTCGCGCTTCCGGCGGCCCTCCCAGCCCTGGTCGCCGGCGCGGTAGTACGTGTGGCCCGCGACGCGGTCCGGCAGGTGCTGCTGCTCGACGCGGCCGCCCTGGTAGTCGTGCGCATTCTTGTAGCCCTGACCGTAGCCCATCTGCTTCATCAGCCCCGTCACCGCGTTGCGCAGGTGCAGCGGCACCGGGTCGTTGCGCGTGGCCTCGACATCGCGGAGCGCCGCCGAGTACGCCGCGCCCGTCGTGTTGCTCTTGGGCGCCAGCGCCAGGTAGAGCGCCGTCTCGGCCATCGCGTAGAACGCCTCCGGCAGTCCGATGAAGTGCACCGCCTGCTGGCAGGCCGTGGCCACCATCAGCGCCATCGGGTCGGCCAGCCCCACGTCCTCCGACGCCAGGATCACCATCCGCCGCACGATGAACAGCGGGTCCTCGCCGGCCTCGATCATCCGCGCCAGCCAGTACATCGCCGCGTCCGGGTCCGAGCCGCGCAGCGACTTGATGAACGCCGAGATCGTGTCGTAGTGCGCGTCGCCGGCGCGGTCGTACAGGTACGTCCGGTGCTGCAGCGCCTCTTCAACGTCCGCGACGGCCACGCGTGTGGCCTCGCCGCGCGACGCCGCCGCCAGCACCGCCGCCTCGATCGCGTTCAGCGCGATGCGCGCGTCACCGCCGACCGAGGCCGCGAGCGCCGCCAGCGCGTCGTCGTCCACGGCCACGCCGCTGCGCCCGAGGCCGCGCTCTTCGTCGGCCAGCGCGTTCCGCACGATGCGCTCGATGCTCTCCGGCTCCAGCTGCTTGAGCGCGAAGACGCGGGAGCGCGAGAGCAGCGGCCCGATCACCTCGAACGACGGATTCTCCGTCGTGGCGCCGATGAGCGTGATCGTGCCGTCCTCGACGAACGGCAGGATGGCGTCCTGCTGCGCCTTGTTGAAGCGGTGGATCTCGTCGATGAACAGGACGGTGCGGCCCTGGCCCGCGCGCAGCCGCTCGCGCGACTCGGCGACGACGCGGCGCAGGTCGGCCACGCCCGCCGACACCGCCGAGATCGGCACGAAGGCCTCGTTCGTGGCGGCGGCGATGATCCGGGCCAGCGTCGTCTTGCCCGTCCCGGGCGGCCCCCAGAGGATCATCGACGGCAGCGCGCCGCTGCCCGCCAGCCGCCGCAGTATGTGCCCCTCGCCGACGAGGTGCTCCTGCCCGACGTACTCGTCGAAGCTGCGCGGCCGCATGCGCGCCGCCAGCGGCGCCGAGGCGTAGGTAGCAGCATCGTCGTCGACGGACGGCTTCGTCATCGGGATTGAGCGTGGTGCAGGGCGCCTGGGCATGCGGCCAGTGTACCGGCCGATCGGCCGCTGGCGGGACAAATCGCGGCACGCGCGGGGCTGGCTACACCGGGCGCGATGAAGACGGAACGCCGCGGCGGATCGGGCACCTCACCCCGGCCTTCGGCCACCCCTCTCCACGCTGTGGAGAGGGGCTCGCGCGGAGCGATCGGTTCGCGATTGAGGCGGGGGGTGCGAGTGTGCCGGTGCGGGGGCTGGGTCCTGCTAGATGTTGTTGAACCGCTCCAGGAAGGGGATGTCGCTGAAGTAGCCGTTGAAGATCGTCATGTTGTTGGTGAAGAGCAGTACGCCGACGAAGATCACCATCGCTCCGGACGCGATCTCGACGAGCGGCATGGCGCCGCGGATCCGGCGCAGGAACGCCGTCACCGGTACCACCGCCAGCCCCGTGATGATGAACGGCACGCCGAGCCCGAGCGAGTACGCCAGCAGCAGATAGCCGCCCCGGGCCACATCCGACGACTGCGCCGCCAGCCCGATGATCGTCCCCAGCACCGGCCCGATGCAGGGCGTCCAGCCGATGGCGAACGCCGACCCCACGCCAAACGACTTCGCGTAGCCGAGGTTGCCCGCCAGCCCGCGTGATCCGCCGCCGCCCATCGCCATCGCGGCCGAACCGCCACCCGCGCCAGCGCCGGCCGCGACGGGCGAGCCCATCGTGTCGAGCGAGTAGGTGCGATAGAGCAGGGGGATCTTGATGACGCCGATCAGGTTCAACCCCATGACGATCAGGAACACGCCGCCGATCTCCGTCAGCAGCCGCTGATGGTCGCGGATGATGAAGCCGTGCTCGGCGCCGAAGATCGCGCCCAGCAGCCCCACGGACGCGCCCAGCAGCGTGAACACCGCCGTGAACCCCAGCACGAACGAGACCGCGTGCGTGGTCGTGGTGCGGCGGCTGTTGCCGCCGGGCTCCAGCGTGGCCGTCGTGCCGGTGAGGTGCGCCATGTAGGCTGGCACGAGCGGCAGGACGCACGGCGACAGGAACGACAACAGGCCCGCGGCGAACGCGAACGCGACGCCGTACGGCCCCGTCAGGTAGTCGACCCAGCCGTCAGTCAATCAGCGGCCTCCGCTAGTCAAACGGCGAATCGCCCGCCGCCTGGATGCCCAGCAGATCGAGGCGCGCCGCGTCGTACTTCTCCTTGGCGCGCGCCTCGCGGTTCAGCAGCCCCTTGAACTGGTCGCCGACGGGCGTCCGAGTGCCGTCGAGCAGCACTTCGTGCAGATCCTGAAGCTTTTTCCGCCAGTCGTCGTACGCCGCCAGGTAGGCCGCACGGCGCTCCTCGCTCACCTTCATCCTTCAGGCTACCGCGAATGAGCTGAGCGCAGCCAACGGCAGGGCGTCAGGCTGAATCCAGACGCCCGATGCGCTATCCTGGCCGCAGGACGAACGAGAGCCCGGCCGCCAGCGCTACAACCATCATCACCAGGACCAACAGCACCGTCCGCATAAGACACCTCCGTATCCGGCGCCTCCATCATCGCCCGCACGCGCCGCCTCCACACGACGCGACCCCGCCGCCTGGCCGACGCTTTCCCAACAACACCCGGCTCGACTGCCATTTTGGTGCACCGAAGGAGCAATTGAGTCACACGCAAGCCACCCGTCACCAACCCACGCTTACTAGCTTAGCGATCGTTGTAGAATATGCGCAGCGAGTATCGAGTTGAGCGGCGGCTACGAGCAATACTCGGCTCAGGCCGTGGTTGTGAGAGGTGCACTCCATGTGGGCGGCGATTCTGCTCTTCGGCATCCTGTTACCGATCCTCAGCCTCGGCGCAGGTGCCGCATTCCTCTGGGCGGCGATCGTCCTGTTGCGCCGCCGCAGCGTCGACATCCGCATCTCGTTCTCGGGCATCGTATTCGCGTACCTCGCGCTGATGATGCTGATCGGCGTGTTCGTAACCGCATCGGGCGCGGGGATGGTCGGGAAGGTCGCGCTGGTCCAGGTGACCAGCAACGACTTCGGCTACAACCCGAAGACAACCTACGCCGGGTTTGACAAGCCCCGGACCTCAACGCCCCTCACAACGTCCGAAGCGAGCGACAAGAAAGAAGAGGACACCATCCTCGGTGGCGTACTCGCGCTCGTGGGACTCCTGATGCTGGTCCCGCATGCCGTCGCAGCCGTCACGCTCCGGGTGCGCAAGGCGCACGGCTCCGATCCCGTGTTCAGGGGCTACAACCTGCTGGCATTGGCCACGGCCACCATAGGGTTCCTCGCCGCCGGCGGCACGACGCTCGGCACCGCCCTTCAGCGGGTGTCCGACGATCGCCCGGGGTGGGAGGGTCATGCGATCGCCGAGCCGCTTGCCTTCGCGATCGTGCTGTTCCCTGTTGCGTGCTGGTTCGGCTACCGGCTCTGGGCCCAGGTCGCGGCCGACATCACGACGGCACCGCAGACCCCCGAAGCAGCAGAGGCCGATCCGGCCTAGCCTCCCACCTCCCACCTCCCACCTCCCGCCTGACCCCTCTACAATGCCCGCGTACCCCACGCCCGTACGAAGGAGCACCCGCATGGCCGCCGACACGCCGCAGATCGACTGGGACGCCATCACCGAAGAGGCCACGGGGCTGCTGGCCGACTTCATCCGCATCGACACGTCGAACCCGCCCGGCCGCGAGCGCGCCGCCTGCGAGTGGCTCGCGGGCCTCTTCCGCAAGGACGGCATCGACGACATCGCCTTCTACGACGCCTCCGACAGCAGCGAGCACGGCGCGGACCGCATGAACATGACTGCCACGTTGACCGGCAGCGGCGCCAAGGCCCCGCTGATCCTGCTCAGCCACACCGACGTCGTGCCCGTCGAGCGCCAGTACTGGGACTTCGAGCCGTTCTCCGGCGCCGTCGTCGACGGCGTCATCTACGGCCGCGGCGCGCTCGACATGAAGTCGATGGGCATCATGGAGCTGATGGCGATGCTGATCATCAAGCGCCACGGCCTGCCCCACAGCCGCGACATCGTCTACATGGCGCTGGCGGACGAGGAGGCGGGCGGCGCCTGGGGCATCGACTGGATCGAGCGGCACCACCCGGAGCTGCTCGACGCGGAGTACGTGATCAACGAGGGCGGCTGGGGCAGCGCCGAGCTGTTTGGCACGCGCCGCCCCGCCTTCAACTGCTCGATCAGCGAGAAGGGGCCGCTCTGGCTCAAGCTCGTCGCGGAGGGCCGCCCCGGCCACGGATCCGTGCCGCATCCGGACAACGCGCTCGACCGCCTCGTGCGCGCGCTGGCGAAGGTGCAGGAGTTCGCGCGGCCGGTCACCGTCGTGCCCGAGCTGCGGGAGTACTTCGACCGCCTCTACCGCGCCCGTATCCTCGCCGACGCGCCGTCGCAGGCGTCGCTGGAGACGCTGGCCGGCGGCAACCTGCTCGCGAACGCCATCCTCACGAACACGATCAGCGCCACGACGGCGCGCGCCGGCATGAAGCACAACGTCATCCCCGGCATCGCCGAGGCCACGCTCGACTGCCGGCTGCTGCCGGGCCAGGATCCCGTCGCCTTCACGCAGCAGATCCGCGACGTCATCGGCGACCCGAAGGTGCGCGTGGAGACCGTGTTCGAGTCGAACACACCCGCCTCGCCGATCGATACGGAGCTGTTCGGGATCATCGAGGACACCGTGCACGACCACGTCGAGGAGGCGCTCGTGCTGCCGAGCGTCTCGGCGGGCTTCACCGATTCACGCGCCTTCCGCAAGCACGGCATCACGTCGTACGGCTTCATCCCCTACCTGCTCGAGCAGAACGAGGCGATGACCGTGCACGGCCACAACGAGCGCATCACCGTCGACAACCTGCGCCTGGGCACCCAGATCCTCTTCGAAACGGTGCACCGGATCTGCAGCTGACCGACCTCGCGCGCCCGTAACAGCCCGTCCGGTCGCGCTGGACACACGCGCGGTGCCCGCCTACGATCGAAGCAGTAACGAAGGGGAGATCACCATGGGCATCGAAGACATCAAGCTGGTCGGCGTCATGGGCGGCGGCGTCATGGGCGGCGGCATCGCGCAGACGTTCGCGGCGCACGGCTTCCAGACGATCATCCGCGACCTCAACGACGACCTGATCGAGAAGACGCGAGAGTCGATGGTCGACGGCCGCTTCGGGCTGAAGGGCTCGGTGGAGCGCGGCAAGATGACGCAGGCCGGCTACGACGCTACGATCGCCCGCTTCTCGTTCACCAAAGAAGTGAACGATCTGCGCGACTGCGACCTCATCGTCGAGGCCGTACCGGAGAACCTCGAACTGAAGAGGAGCGTCTGGTCCGAGCTGGACGGCCTCGCGAAGAAGAGCGCGATTTTCGCCACCAACACGTCCGGCTTCGCGATCTCCGACGTCAACAAGGCGGTATCGCGCCGCGACAAGTTCATCGGCTTCCACTGGTTCAGCCCCGCATTCATCATGAAGCCGGTCGAGATCATCTACGCGCCCGAGACATCCGAGGAGACGATCGCGACGATGGAAGCCGTGGGCGCGAAGCTCGACAAGGTGACTATTCGCGTGAAGGATGCGCCGGGCAAGTACGGCTTCGTCGCCAACCGCATCTACTTCGCGATGGTCGCCGAGGCGCGGAGGGTGCTCGAAGAGGGCATCGCCAGCGCCGAGGACATCGATACGGTGATGAAGCTCGGCTTCAACTGGCCCGTCGGCCCGCTCGGCATGACGAAGGGCGCGCGCGGCGGCTGGCAGTGAGCGC
>Ga0315281_10003552_pt1 | contig 22801 bp, 20 predicted proteins | sample YL17G07_0_MG_FD_204540 | JGI IMG/M metagenome (GOLD analysis project Ga0315281, IMG submission 204540) | Sediment microbial communities from Yellowstone Lake, YNP, Wyoming, USA - YL17G07_0 | ecosystem: Environmental > Aquatic > Freshwater > Lake > Sediment | place: USA: Wyoming | collected... | reverse complement strand
ATTATCAACAGCTATTTGCCTCTAAAAGAAGAGGTTATATTACAACTAAACCTTGGCCAGATACCGCAGTTCTGGCGTTCACCCAAGCCTGTATCAGTAGAACCAGATCGACATTTACGTGAGAGCCTCTCCCTCAATATCTCTCGTTTTTCTTGTGTTGAACAGTGCGCCCGAGCTTTACTGTTTGATCTCTTGCCAACTTGTTATTTGGAGGGGTTGCCAGCATTACAAGCTCAGGTGAAGCGACTTCCTTGGCCGAAAAATCCAAAATTTATTTTTACATCCAACAGTTTCGATACGGATGAAGTTTTTAAGACTTGGACGGGGTGGCAAGTCTCGAGGGGGACCCCCTACTTTATTGGAGAACACGGCATTACCTATGGAGCGCATAAGTACAACTATAGTGAAAAAGAGTGTGTGGAAATTAGCGACAAATTTATAACCTGGGGTTGGACCGATGGCAAATATAAGCATGTTCCGGCTTTCATTTTTAATTGTGCAGGCCAAAAAAAAGAAGCGCCAAAAAATGTAGGAGGTTTGCTCCTCGTACAAGTTCACGGCCCATTAAGACTTGAGATTTGGGATGAATACCCAGAATTTCAGATTTATCAAGAAGAACAGTTCCGGTTTGTTGAACACCTTCCAGCATTAATACATCAAAAATTGATCGTACGACTTTATAGCGGTTATAAGAAGCTGTCATGGTGTGAGGAGCAACGCTGGCGTGATCGAAGCCCTTTCACAGAACTTGATGATGCCACGCTAAATATCCGCAAGTTGATGTCTAATAGCCTACTAGTTGTCCATACATATAACTCCACTTCGATATTAGAGGCTCTTTCGCAAAATATTCCCAGTTTAATTTTTTGGCGGGGAGGTCTGACCTACCTGAGAGAGAGTGCTAAGCCATACTATGAAAAACTTCAGCAAGCTGGAATACTGATGGATTCAGCAGAATCTGCAGCAAAGAAGGTTGCAGAGGTTTGGGATGATGTTCCGGGATGGTGGAATAGTGAAGAAGTTCAAAATACACGCAGAATATTTTGTGACCGGTATGCCCGTGTTTCAAATAGGCCTATCAGCGAGTTAAAACGACTTCTTGTCTCTGGTGAATAAAACCGCGTCTCTGTAGTAGTAACCATAACTACGGTTATCATGAAATGCATTCCATGCAATTGATATTTTCTAAGATGATTATTTTTAGTTACGCTGAACTATATGTGTTCTCTGTAAAAGAACTTCGTATGTTGAATTATATAGATGGATTTTAAATTACCTTTAAACATACTTCACTTGAGTACATCAGATTTTGGTGGTGCCGGGAAAGCCGCACACCGCTTGCATCAGAGCATGATTGCGGCCGGTCATAATTCGAAGTTGCTTGTAGCGTCAAAGAGAAATTTCAGTGATGATATAGTTGACGTTGGTATTTCTTATAAATATGCACTGCGTGCTCTTTCGAAACTATCAGCTCGACTAGTTTCACAAACTCCGGATTATTATTTTAACCTTAATTTTCATCTAGGAATACTTTCCGCCTCGCATATTTTAAAATACATTCCATTTAAGCCGGATGTTATTTTTGCCCATTCCATATCGAGTTTTCTAACGCCAAAGCACCTATATGCTTTGAATAAGCTTACTGGTTCACCGATTGTGTGGTATGTTGTGGATGCTGCTCCATTTACAGGCGGATGCCATTTTTCTTGGGATTGTGATGGGTATATAAGTCAGTGCGGCAGGTGCCCGGCACTTTATTCTTCCTCGGCAAAAGACTTGTCTTACTGGCAATTAAAATTTAAGCGAAAATATGTTCAAAAATCTGATATTGCAGTTATAGCCTGCACCTCGTTGCAGGCTATGCAGATATCTAAAAGTGTGATTTTTTCTTCCAAGCCTATTGAAAAAATAATGCTCAGCACAGATCCTGAAATATTCCGTCCCATTTCTAAAGAAATGTCAAGAGCAATACTCAATCTTCCACGTGATAAAAAGATTATTTTCTTCGGGGCTGAATCTTTGAATTATAAACGCAAAGGAATGGGCTATCTTCTCGATGCACTTAATATTCTTCGTGGTCGCTTGAATGAACAACCTGAGCTTAAAGAAAGAATACTTGTAATATTTGCGGGTAAATCCGGCAACGACGATTTAATTAATAAAATTCCGTTTCCTAATAGAAATCTCGGTTTTTTGAACGATGACAGAATATTGGCAATGGCTTACCAAGCGTCGGATTTATTTGTAAGTCCTTCTGTTGATGATGCTGGCCCCTTAATGATAAATGAAGCAATTATGTGCGGTACGCCTGTAGTTTCATTTAATATTGGGGTTGCGCCCGATCTTGTTATTAAAAACAAAACCGGGTATGCAGCAGAAGCAAAAGACAGCGAGGATCTAGCGAATGGTATGTATCAATTTCTCCAAATGGACAGTAAGCGTATTCATCTTATGTCGGAAGATTGCAGAAATATTTCCTTGCGGCTTTATCATCCTCAAGCTCAGCTACAAAAAATTATGACATTTGTAAATACATTGATTAATCAAAATAGAAAACATAGTACGAATATTTGAAAAAATCCCGGGGTGCAAAGGTGTTTGGAACGAGGGGAATTGTTGATTAGAAATGAATTAGACATTATGTTTGTTGTTTCTCCTGCCAATGCTCACAGCATACATATGCCGTTTTATTATTTATATTTGTCTGGTTATCTTGATAAGCATGGTATTATTTCTGAGATTTTGGATCCACACGAAAATACTATAGAGGAAAATATAACTATTATAATAGAGCAAATAAAAAAAAGAAGGCCTAGATTCGTTGGCTTGGCTTCTTTTGTTACTGACTACCATGTGGTTAAAAGTTTAGCAGAACTTATAAAAAAGCACTCTGATGCGACAGTTGTTGTAGGTAATGCGCATCCCTCCGTATGTCCACAGGATTTTATTTATGATAATAGCCCGTTTGACATCGTTGTTCTTGGTGAAGGCGAATTGACTTTAAAACAGGTTATTGAAGAATATAACGCTAATATGGACAATAGTAATATTAACGGCATTTGTTATAAAGAAGAAGGCATTTTTAAGAAAAATGCTAAGAGAGAGTTTATGGATATGTCGAATTGCGGTTTTCCTGCATATCATAAGCTGAACATGAAGTGGTATTCGAGGCCTACAAAGTGGTATATCAGAAACTTGGCTACAACCTCATGTGCCGGCATTTATACAGGGCGCGGATGTCCCTTTAATTGCGGCTTTTGCGCTTCCAACGTTGTTTGGCAAGCTAATGACAAATCAAATGCGGCTGTAATTCGCAGACGCCCAGTAGAAGCAGTAATTGAGGAACTATCTATCTTGAGACATCAATACCACTTTGATTTTTTTTACATTCATGATGACACTTTTGGCATCAAAGAAAATGATATTTTTGAATTTTGCGAGGCTTATCAAAAAAGCGGCTTAAAAATGCTTTGGGGAACGGAGAGCAGAGTCAATTGTATACAAAAAAAAGAGGTGGTTACGACTCTGAAAGCAGCTGGCTGTGTGCAATTGGATTTTGGGGTTGAGACGGGATCTCCAAAGCTTCTTAAAATTGCAAATAAAGGTATTAATGTCGAGCAAACCATCACTGCATTTGAATTGTGCAAGGCTCAAGGTATCAGAACATTTGCAAATATTCTACTTAATCTTCCGGAAGAGAATACAGAAGACTTGACCTTATCACATTCTCTGATTGTACGTATAAAACCTACTTATGTCTCTGTTGGGGTAACACAGCCATATCCCGGTACAGACTTTTGCGTTAAATATTTTAAGCCAATTGCGGCGGAAGACTACAACCTTTTTAACTGTGTGGATCCTGAAGAGAAATACCGCATGGCTGAACATCAAATAGACCTCGCCCAATTGCTGCTTAGTTGGCAGCTAAGATATAATGCTTTTTCATTTCTTGAAAAAGCGCTGTTCATGTCTGATTTTAAATATTGGAAACTTATTTTAAGTTCAATGCAAAAATGGTCTTTTGCAGTATATTGTCTAAAAGACCAGATTTTAATGCCACTTCGCAGGCTTAAATATTGGTTATTATATGTAAAAAAATACCACACTTATAAGTTGCTATAAATATTTCTAACGCAAAACATTTTAAAGAAATATTAAGACATATTTTAGTAAAGATTAGTTGAGAAATTTGATGAATTGAGGAAAATATTCAATTCGACAAATTTGAAGAAGTGATAGCTGATTCCATGCAAATTGTTCGTGGACTCACAATATTGCCGTACGAGAGACTGTGCACTTTATATCGCCAGGTTATGCTTTGTGAACTTCAAAAGAGGATAGTATAGTGGACCCCAAAAATCGGACAATAGTATAAGATGGTAACCTGCCGTTAAAAGGAGCAGGTGATGAGTGAAAAAAAGCGCAAGAATTTCAGCAGTCAGTTCAAAGCCAAGGTCGCACTTGAGGCGATCCGAGGGGTCAAGACCGTAACCGAAATCGCCCAAGCGTTTGGCGTACATCCGACGCAAGTGGGGCAGTGGAAAAAAGATCTACAGGAACAGGCGAGTGCCATATTCGATTCCAAGCGTGGTCCCGCGCCGGCAGACCCGGCTGCCAGCTCCGAACGTCTCTACTCCGAGATCGGACGGCTGAAGATGGAGCTGGACTGGCTTAAAAAAAAATCAGGGATCAACCTATAGAGGACCGGCGGCTCTGGTTAGTGCCGTTTTGTCCGACAGCTTTTATATAAACCCAATAACATGTTGAAACAATAATAAAAATGACTACTAGATCTGTTTCCGACTTGAAATAGTAGACACATCAAGATCCCCCGCTGCTTGGCGGCGGGGGATGTCATTACGCTGCGATAAACATAAGGTCTGAACATGGGATTTTTAAATTAAAATGAGAATAATCATCACAGGTGGCTCGGGATTGCTGGGCAAATCCTTGATCGAAACCAAGCCCACCAATTTTAAAATCGCCGCGACGTATATTGGCGAATATCCGATGGAAGACTTGTCTGATATCAAATATACAACTTTGGATATCAGGGACCATGATGGCAATGAACGTCTATTTAAAGAATTTAAACCCAACGTGATCATTCATACAGCCGGTATTGGCAGCCCGGACTATGCGGAGCAACATAAGGAAGAAACATGGGATATTAATATCGGTGGCACAATGGATATTCTGTCTCTCTGTCAGAAAAACAAAGCACGATTGGTATACATTTCCTCCAATGGGGTTTACGATGGGGAAAGAGCGCCTTATAGTGAAAAAAATAAACCAGAACCAGTCAACTATTATGGCGAATTAAAGTTGAAAGCGGAAAAAATAATCATGAAGTCCTCCGTTTCTTACGCTATAGTTCGCCCCATATTAATGTACGGCTGGAACCATTCATTCGAAAGATCGAATATCGTCACGCATGCCCTTAAAATGATTGAGAGTGGCTTGACAGTCCATGTATACGACGATGTGTTTATCACCCCCCTTTATTCCATAGAATGTGGGAAAGCTATCTGGAAAATTATAAAAGAAAATAAATCTGATGTTTTCAATATAGCTGGAGCAGAGCGGGTCAGTATCTATCAGATGATTAAGAAGCTGGCCGTGATATTCGACCGCAACGAGGACCTGGTTAAACCGGTGCAGCAGGGGTTCTTTAATGAACTGGTAAGAAGGCCGAGGGATACATCATTTACAACAGACAAAATGCAGTCAGTACTACATATAAAACCCCTTACACTTCTCGAAGGTCTTACCGCAATGAAAGCAAACCGTAAACAATGAAGAATAAAATCTTAATCAGTGCTCCTCGTTTTTATGGAATTGATGAGTCTATCAGGGAGTCATGGGAGCATTTTGGTTTTGAGGCGGTGTTAAAGAATTACCGTACCAAATCGACGCTTCAGGAGAAAATCGCGCGAAGACTGGCCAATAAACTCCCTTCTACGAAGCATGTCTTTAATCCGCTCATCAAACATTACCTTGATATAGAAAATAAAGACTTCCTTCATATGATCCGGCAGGAGAAACCGGATCTTCTTTTTGTCATCAAAGGAGACCACCTCTTCCCGCAGACATTGACCACCATCAAGAACGAATTGCAGATTCCGATTATCGCCTACATATGGGATGATCCATTCTATTCCTACGCGGGCCTTTACGCCGATGATTACCGGAAGACCAACTTAGAAAAAAGTTTGCATCTTTATGATCATATCTTTGTATACGATACATACTATGTGGATGAAATAAAGAAACGAGGTACGTTACATACGTCGTATCTCCCGCTGGCCACTGACCCGATACGCTATAAAGATATTAGTATCAGTGATGAGGATAGAGCAAACTTAGGATACGATGTCTGCTTTGTCGGGACTCCCTATCCAAACAGAGTGGAAGTTCTTGACAGCCTGAGCCATTACCGCCTGGGTGTTTTCGGAGACGGATGGGAAAAGTACTTTTACCGCCGAGGGAAAAAGGTCCCTTCTTATTACAAAGGCAAAGCGGTTGGTGAAAAAGTCATCAAGATATACCGATCTTCAAAGGTTGTTTTAAACATTCATGATCCCGAAGCGAGAGAAGGAGTAAATACAAGGACATTTGACATCCTTGCCTGTGGAGGGAGGGAGTTAGTGGATTATAAAAAATGTTTGGAAACACATTTCAAGATAGGTGAGGAAATCATTTCATACAGGAATCTCGGAGAGCTGCGTAAATTGGTCGATTACTACTGCCAAAACACACAAAAACTCGATGCTATTTCACAAAGCGGCAGGCAAAGGGTCTTAAGGGATCACACCTGGAACCATCGGGTTAAAGAAATCATCGTAACTATTGTGGAGAATAAATTATTTGCTTTTTAATCTGTTTCGTAAATCAGTGACTATGTTAACGAGAGAATATTGCTGCGTTTTTATGAGAATTAATCATGAAATCTGATAGTAAACGATCAACCGTATTCCAGCACACAGCCTGCCAAAAGGAACATAGTGGCTATAAAACTGATGAAATGATCTTCCATCACACAGTAAATCCCATTGCCGCAAAAAAGATGGTAAGAGGGTATAACAAGTTTATTCAAAAAATTCTGAAAATAAACTTAAGGAAAGATAATGTTTGTATCGACCTTGGATGCGGCGCCGGGTATATTACCAAAGAGTTCCAGAGCCATGGATTAAACATTAAAGGGCTTGAATATTCTGACGATGCTACAAATGCCATCAAGAGGCACAATCCGGATTTGGATATTGTTCAAAGTGATATGGCATCTTTTATAGAGATAAATACTTATGACCTCATCTTTTCCAGAGAAGTATATCTGATTACCAGAGTAAATGCATTTTCCGATCAATATAAGGTGATTTCAAATATCATAGAATCATTAAAGTCATCAGGCGTTTTCATACTGGTCGGTTCTAATATATCATATCCTCACTGCATGGATTATGATTTGATTATCAAAACATTTCGGAAAGATGACAGGTTAAGTTTGGTGACTGCTAAATATTACGACATTGTTTTCGAGAAACTTAATAAATATGTGTATGGTAAAGTCAGTTATAAATTGTTGGAATTGCTTATAAGGCCAGTTTTATTTTACAAAAAAAGATGTAAAAATAAATCCTGGGCGGATAAATATATTATTGCGTTTATTAAAAGATGAACATTGAATAGTTTGGAAACCTTTATAGGTCACAACAACATCCGTTATTACAGCTATGGACGACATGCATTAGCAGAAGCTTTAAAATTAATTGGCGTTGGCATCGGAGACAAGGTGCTGCTTCCTTCGTTTATTTGCCGTGACCTATTATCGTCAATTAACGCTGTTGATGCAGTTCCAGATTACTACCCTGTAGATGAAAGGCTGTGCTTGTCTGTATCATCGACCCGACTTCCTTATGCAAAGGCAATCATAGTTGTTAATTATTTCGGATTCCCCCAGGACTTGAAACCATTTCGTGATTATTGCGGGAGGACCGGGGCGATCCTGATAGAGGACAATGCACACGGCCTTTTCAGCCGCGATGAAACGGGTCAATTGCTCGGTACAAGGGGTGATATCGGAATTTTCAGCCTGAGAAAAACGGTTCTTATGCCCGATGGAGCAGCCCTTGTTATAAACAACGAGCATATCAGGTGCGAGCTTGCTCCCCAGATCGAGTTCAGCAGGGCCCCAGAACCCGTTTCCTTGCAGGTAAAACGATTACTGATGAATCTGAAGCCTTTCATCGGCGCCGCTCCTCTTATGGCCCTTACCGCCCTTACCAGGCGTATGAGGATGTTGACAACAGGACATGAGATCCTGCCATCTCCACCTGATGCCGAACGCAGTCTGCCGGGAAATCCGAATCCCTGCGGACATCTTCTTAACTACCTTGCAGAAGTAATCGTTGACAAAGAAATCGAGCGTCGTCGTTCAAAATATCGTGAGGTTCATGCGATTCTTGATGATTTGACCTGTTGTCCCGTTTTCCCGGCTCTTCTTGACAAGACGGTACCCTATGGTTATCCGTTTTACTGCACGGATAATGAGGTTGCAAAAGTAAGAAAAATTCTTAAAAAGCATGCGCTGGAATGCTTCCGATGGCCTGAACTTCCGGACACGGTAAAGCTTTCGGCCCCTGAACACTATAAAACTATTTGGTTTGTGAATTTTATATGGTAAGATGGCAGGTTATCTCCGAGAATGAAGCTGAAAAAGAGTGGAACATGAATCTGCTGCGTCTTGCCGGCTATTCGCTGTTTCAGACCTACGAGTGGGGGGAATACAAGAGCAGGCTTGGTTGGAAAACATACCGTTGTGCCGCCTATGATGACAATGGGCTGATGGTAACGATGCTGCAAGGGTTGGTGCGAAATTACCCGTTCGGAACAGGTGTCATATGGGTCCCCGGCGGCCCCGTCGGCGACATCGCGGCGGTCGGGAACGGTTTATTCGAGTTGATAAAACGGACCTCCGGCTTCAATCGATTTTATGTCCGTTTATTCCCGACCAGGGAGGGAAACCCGGATGATGAGCTGGTTCTTCTCAAGTGCGGCATGAACAAAGCGCGACATGCCATCAATAGCGGGCTGAGTATGTTGTATGAGCTGACTGCCGGCAAAGAACTTCCGAAGGCCACCAGGAACTGGGGCCATAACCTGAGAAGATCGGGGAAACACAACCTTTCCGTCTCTCTCTGGACAAAGCCGGATATAGAATTATTGTTGTCGGTATACGAACAGATGGAAAGCCTGAAGAACATAGGCCGTCAATATTCCCGGGCGGAACTATCAGGACTTTTCGAGAGTTTGGGGAAGAAGATTGCGCTCTACCGATGCGATAACGCGGACGGCGAGTTGCTCGGCTTCAGGGGCTGCGCACTGTTCGGCGAAAAGGGGTGGGATTTGTTTGCGGCGGTAACCAGGGAAGGCAGAAAGGTCTATGCCTCGTATGCGTTGTTTAATGCGTTAATGCACCATTGCAAGACCGCCGGGATAGTACAGTACGACATGGGAGGCGTTGACCCGGTCGGGAATCCCGGTGTCCATGACTTCAAAAAAGGCTCAGGCGCGGTTATCCACAAATACCTGGGTGAGTGGGACTGGGCGACCTCGTTCCCGCTGAGGTGGGTCTCCAACTGGGCGATCTCCAGAAAAGGGAGGGGCCACTGAAACTGAAAAGAGTGCTAGCCCGGGGGATTGCGGAGGCGGTTTCCTTGGTAAAGGGGACAGTGTCTCCCTCAAAGGGACTTCGCATATTGCTTTACCATTCCATCGGGACTGAACTGCCCCACGACGTGTACGGCATTAGTCTGAAAAGCGATGCATTTGAAAAACACATGGCGGCCCTGAAGAATTTCATGGGAGCCGTTATTACGAACCTCTCGAATTCGGACTTCGGCGAAAACGCGCTGAGGGTTGCAGTGACCTTTGATGACGGGTACAGAGATAATCTTACCATAGCTGCTCCGATACTCTTGAAATACGGGGTCCCTTTTACTGTATTTATCACCACCTCGTTTGTCAGGAAAAGCTCTCCTTTTTATCTTTCTTGCAAAGACCTTAAAGAATTGTCTTGCCTTGAAGGAGTTACGATAGGTTCTCATGGAGTGACGCACGCTCATCTTGCGCAATGCTCTGATGAGGAACTCAGGAGGGAGCTTAAGGACAGCAGAAGCTTTCTTGAAGATATTATCGGAAAGCCTGTCAGGTCGCTCTCATATCCTCACGGCTCTGTTGACCGCAGGGTGAGGGATGCAGCCGGCGAGGCCGGATATGAAACAGGCTGTTGCAGCCTTTTTGGAGTAAATAAAATCTCGAGAGATCCTCTTCTGCTCCGAAGGACCGAGATAGTGGCTGGTGATTCAGCGAGAGTAATGCTTCAGAAAGTCGGCGGAGGATGGGATTGGTACGCTTGGAGACAACAAGACGCGACATTAACATAGCACTACTTGTAACCATCGTTTTGTAACCATCGTTGCTCCTGTCCTGATCGAGACTGCGACACACCACATCTCTTCAGGGGGATAGAAGATCTGGATTCTCCCCCGGATAAATATCTTTGCTGATGCCCTGATTAAATGTAAAATTAGGATGGTGGAAATCACTTAGAACTATTCCCTGATAAATGGTAGACAGATCAGGACAGCGGCGGGAAATGTCATACTCGAAGTTTTCATGTTTCTATTTTACAATGCCGTGGGTCGGTTTATGGTTTGAGCAGCGGCAGACCCCTGGCAGCGGAATTGAGCATTATTCTGGGTGTCATTATAGTAATCCATTAGGCGGAGAGGTCTGAACATGCCTTTTATCTCTGTAGTTATCCCAGTATATAAATGCAATGAATGTTTATACGAACTATGCCGCAGACTGGCCCTGGCCCTGTCTGAAATAGATGAAAAGTACGAGATCGTACTGATAAACGACGCAAGTCCCGACAATGCCTGGGATACGATCAAGGATTTGGCGGCCAAAAACAGAAGAGTGAAGGGTGTCAATCTGTCGCGAAATTTCGGACAGCACTGTGCAATTACTGCTGGACTGGATCACGCGAAGGGAAATTGGGTTGTCGTCATGGACTGCGACTTACAGGACAAACCAGAGGAAATTTTAAGATTTTATAAGAAAGCGTTGGAAGGCTACGACATTGTGCTGGGCAGACGGGAGGGGAGAAGGGACGGAACATTAAAAAAAGTATCCTCTTTGCTTTTTTACAAGGTACTGAGCTATCTTACCGATACTCATCAGGATGCATCTATCGCAAATTTCGGAATTTACCATAAAAAAGTAATCAGCACTATCCGGAACATGAGAGAGAACCTTAGATATTTCCCGGTGATGGTGCAGTGGGTCGGATTTAATACCGCGACGATCAATATAGTCCATGCCAACAGGGAAATGGGCAAGACGAGCTATTCCTTCAGAAAGCTTTTTAATATGGCACTTGACGTGATGATAGCTTTTTCCGACAAGCCTCTTAGGCTGACAATAAAACTCGGGATAGTAATATCATCTTTTTCTTTCTTGTACGCAACCTATATTGCCGTTCGGGCACTGTTCGGCTTAAGAGGGTACGAGGGATGGCCCACCATTGTTGTTTCAATTTCGTTTTTTTCGGGCCTAATAATATTTATCCTCGGGATATTGGGATTATACATCGGTAAAACTTTCGATGAGACAAAGAAGAGGCCGATTTTTATAGTGAAGGACACTGTGAATGATTAGAAAACTGGAATGGGATTCGGACTTTTTTGGATGCAATATAGCCCATATAGACATAAACGGAGAGCTTGGTGATCTGTCGTTTATTGATAATTTCAGGAAAGCACAGCCTACTGACTTTATCCAGTGCTGCTGCGGGGTTTCCGACCTTCGTACTATTTGCATGCTTGAGGATTATGGTTTTCATTTCGCGGATCTCAGGATCGATTATTCCACTTCACTCGATGTGGTTGACCTTGCCGCATGCGAACCGGTAACCGCTCAGATGGAGGATTTACCTGCGTTAAAGGAGATCGCGCAGACCGCGTTCAGCGACGGGAGATATCATCACGATAGATTCGATTCCTTAAAAGTTCGGAGTTTTTACGAAACCTGGCTAGAAAAAGCGATACAGGGGTCTTTTGACGATGTATGTTTAAAGGTATCGGAACAAGGACCGGCTGGTTTTGTTACGGCGAAATTTCTCGAAGACAGTGCCGCACGCATAGGACTTCTGGGCGTGAAGGACAAATACCGGAATAAAGGCATAGGAGCTAAACTACTGCAGTCGCTATTTACTTTCCTGCGGGAAAGAAATACCAGAACCGTTGAGGTCGCGACGCAGGGGAGGAATATAAAAGCCAATAATTTTTATATAAAGAACGGTTTTTTGATCAGGAATATAAGCAGTTGGTATTATTTGTAATATGCTTACCGATATGCAAGAAACATATAATCCCCGATATTTTAATAATCTTTTTGAAACCGAGAAAAACCATTTTTGGTTTCGTTCAAGAACGAAACTGATCCTCTGGGCATTCAGGGAGTATTTCCCTAATGCCGTGAAATTTCTTGAAATCGGAAGCGGTACCGGGTATGTCCTCTCCTCACTCGAAGCGGCTTTCCCTGGGGTGGAGATGTCGGGCAGCGATTTGTATGAAGAGGGACTGACGTTTGCCGAGTCGCGTGTCAAAAGGAGCGCTCTTTTTCAGATGGACGTTCTTACAATGCCGTTCAATAATGTCTTTGACGTTATCGGAGCTTTCGATGTGTTGGAACACATAAACGAAGATAACATGGTTTTAGAGCAGATATATAAAGCGGTCAAACCGGGAGGAGGGATTCTGCTTACGGTTCCGCAGCACCCTTTTCTATGGACCAAATGGGATGATGCTGCCTGCCATAAGAGAAGATATACTGTCGGGGAGTTAAAAACAAAAGTAAAAAGGGCGGGGTTTGAGATTGTCTTAACCACATCCTTTATGTCGCTGCTTTTTCCCGTTATGCTGCTTTCTAGGGTCAAGAGCCGCGTAAAAAATCAGGACATGGAACCCGAAGATATCGTACTGGACGAGATGAGGATTGGGACCCTCGCCAACAGCCTGTGTGAAACAGTTATGGATATCGAATTGAAATTGCTGAAGAGAGGCCTGCGGTTGCCTTTTGGCGGATCGCTTTTTCTCGCCGCGAAGAAATCTGGATGACGATGATCCCTTTTAATAAACCATATATGACCGGTAAGGAGTTTGCGTATATGGAGCAAGCCTACAGGATGGGGCATTTGTCCGGTAACGGCGAATTCACCCGGAAGTGTCAGGCATGGCTCGAAAATAATATTGGTTGCCGGAAGGCGCTGTTTACTCATTCCTGCACGGCCGCCCTCGAGATAGCAGCACTGTTAGCTGACCTTAAGCCGGGGGACGAAGTCATAATGCCCTCCTATACCTTTGTCTCCACGGCAAATGCTTTCGTCCTACGAGGCGCGGTGCCGGTATTTGTCGATATACGCGAAGATACGCTCAACATCGATGAAACACGGATAGCTTCCGCGATAACTGATAAAACACGGGTAATTGTTCCGGTGCATTATGGTGGAGTAGGGTGCGCTATGGATGCAATTATGGAAATAGCAAAGAAAAATAACCTGACGGTGATCGAGGATGCGGCCCAAGGAACAATGTCTTCATATAAAAACCATCCGTTAGGCGGTATAGGACATATGGCGGCCCTCAGTTTTCATGAGACAAAAAACATCATATCAGGTGAAGGGGGCGCCTTGCTCCTCAACGACCCAAGGTATATTGATAGGGCGGAGATCATAAGAGAAAAGGGAACGAACCGCGCCCTATTTTTTCAGAGGATTGTAGATAAGTATACCTGGGTGGACGTAGGTTCATCATATCTTCCAAGTGACCTTATAGCTGCATTTCTCTGGGCTCAGTTGGAAAAGGCTGAAACAATCACCAAACAGCGCCTTGCTATGTGGGACACCTATCACGAGGGTTTTGAAGAGGCGGAGAAGCAGGGACTGTGCCGCAGGCCGGTGGTCCCGGAAGAATGCCTTCACAACGCGCATATGTATTATCTTTTGCTACCCAACGATGAAAGCAGGGCAGAAATGCTCGCTTATTTAGTGGAGAAGGGGATAAATGCTGTTTTTCATTATGTGCCGCTTCACTCATCTCCGGCCGGGCTCAAGTACGGTAGGACGAGCGGATCTCTCTCGACGACGGAGGATGTAAGCCGGCGGCTTTTTCGGCTGCCCTTGTGGATTGGGCTGGAAAAGCAGATTAATTATATCATAGACGAGATTCGCTACTTTTTATTAAACCGTTTAACAAGCGTGCGCAATGCGTAGCGTCGGACAAAAAAAGTAATATCTGATTACTGAGATGACCAAAGTGAATGACATTTTACTTATAGTTCCCGCTGTAAACCCGGCCTCACAAAGTAAGATAATCAACTCTGTTATTATTGCCACATTCCCGAGCAGTGTTGCCGTTCTGGCCGGGTACCTGTTGCGAGATACAGTAGAATCTATATCAATCGCCGATGAACAAATCCACCCGCTATCGGACGACGGCCTTGCTGATAAACTTTTTGCCCTTAGAGAGCCGAGGATCGTCGGGTTCAGTGTGCTGACCCTCAACTGCGCTAGGGCGTATGAGCTTGCGCAGAAAATCAAAAAACTTGATCCAGGAGCTACCATTATAATGGGCGGCATACATCCGACGGTTTGTGCAGAGGAGGTGCTGAAAAACGGGGCCGACATTGTCGTGAGAGGCGAGGGAGAGGAAACCCTTCGGGAACTGGTGTGTCTTATACGGGACCGAAAAAATTACCGACATGTTTCGGGCATTTCATATCGTATCGGTGATGCGATATTCAGCACTCCCGAAAGACCGCTGATCGAAGACCTGGACTCCATACCGCCAATACCCTACCACCTTTTCGAGAATGATCTCGACAAATATACGTCTTTCTCCACGATATTCGGCTCAAGGGGATGCCCTTATTCCTGTATTTTTTGTTCTTCCCGGAGTATCACCGGGAGAACGTACCGTTTTCACTCCGTCGAAAGGGTAATTCTTGAAATGAAAACCCTCGTCTATACCTATAAGCAGAATTCCGTCTGGCTCCTCGATGACAATATTGCCGTAAATAAAAAACATTTTATGGAGCTGTGCGACAGGATAAGGCAGGAGGAATTGCACAAAGACGCCTTCTTCATCGGCTCCATGAGGGGAGACAACGCAACTGACGAAGTCCTGGAAAAGGCTCGCGAAGCAAATTTTAAACTTATTTCACTGGGACTTGAAACCGGAAGCGAAGACCTTATGAAGGTCATCAATAAGGGAGAAACTTTGGCTGAAGTGGTGGAAGCCATTAAAAGAACGGCGATGAAAGGCATTCCGGTCGGGACTACGCTTATTTTCGGCCTGCCGACGGAGACGAGGAGGGACCGTTGGAACGCCATTAAACTGGTCCATTCCCTGCCACTGTCGTCGGTGCGGTTCAACACGCTTGCTCCGTATCCCGGCACCCCGGTCTACAAAATGTTGGAGCCTAAAGGAAAGCTTTTGATCAAAAAGAATTGGGAGAACTTCGGCGTTCAATATATGTGGGAGAGCGACGACATTCCGTATGTACCGGATGGCTCCGACAGGGTTGAGCTTATTTTTGACACCATGTTCGCAAACGTAGCGTATTACTTGAGTTTTGATAAGCTGCTAAAAATATTTACTTTGCCGGTCTCCGGTGGAAACGCCGTGAAGTTCAAAACAAAATGGTATTTGTCGTTCATGGAATCGATAAAATTGATAAAACTTTTCTTTTATTTCTTCTTCCGGTTTCTAGACGTTACGGTCAGGATGCTTTTGGGGATGTTGAAAAGAAGGCTTGTCCGGACCTTCGGAAAGAATGAATCGGAGAAATAATCCGTATGCGCATACAGACAAAGTTGCTTCTGGCTTGCTTTTGTTTCCTCTGCTATATTTATTTGGGAACCGGTATTTATGCCGATGAGTTAATATTGACGACCAGTGTTCCGACCTGGTCGTTAAAGCAGCTTTTAACGCTGAATTATCCCAATGGTCCCCTATATTTCTTCTACAATTTACCTGCATATTATTTGGATTTCCTCGAATATTATTTTTTTATGGACCATTTTATCCTTTACGATATTATGAAGATAATTATTTCCTTCTCCGCCATTTATGCATTCTACTTTTTTGCGAAGGACTACATGAGCAAGCAAAACTCATTACTGCTCGCGGCTGTCTTCGTCTTGTTTCCAATCCATGATGCTGCAAACTATCAGCTACAGAATGCTCAGTATTTATTTACGTCCTTCAGCCTTGTAATGTTTTCACACGCCTTGATATATCATGGTAGAATAAAAAGCGGATTAGCGGCGGGCCTGGCCGGATCCTTTTTCAGTTATGCATCCCCACCTTTTGTATGGGGTCTCTCGATACTATTTCTTTTGAAAAAGGATACAAAAAAATTCATTTATTTTGTTTTTCCGCAATTACTTTATATATCCTATATTCTAATTATGACCAAGGTTATAGCCGTCGAAACGCTAAGGACGTTAGATGCTGGCAATCTCCCGAAGCTCATCAAACAGTTTGTTTTCCAAATTCTGACGTTCGCTGATGCGGGAATTGGTCCATCCTTCTGGCTAAAGATTTATTATTCTCTTGGCAATCTTTCAGGACAGTCTTTCGTTGTCGGGCTCATCCTTACTTGTTTATTTTATAATTTTTTCAGGACTAAAAATACATTTTTTGATAAAAAACTCTTCTATGCTTTTTCCACCGTAGTGTTCTGCGCGTTTGCTATGTATGCCTTGACCGGCAATTATCCCCAGATAGCTTTTAGCCTCGGCAACAGGGTGACGGTTTATGGATCATTAATATTGTCATTGTTAGTTGTTAGCCTTGCTTCAATAAACAGGGAAATTGCCTCGTTGGTATTTGCCATCTTTATTTTCACTTCACTAGGCATTTCCGACCACTGGAAAGAATGGCACGATAAACAAGCGACTATCATGCACAATATAGCGAATAACAGGGAGCTCAAGGAGATCAATCTCACGGAACCTTTTTTTGTCGCATTCAATCTATACAGTAAATTGGGCCATATTAGCCACATCGATTTTTTTGAAACCAATACGGTTGCTTTCAGGATTGCGACTGGCCGGGAGTACAAAGTATTTCCTCTGAGTAAAAGGTTTTACTTTGACGGCGTCAGCCTGTACAATAAGAAATTTGGTTATTCGATCAATGTCGGCGACCACATTTTTGTATATGATTCCGAGTCCGACAGACTTTTGAAAATACCCAGTGAGGAAATTCAACGGTATATAATTACACTGCCGGCAGACAACCGCCATTGGGTAGAGCTAGTCGATAATAAATTCTTAAAAGATCTTGCCGTTAAATTAATGCCGAGGCTGGAATATGCACTGTGATGGCGGTCCCCGTGACCTTTAATGACGCGGACTTAGATAATCTTGCTATAGCAGCTCTAATCCTCTAAAATAACTGATCGCATGAAGAATCGTAATGTCATAATAATTTCCTCAATCGACTGGGCAACTCATTGGCAGATGCACCAGCAGTTGGCAACGGCTTTGGTTGCTGCTGGTAATCGGGTGCTCTTTGTTGAGAATACCGGGGTACGTGGCCCAAGGTTTGAGGATATCGGCCGCGTCCGTGAGCGCATAATCAATTGGTTTAAAAGTACCCGGGGCTTTCGGGAAGTGCAGCCCGATCTGACGGTTTTTTCCCCTCTTTTTCTGCCTTTTCCCTACTCCCGTATCGCCGGCTGGGTCAACAGGTTCATGCTCTCCAAGTCGGTCGGCAAATGGATGCATGCTGCGCATTTTCATGACCCGGTTGTGTTTACTTTTCTGCCTACGCCCCTGGCTCAGGCGCTGATCCGCGATGTTGATCCTGTATTGGTCGTTTATTACTGTGTGGATAACATGGCGGGTTCCTCGCCCGCCGTGCACAAGTTGCGCCCCTGGGAGGATTTGCTCTTTCGTCAGGCTGATCTGGTGTTTGTCACTTCTGAAGCCATACGCGAAAGAGCGGAGATACATGCCCGCGATGTGCATATGTTTCCATGCGGGGTTGATTTTTTAAAGTTTGCCGCGGCGATAGAGCGTGCATCTGTTCCCGATGATGTGGCTTCACTGCCGCGCCCCGTTGTCGGCTATGTTGGGGCCTTGAGCGGGGTGCTGGACCAGGAACTCCTCCTGGAAATGGCGGCCCAGGCGCCTTCAGCGACCTTTGCGCTGGTAGGACCGCTGTACACTGATGTCAGCCGTCTCAGGACTTCTGCCAACATTAAATTGCTCGGCGTGCGGCCGCATGATCAGATACCCGCCTACATTAAGGGGTTCGATGTCGCTTTGATACCGTATCTTCGGACATCTTTTACCGATAGTGTTTACTCGTGCAAGTTAAACGAATATTTGGCGATGGGGGTCCCCGTTGTTTCAACCAGCATGCGTGAAGTCCGCGCATTTGCGGAGAGATTCCCTGATGTGGTGATGATAGGCAAAGACACGAGTGACTTTATCGCCAACGTCAAAAAGGCGCTGGACGATCCGCAGATTCAGTCCCTGTCAATGCGCGACAGGCGTATCGCTGTTGCCGGGGAGAATACATGGGACCAGCGTTTTGCGGGGATTACCGAGGTGATAGACAAGCGCCTTTTCCAGAAGTCACAAAAACCAATCGGCTGGAAAGAAAGCTTGATTAAGTACTACAGCCGCTCCCGCACCCGCTGGCTGATTCGCACGGCATTTGTTGTTTGCCTGTATCTGCTTGTTTTCCATACCCCCCTGGTTTGGTTTGCCGGGGACCAGTTGGTCGTAAGGCATGCGCCTCAACGGGCCGATGCCATCGTCGTATTCAGCGGCGATGGTGAATCGACCTATCGCAACGCCAGCTATCAACGCAGGGCGCTTGATGCGGTCCGTTTCTACAAGCAAGGTTATGCGCCAAGCATTTTTCTTTCATCGGGCAGGGAACAAACTATTTCCGATGTACAAATGATCCGTTTATACCTGGTTGACAAGGGTGTTCCGCACTCCTCCATTCATATCCTCGACAAGTACCCGAGCAGCACGTACCAGAATGTGGTCATGGTGGACCAGATGCTGAGGACTCAGGGGGCGCGCTCAATCCTCTTTTTGACCGCACCGTACCATGGCCGTCGGGCGCTCTGGGTGTGGAGGAAACAGGCCCCGGATATCGCCATCCTGGCGCCGGCTGTTATGGATACGCCGCCAGGAAATCCACGGTGGAATGCGACTTTTGATCAGATCAGGGTGATTACCTACGAATACGCGGCGATCGCTGATTACTGGCTGAAGGGCTGGTTGTGATTCCCAATTCTTTCGGCGCATGTCTCTTCGCCGGGCTTTCCGCACGTGGTCCGCGATAGTTGCCGGCAATAAGCGGTACAAAATGCATCTTGCCTGAAAACAACAATACTTCGAGGTTTAATCATGAATACCGGGATGTGTAAAATATCAATTGTTGTTTCTGTATATAATGAGCAGGAGGTCCTCGGTAAATTTTTAAAAGAATTACAGGAGGCTGTGTCATTTGTTCCGGAAATTACTCCTGAATATATCTTTGTGAATGACGGGAGCACGGATAACACGGGAGAACTGCTGGACAATTTTGTGAAGAAGTCGAAGAGCGCGAGAGTAATCCATTTTTCCACGAACTTCGGACACGAGGCGGCGATGATAGCCGGCATCGATCATTCGAGTGGTGATGCTGTTATCTGTATGGACAGTGACTTGCAGCACCCCCCCCGCATTAATTGGAACAATGACGCGCAAGTTTCTGGATGGATCAGAGATCGTCAATATGATACGAAAAGAGAACAAGCATGGAGGTCTCATAAAAGGGATTGCTTCAAGGTTGTTTTACAACTTGTTAAACAGGATTTCGTCCGTGAAATTCGAGCCTAACGCCTCCGATTTTTTTCTTATATCGAAACGGGTAGCGGCGCTCCTTAAAAGCGAATTTAGAGAGAGATCCAGATTTCTGAGGGGCTTCATTCAGGTCGTAGGATTCAAGAAGGCTTCTCTCGAATTCTCCGCTCCTGCCCGGTCGGGCGGCAATAGCAAGTATTCCTATAAAAAGCTGCTCATACTTTCTGTTACCGCCATAACGTCTTTTTCCAAACTTCCCCTGCATATCAGCGTAGTAACGGGGATTTTATTCAGCGTGTTCAGCATAATCGTCGGTATTTTTTCCATCGTTATGAAATTCCTGAAAAACCCTGTTCCCGGTTATACTACCATCGTGGTGATGATAAGTTTTATGTTCGGAATACAGCTATTTTTAATGGGTATAATCGGAGAATATATCGGATATCTGATCGACGAAGGTAAAAGAAGGCCGCTTTATATCGTTGATAAGATTACCGGCAATGATGAGGTACGGAATGAATCATGACGCCTTAGCGAAAAGAACCGGCGACACGGTGAAGATTGCAGGTGATTATCAATACCATGCTCTCCATAACGGCAATTCTATCCAAAGGTTCTGGCATTATACAAAGAAACAGGCTATTAAAAAATATCTTCCTCCCTTGTCAAACGATTATATCCTTGATGTCGGTTGCGGTTCCGGCGTCATAACGTCCTTTCTCGGCGAATCGGGCGCTCAGGTGACAGGCCTTGACGCAAACGGGGATGCGATACTATTTGCAAAAGATAAATATGGGAACGACAATGTTAATTTCATTCACGGCCTTGTGGATGAGAGAAGGGATTTTGAGAAGCAGGCGGATAAAATATATTGTCTCGAAGTTATTGAACACATATATTACAAGCAGGGAAGGGAGATGCTGAACTCCTTTTACAGGCTTTTAAAACCCGGTGGGAGCGTATTCCTGACGACTCCGAACTACAACAGCATGTGGCCGTTTATCGAATGGGGGATGGATGTATTCGGGCTTGCGCCTGCGATGGCAAAGCTGCAGCACGTCGAACATTACGATAAATCGAGGCTAAAGAAAATATGCCTGGAGGCGGGCTTCAAGATAAGGAGAGTCAAAACGAACTGCTTTTTAGCTCCATGGGTCGCTCCTTTAAGCATGAAATTTGCCGAAAGACTGGATGATATTGAAAACAGATGTTCCTTTGGCGGTTCTATTTTAATATTCATTTTGGAGAAATAATATTGAATTCTTTTTTGGTGGACAACCGTATCTGCTCCTATGATGCATTGTATTTTGATAAGATAGCAAAATTAGGTTTTCAATACGAGCAATGCTCCGTTAGCCTTTGCTGATTTGCCAATATCAGTTATGCGATTAAAAAAAATTGACTCGTTACAGGTATTTCGCGGATTAGCTGCTTTAGCAGTGGTCTTTTTCCACGCGAGATTAGGAACCAGCGCTTTTGTCAGTCAAATTCCGGATTGGTTGAATTCGATATTAAAGCATGGCTCCCTTGGCGTGGATTTTTTCTTTGTCCTGTCCGGCTTCATCATCATGAATTGCCATTTTGATGATGAAAAATCGGTTGCATCGCTGAAAACTTATGGCATTAAGCGTTTTGTGCGGATATTCCCGCCTTACTGGCCAGTCTCTATTGTGTTACTCATGAGTTATTTATTACTGCCTAATTTAAGTCAGGGAGATCGTGGTGATTTAAGTTTGTTGAGCACGTTTTTGTTATTGCCTGATGCCCATCCTCCGGCGTTAGCTGCGGCGTGGACGCTGATGTATGAAATGCTGTTTTATTTAATTTTTTGTTTGTATTTTATTTCAAATCGCGTATTTGTAGTTTTTGTGGCAGCGTGGGTTTTGACTATCTGTGCGAATGCCTGGTTGGTTGGATGGACAGATTTTCCTCAGCTCCCACTGCAATTGCTGAATCCCATAATTTTGGAGTTTGTATTTGGCATGGGCGCGGCTTATTTGGCGCGAGGAGTTTCAAACCGTTTTGCGCCGGCATTCATAATCCTGGGCGGCACTCTTTTTGTTTTGTTGTTATTGTGGCCGTTTGCCGTGCAGTCCCGATTCTTCTTTGGCCTGCCATTTTCTTCTTTGGTGCTGGGCGCAGTGTTGCTGGAGCGCCAAGGCATGTTCGCCTTACCGTTCTGGATGGTGTTGATAGGTGATGCAAGTTATTCGATCTACCTGATTCACGATCCGTTAATGTCACTTACCAGCAGGTTGGTTGGGCGGTTGCATGGTTTTGCAAGTTGGGAATTGGGGATAGTTGTGAGTGTTGTTTCAAGTGTGATTATTGGAGTACTCTACCATTTGTTTATAGAAAAGCCCTTGATTCGGATGTTTCGTCAGCAGTTCAATCGATTGGAACTTAAATAGATTTCCTCGCCGTAAGCGGCGGGGAAATCAACCCGGAGTAGCGATTAAATTTATTGGTCAGCTTCGCACTACTTTTTAGTGAACTGTCAAGGGCGCTTGCAACCAAGAATCCAGCCTAACCCTTCGCTCAAGCAGGATTGGCTACACCAGCTCAATAAAGCCTGCTTATGGAGATCAGAAACATGTTCAAGACACCGGGTTTATTGAGAACTTACGAAAAGTATAAATGGCATATATTGTTTGCGTTGGGGATAAGTATCACGTTTTATCTTTTTTGGGACACGGGGATACATGGTGATGACTACAGCCTGATACGTGAAGTGTTGGCGATAATCGGAACGAGGACGATTCCGATAATACTGTCCTCGCTGTAAATAGAACCTGGGCGCACCGGGGCATTGAGTATCTTGCCGCAGGGCGCAACGATACCTTCTCCTAATCCGGAGCG
>Ga0315281_10003551_pt1 | contig 22802 bp, 19 predicted proteins | sample YL17G07_0_MG_FD_204540 | JGI IMG/M metagenome (GOLD analysis project Ga0315281, IMG submission 204540) | Sediment microbial communities from Yellowstone Lake, YNP, Wyoming, USA - YL17G07_0 | ecosystem: Environmental > Aquatic > Freshwater > Lake > Sediment | place: USA: Wyoming | collected... | reverse complement strand
AACGTCATTCCCGCAGTTTGTAAGCGGGAATCCAGCTCTTTTGCTCCTGGATGCCCGATAAAAACCTTCGGGCATGACGGAAAATGGATGCTTATGGCACATAGTGCGTTCGCCCTGGTCAACGATGCAGGGCGGTTGCATTAACTCATTTCAGTCAATTACTATACTTGCTATGCTAAATGTCCTGAATAAAATCTTCGGCACAAAGAACGACAGAACACTTAAACGTCTCTTTGACAGAGTGGACAAGATAAACGTTCTGGAACCATCAGTGTCGTCCCTGACAGATGAGCAACTCAGGGGACAAACAGAAGTGTTCAAAAAGAGACTTGAGGATGGAGAGGATATTGAAGATATTCTGAGTGAGGCCTTTGCAGTTGTCCGTGAGACATCCAAACGCCTGTTGAACATGAGACACTTTGACGTGCAGCTTATCGGCGGCATTGTCCTGCACGAAGGAAGGATAGCTGAAATGAAGACGGGTGAAGGCAAGACCCTTGTCGCTACCCTGCCGATATACCTCAATGCGCTGGAAGGAAGGGGCGTTCACCTGGTTACTGTAAACGATTACCTGGCAAAGAGGGACGCTCAGTGGATGGGAACGATATACAACTTTCTGGGCCTCTCCGTCGGGGTTATCCAGCACGATTTGTCATTTATTTACGACCCGTCCTATATGACACAGGACAAGAGGTTCAACCACCTGAGAGAATGCGAAAAAAAGGATGCGTATAATGCCGATATCACGTACGGCACCAATAATGAGTTCGGCTTCGACTACCTCAGGGACAACATGAAGTATGACCTTTCCGATTACTGTCAGAGGGAACTGAACTATGCAATAGTGGATGAGGTGGACAGCATCCTGATCGACGAGGCCAGGACGCCGCTTATCATATCAGGACCATCGGAGGAGTCCACGGACAAGTATTACAAGGTCAATCGGATAATCCCCAGTCTCAGGGAAGATGACCATTTTACTACTGACGAGAAGCTGAAAAATGTAGTGCTGACTGAAAATGGTCACTCCAAGGTGGAGAGACTGCTGGGACTGGACAACCTCTATGACCCGGCCAATTTCGACTTTGTCCACCATGTTCTTCAGGGTCTGAGGGCCCATCACATGTTTAAGAGGGACGTGGACTATGTTGTAAAAGACGGGGAAGTAGTCATAGTGGACGAATTCACAGGCAGGCTTATGTCCGGCCGGAGGTGGAGCGACGGTCTTCACCAGGCGATAGAGGCCAAGGAAAACGTGAAGATTGCCAGTGAAAACCAGACCCTCGCCACGATAACGTTCCAGAATTACTTCAGGATGTTCAACAAACTGGCCGGCATGACCGGTACCGCAGACACCGAGGCGGCGGAGTTTGCGCAGATATACAATCTTGAGGTGGTGGTCATGCCCACCAACAAGCCCATGATCAGGAAGGACGCTCCGGACTCCATATATAAAACAGCCGGCGCCAAGTACAATGCCGTCATCGAGGACATCATAACCGCCAACTCAAAAGGACAGCCTGTCCTGGTCGGCACAACCTCCATAGAAAAGTCGGAGATACTCAACCATTTGCTTCGGAAGAGGGCCTTAAGACATTCGGTCCTTAACGCCAAGTTTCACGAAAAGGAAGCGGAGATTGTGGCCCAGGCCGGACGTCTTGGCTCTGTGACGATAGCGACCAATATGGCGGGCAGGGGGACCGATATAGTGCTGGGCGGAAATCCGGACGGCATAGCGAGAGAATTGCTGCAGGGCAAAGAGGATTTTACGGAGGGAGAATACTCCGAGGCGCTTAAAAAGGCCCGTGAAATATGCGACAAAGAGAGGCTGGCGGTGCTTGAAGCGGGCGGCCTTCATATTATCGGAACGGAACGCCATGAATCAAGGAGAGTAGACAACCAGTTGAGAGGGCGGTCCGGCAGGCAGGGTGATCCCGGCTCTACAAGGTTTTACCTTTCTTTGGAAGACGACCTGATGAGGATATTCGGCTCCGACAGGATCAGCGGGATGATGAGCCTTCTTAAAATGGATGAGTCCATACCCATTGAAAACAAGATGGTCACCAAGGCCATAGAAAACGCCCAGAAAAAGGTCGAGGCCCACAATTTCGACATAAGAAAACACCTGCTTGAATATGACGATGTCATGAACAAGCAGAGGACTGAGATTTACAAGTTTCGCAGGGAAGTCCTGCAGGGCGAGGCCCTCAAGGAAAAGATATTTGAAATGATGGAAAATGAGGTTGACGGCCTCATGTCAGTATACTGTCCTGATGCCGATGACTCTTACGAGTGGGACCTGAAGGGTCTTGGCGAGGCATTGTATGGTATTTTTGACGTAAGGATCGGGCTTGAAAAGATTGATCACGTTGACGGCCTCGGCGGACATATTACGGATTTACTGAAAGAGGCATACGGGCGCAAGGAAGTCGAGGCCGGTCCCGAACTCATGCGTTACATGGAAAAGGTAATTCTCCTTCAGGTCATAGACAACCAGTGGAAGGACCATCTCCTTGGCATTGACCATATGAAGGAGGGTATAGGCCTTAGAGGGTATGCCCAGAAAGATCCGCTGGTAGAGTACAAGAAGGAGGCCTTCGAACTGTTTTCAGGCATGTCCGAAAGAATAAGCGTCGAGGTGCTGACCCGTCTGTTCAAGATGAAGGTAAGGCAGGAGACTGAACGCGAAGTAAGGCCGAAGGAGCAGCGCCTGATTTTTAACAGGAGCGACGAGGGCCCCCAGCAACCGGTCCACAGAGAAAAGAAGGTGGGCCGGAACGATCCATGTCCATGCGGGAGCGGCAAAAAACATAAAAAATGCTGCGGGGCGAAATGAAACTCCATACCAACCCGGAGTACAGGATTCTCTCTTTTTGATTAATTGTATTGTCTGTGATAAAATTGTTGGCTGACTGCTGCTTATTGTCCGATTCAGCGAAGCATAAAGATAGCCCCGGGAGGCATAAATGAAAATAGGAACTTTTCTCAAGATCGTAGTCATAGCCCTGTTTGTATTTTCTCTGGTGAACGCCGTATCCGTTTTTTACCAGCTAAATAAGATGGCTGAAGACGGCACTGTAGTAAACCTTGCCGGAAAACAGCGTGCATTGGTGCATAAGATAACGAAACTCGTATTTGCAAAACATCAGGGCGTATCTGACGCCGCGGCAGTGCAAAAGGTCGTGGCCTTGTTGGAAAAGATAATTACGGGTCTGGTGGAAGGAGATGCGGAGCTTGGGCTGTCAAAGGCGAATAACCCTAAATTCATAGATAAAATGGCCGAGATGAAGAAGGGCTGGGAGGAGTTCAAACAGACCATAGATAGGGCGGATCAGGACAAGCTGGTCCTGAAGGAACTCCAGGACGACAGCGAAAACCTGTTTAATATCGCCAACGACGCTACCCTGATTGCCGCGGAGACTTCGGATAATAAGGTCTCGACCCTGAAGACGGCACAGATAATCCTCTTTTTACTGAACCTTGTCATACTCATAATTATATGGATAAACAGCCGGAAGAAGATTGCAGCCCCTCTGTCCATGCTGATGGGAAAGGTGGAACAGATCTCTCGTGGCGACCTCAGGGTGTCCATTGATTACAAGGCAGCTGACGAGATCGGAGACCTTGCCGGGAGCATGAATGGCATGGTTGCCTCGCTCAGGAAGGTTATGGAAAATATCAGATCTTCCGCAGACAGAGTTGTGTCTTCTGTCGCGGTCCTCAAGGCAAGCTCTGAAAAGACCTCCTCCGGCGCCCAAAATCAGTCGGGTCAGGCAGCCCGGATAGCCACTGCTGCGGAAGAGATGAGCCAGACGATTACCGACATAGCACGGAACGCCTCTGTCGCCTCTGCGACCTCGGCAGAAGCCATGGAAGCGGCCGGGACAGGCAAAAGCGTGGCTGACGGCGCAGTGGATACGGTCAATAGGGTCTACACCTCCACTGTTGAACTTTCTACTATGGTTGAGAAACTAAACGGCATGGTTGGAGAGATAGGAAATATCGTAACAGTCATTAATGACATAGCAGACCAGACCAACCTTCTGGCGTTAAACGCGGCCATAGAGGCTGCGCGGGCCGGCGAACAGGGCAGAGGCTTTGCAGTTGTTGCAGACGAGGTAAGAAAGCTCGCCGAGAGGACCATCAAGGCCACCGACGAAATATCGAACAAGATAGGCGCTGTTCAGGCCGAATCAGTACAGACTGCAAAATCCATGGAAGAGGCCTCCGGAGAGGTTAATAAGGCTACGGAGTACATACGAGACGTTGGCGATTCCCTGATCCACATCGTGGACGCTGTGCAGCGGGTGCGCGACCAGATAACCCAGATCGCCACGGCTGTTGACGAACAGTCCGCCGCCTCTGAAGAGGTGGCAAGCAACATAGAGAGGACCTCGGCGATTGCCAGGGAGATGGAAGGCCTTTCCGGAGACGTCATGAGGGAAGTCGAAGGTCTAATAAGTACAAGCGAGGGACTACGGGAATCTATACGGGGTTTTGAGGTCGGTTAGTTTATCATTCATCAACTCATCTTATCGTCTTCGGCCTGTCCCTTTTGGCATTAACAATGCAGAAAAAGCCGAAGGGTTCGCTGTAAGGGTTTCTGAGCTGATGAATGGTGCCGGGAGCTATGTATACGGTGTCCAGGTATCCGATTGAATGGCTTTTCGGGCCGATTAACACTGTCCCTTTGCCCCTGATGCAGACAACGACATGTTCATGCCTGTGTTTTTCCAGGCTGCTGTAACCGCCGGGTGCTATCTCAAAATACCTGAGATGAAATCTGGCGGATTCACCGCGGCTTCCAATGATGACGTTCCTGCTTACCGAGGCCCAACCGCAGTCCGGGTGCTTGTATTTCTCGACCTTTACCCCTTTCCATTTGAAATTCCCCGTGTGCCGGTGTATCCTGTCCTTGTTATTGTCCGCCTTTAATCCAACAGGACTATTCCAGTCGCAGGCAGGAGCGGCAGGTTTGCCTTGCTTATCGCTCATACATGAATTAATATATTTTTCGTTCATAAAGTATTTCACACATTAAACCTGAAATTGATTATATCTCCGTCTCTGACTTCATATGTCTTCCCCTCAAGTCTGAGAAGGCCCTTGTCTCTTGCTCCTGACATTCCCTCACAGGCCATGAAGTCATCGTAGGCGACCAGTTCCGCACGGATGAAGCCGCGCTCTATGTCCGAATGAATCTTGCCGGCCGCAGTCTGGGCATTTGTTCCTCCTTTTATGGTCCATGCCCTTACTTCATCTTCTCCGGCGGTGAGAAATGATATGAGTCCAAGCAGCTCGTAACTCACGTTGATGAGTTTGTTAAGGGCAGGCTCAAGAATGCCGAGATCTTCAAGAAACACTGCGGCTTCGTCAGGCGTAAGCTGGGCTATCTCCATCTCTATTTTTCCGCATAGAGTAACTACCTTGGTTGTCTCACCAATGCCCTTGTCCGCAACGCACTTCTCAATATCTTTTTTGAGGATTGCAGCTTTATCGGTATTCAAATCGTCTTCCCCTGTGTTTATGACAATGACCTCCGGCTTGGTTGACGCGAACTGCAGGGGCCTCATGATCTTCTGTTCTTCCTCGCTGAATATCACCTTTCTGAGAGGTATTTCCTTTTCAAGCATTTCTTTGCATTTAAGCAGGAACTTTTTTTCAGCCTCATTCTGTTTCTTGCCCTTCGTAGCAGCCTCATCCATCCGCTGAAGCCTTTTTTCGACAAACTCCAGATCACCGAATATGAATTCCAGTTCAACCGTCTCCATGTCTCTCAGGGGAGCTACCTCGTTCATGGGATGGGAAACCGAATCATCCGAAAAAGCGCGCACAACATGAACAATTGCATCGGCGTCCTTTATCAGGTCAAAGACCTTTCTGTTTTGCGCCATATCTCCCTTTGTTAGGCCGATGTAATCAATATACTCAACAGTCGCATAGGTCTTTTTTTTAGGTTTATAGATAGCAGAAAGCTTGTCCACCCTGGAGTCCGGGACCTTTACGACACCGATGTTTGGATCGCCCGCAGACGTTGGATAAACGGTTGTTTCAAGGTTTTGTCTTGTAAGGGAATTAAAGACCGTAGTCTTGCCTGAATTGGAAAGTCCTATTATGGCTAATTTCACACTACCTCCATCCGGTTAATAGATTCCTTAAAAATAACGTATCATTTTTCTGGCCTGTTTTTTCTGCTCTTCAAGGACAAGCTTATTGTCCCGGGCGTAATTATTGATAATGGACATGGCCGTATAAATCCTCTGCAGTCTGAGATTTCTCTCCCTTATGGCATCGGGCTTGTTATAGGGGAAAGGCATCTTTTTAATATCTATCAGGAAACGTTCCAGTGAATCCCGCAGGGGCTTGAGTGACTGGGCATCATAGGATTTGAGATACAGCGGGTTTGCAACAACAAAGCCGTCGGCTATGTCGGAAACCACGGCCTTATAATTTCTTGTTGTCGGTTCTTTCATCGTCAGGTTTTCGTAAGAAAAGCGGTGAAACCCATATGCCCAGTTCGTATAAAATTATTATTGGAACTGCCATAAGTGTCTGGTTAAAGGCGTCTGGTGTCGGCGTAAGTACTGCTGCGATTATGAATGCTATAACTATTGCGTATTTTCTGTTCTGTGCGAGTGTTTTTGGGGTCACGATGCCCATCTTGGTCAGGAAGACTATCAGTATGGGCAGTTCAAATATGGCGCCGAAGGCAAGCACGAATTTCAGGCAGAAATCCATGTATTGGCCCACGGAGAGCATGGGCATCAGTATGTCACCGATTTTATATGACAAAAGAAAGCCAAGTGCAAGCGGCAGTACTATGAAAAAACAGAATGATGCCCCGCATATAAATAGGGTCGTAGCTGAAAAGACAAAAGGCAGGACGTATTTTTTTTCTTTGGGAAGAAGTCCGGGTGACACAAACCTCCAGAGCTGATAAAAGATTATGGGCAGAGACAAGAAAAGACCGGCAACAAAGGCGACCTTAAGATTCATCCAAAAGGCCTCCGCCGGTGCGAGGAACACAAGTTTCATGTTTTCCAGCTTATCCTTGGCGACAAAAGCCACATACATCTTTCTGACTGAGAACTCCAGATCGTATTTCAGGGGGAACATCATAAACCTGAAAAGCTCTTCGGAGTAATTAAAGGCGATGGCAAAGGCCGCGGATACCGATATGAGTGAATTAATTATTCTCTTTCTGAAATCGCCGAGGTGCTCGGTGAGGGGCATCTTGCCGTCATCCATTAAACTCAACCCTTAACACCGGCATCATTACTGGGATCAATGCCTTCCCCGGACGGCGATGCGGTTTCCTGTTTCACACTGTCAGATAAATATGATTCCGGAACTTTATCCTGTGCCGAAGGCGCGTCTTTATTCATGTAGAGCTGGTTCTTAAGGTCCAGGGGGTCTTTCAGATCGCCTACTTCTGAATTCACCTGCTGCTTGACGTCTTCCATTGCCCTTTTGAGTTCAGCAAGCCCTTTACCAAGAGATTTGCCTATTTCAGGGAGCCTTTTAGGGCCGAAGACAATCAGGGCGACCACGAATATTACAATAAGTTCCTGTAAACCAATATCAAACATAAGTTAATGTCACGGCGCATGAATTATTCTTCATAGCTTCTTTTTAACTCCGTTTTTTCCCATGGAAAAAGCACGCTCACGGCAAAAATAAGACGGTAACCCGAGGATTTATCTTTAATATTAAACTCTGCGCCTATGGAAGTGAAAATATTGTCGGTGGTAGCCAATCTGTATCCCAGACGCCATTGAAGAAGATCAAGCTTGTTTTTGAAGTAGTCCTTCTCACCGTTAATCTCCGCCAGCAATGTTGAAGTATGTGCAACTGCAAGCTCCAATCCACCATAAAGGGAGTACTGGTCTTTAAGACCTTCATTGCCGGGGTTTGAATAAAAGACGTTCATATGACCCTTGAAAGGACCGACCTTCTTTGATATTAAAATACCTCCGCCGAGCGAGCCGCCGGTAGAAAGAGCGCTCTGCCCGCTATCCAACGAGGCTGTAAGCATATAAGCAATAGAAGGGGTGTAATAGCTTCCATCATAAATCCTGTGCTTGATTCCAAGTCCAAGGTTTTCCAACCCGTTTACGTCGTCCTGACTGTTGCCGACATACGGCTGACTGAGTTCCAACTCAATATTATCACGCAGGCCGAAGGCGGTCTGAAGTGTAGTCCTTAATAAGTTGGGATTGGAAGCCTTTTCCAATGAAACACCGAAGCCGTAATGGTCCATTCCCAAAGATTCGGCGCTGAACGTTGAAAACACGCCTAAAGGCGAAAGCGGCTGCAATCCCTTGACGTCAAAGGCATGGGCATGGCAAATAGAGAACAACATTATGACAAGCACAAAAAAACATTTTCTCATTGCCCTATGAGAATATCAAAAATTCCGTTTTATGTCAAACAGAACCGCAGGAAAAGATTAAACCTGGAAGGATTGAATAACCAATCGCCACGTTACTTCACCTCGAAAACCTGTGAGCCATATAGCATGTTAACGATGATCACGTCTCTCCCCGAGTTGGGCCTGAGCGGTGAGGATACCTTCTTTACGATTAAATAAACCATGATCATAAATACAACAAGTGAAAGTGCAACAAGTGCTTTCATATGCGGCTTCATGCATATACCGGCCGATGATAAGATGCGTGTCTTTTCCATAAAGGTCCTCCCTTAGATAGGAATCTTTGCAACTTTCATGCCATAGTTGACAAAATTTGAGACCATTTGATTGGAAATGGGAAAAGCATGAAATTTTGACTGCAGATAAGTTGGGCCCGGTGAGAGGCCTGCACAATTTACCGTTATTGTAATGCCCGGGGGAAATTCTTTCCTGCCTGTTTATTCCCGTTGTGGACGTGAGCAATAGATTTGTAGTATATTCTCCTTAGCGTATTTATGGTTTTGAACTGAATTTTGTGGATAAGGAAAATCTCTTTAATGTTTTTATATATAAGAAGCATTTGCGCCGGACGTGCGATTTGAGGGCGGATTTTAAATGCAGGAATATGAGAAATATCCTGTTCGCGCTCTTCTTGCTCGTCGTGCTTATGCAGGGCGCAACTCCTGTTTGCGGAGGAACGATATTTGCCGCAGGAGAAAGTCCGGACTTGCCTATTCTTCTATATCACCGGTTTGGACCTGTTGCAGTCGACGGGATGACGGTTACCACGCCTGTTTTTGAGTCACACCTCAAGTACCTTAAGGAAAATGGTTATACGGTTATTCCCCTGAGGATGCTGGTTGATTACTACATGGGGAAGGGTCCTGTGCCGCCTCAAAAATCAGTCGTTATTGCAGCCGACGACGGACATGAATCCGTATACACTCATATGCAGGCATTAGTGAAACAATACAGGGTCCCCGTGACCCTGTTTATTTATCCGTCGGCGATCTCCAACGCCTCATATGCCATGACCTGGGACCAGCTCCGCTTATTGAAGAAGACCGGTTTATTTGACATGCAGAGCCATACGTACTGGCACCCAAATTTCAAGAAGGAAAAGAAGAGGATGTCCATATCCGAATTCGAGAAGTTCGCGGATATGCAGTTCAGAAGGTCGAGGGAAAAACTTCAAAGGGAGATCGGCTCCAGTGTTGATATGCTGGCGTGGCCTTTCGGCATTTATGATGGTCAGCTTGTCGCAATGGCCCAAAAGGCGGGTTATGTTGCAGCCTTTACCATAGAGGCGCACCATGCTACCAGGGCCGACAATATCATGAGGCTGCCGCGTTATCTGCTGATCAATGCGGACAAGGGCAAGGCCTTTGAGGGGATTATTCGCGGGGTATCAATGAGAAGAAATGTTGCTTATTGACGGAATATATATTGGGAGATGAAAATGATAAAGAGAAGTAATATTAAGGAGATAATCTGCATTATTTTAATGTTATTTGTTTTTTGTAGCTGCACCTCCGGGGATACGGGTCTGAAGACGATTGAAGGAAGGGTCCTGGACGGCGTGACCGGAAAGCCGATCAAGGGGGCCGTGATAACAGCGGGCAACAATGAGTCCCTGACCGGCGATAACGGTACATTCAGTATGAACGTGACTGTCAACACGGTAGGTGTGCGGGCCTGCGGTTATTCCAGGAAGCTGATACCGGTTGTGAACTCCACGGTCGGGAAGTCTTTCAAGATAAGGCTTGCACCTTTCACAGCCAAGGCCCTGTATCTCACCTATTATGGGATAGGTGACAGGACCCTGCGCGGGAATGCGATGGATTTAATAGAACGGACGGAACTCAACTCCCTTGTCATTGACGTGAAGGGAGACAGGGGGGTTAGAACATATAAAAGTGATATCCCAATGGTCTCCACGATCGGCGCGCAGAAACTTGTTATCGTCAAGGATATACGTGCCCTGCTTGGGTCCTTAAGGGAAAAGGGTATTTATACCATAGCCCGTATCGTGGTGTTCAAGGATGATGTGCTCGGCAGAGCAAGGCCCGATCTGACGGTAAAGGATGCTGATGGTAAAACATGGCGGGATAAAGAAGACCTTCTCTGGGTTGATCCCTCCAGCAAGGAAGTCTGGGATTATAATATCAATATCGCCGAGGAGGCCGCAAGGGTAGGCTTTGACGAGATACAGTTTGATTACGTGCGTTTTCCGGATCAGAAGGGTTTGAAGTTCGCTGTTGAAAATACCGAGGACAAAAGGGTCAAGAATATCTCCGGATTTCTCAAGGAGGCGCGCAGAAGGCTGGTCTCTTATAATGTCTTTCTGTCTGCGGATATTTTCGGCTATGTAGCCTGGAACACTAATGATACGTTTATAGGTCAGAGGCTCGATGCAGTCGCACCCTATGTTGATTATATCAGTCTTATGCTTTATCCCTCAGGCTTTCAGTTTGGGATACCCGGTTACAGGAACCCCGTGGCACATCCTCATGAGATTGTGTCCCATACCCTTAACAGGGCACGGGAGCGCACAAACCTCTCCCCGCTCTGTTTCAGACCCTGGCTGCAGGCGTTTCGTGATTATGCCTTTGACAGGAGGCATTTTAACGGGCCGGAGATAAAGACACAGATTAATGCAGCAGAATCCTTTGGTTCCGGAGGCTGGATGCTCTGGAACCCACGGAACAGTTATATCTCCGATGGTCTGAAAATGAAAACGCATTCTGAGTTAATCGCTGATAGACAATGAAACGAACCGCTGTTTTTAAGTTTTCAGTTTTATCTGCGTTGTTAGTCGCCTTTTTTTCAGCGCAGGCGCAGGCCGGTCTTAAAACGACCACTGGAAACATATCTGAGTTTCAGGAAGGCAGATTGACCCATATCGCCGAAGTTGCAGAAAAGGCGATCAGGGAGAAGAAGACCCCCGGTGCGGTCGTCCTGATAGGACACAGGGGAAAGATTGTCTACAGAAAGGCTTTTGGATATCGCTCTCTGGAGCCTGAAAAGGTCTTGATGACCGAGGACACAATTTTCGACCTGGCCTCTCTTACCAAGCCCATTGCCACAGCAACGGCCGTAATGCAACTTGCCGAAAAAGGAAAGATTGATATTGACGCTCGTGCTTACCGCTACTGGCCCGCATTCAAGGCGCGCGGCAAAAAAAATATAACAGTTCGCCAACTGCTGACTCATTTTTCAGGTCTGAGGCCTGATATTGGCATGCGGCCCCGTTGGACCGGGTACAAGACGGCCATGCGCAGGATAATCTCCGAAAAACCGGTTATTCCTCCCGGCAGCGGATTTATTTACAGTGACATTAATTTTGAGGTCCTTGGAGAGATCGTGCGTCGCATTTCCGGTATGACTCTGGACATTTACTCTGAACGACATATCTTCAGCCCTTTGGGCATGAAGGACACTGCATTCAATCCTTCCGCCGGTTTTTGGGGTCGTATCGCACCTACTGAACTTGTTGGCAATAAAATTCTACTTGGAAAACCGCATGATCCCACCTGTTACAGAATGGGAGGTGTGGCAGGCCACGCCGGGCTATTTTCAACTGCTGACGATCTTGCTATTTTTGCCGGGGCAATGCTTGATGGTGGAATTCTGAACGGGGTTCGCATCCTGAAAAGCCGGTCTGTTCAAAGAATGACTTCCCGCCAATCTCCTGCGGGTAAAGAGGCGAGGGGACTGGGATGGGATATCAAACCTTCTTTTGCCTTTCAGGGGGATCAGACGCCTGTTTCAGGAGCTTATGGTCATCTCGGGTACACAGGAACCTCTTTGTGGATTGATTCGACGACAGAGACGTATGTAATTGTCCTTACAAACAGGGTGCATCCTGACGGCAAGGGAGACGTAAAGGGCTTGCGTTCTGAAATAAGGGAGATCGTTTCGGAGGCCTTCCGCTCATCGCATTACGAGCAGACCGCTTCACAGGGTTTGTCGGGAAATGACGGCCTTTTAAAGGAAGTGCGCAAGGACTCAGGAGTGTTGACCGGCATTGATGTGCTCAGGCTTGACGGATATTCCAAATTATCGGGATTGAAGGTGGGTCTTATAACCAATCAGACCGGGCTTGATTCCATGGGAAGGCGCACACTGGACCTGCTTTATGAAACAAACGTATTAAGTCTTGTTGCCGTATTCAGCCCCGAGCACGGACTCTTCGGGAAGGAGGACAGGAAGGTATCCTCGATCAAGGAATCTCGCACCGGCCTGCCGGTCCATAGTCTTTACGGTTCAGTCAGAAGACCAACCGATGAGATGCTCAATGGGCTGGATGCCCTCGTCTTTGACATACAGGATGCGGGAGCGCGTTTCTATACGTATATCAGCACCATGGGATATGCCATGGAAGCGGCCGCTAAAAAGGGGATAGCCTTTTATGTCCTTGACAGGCCCAATCCTATCAATGCTTCGCTTGTACAGGGCCCTGTCCTGGACAATAACCTGAGGAGTTTTACCGGTTATTTTCCGATGCCTGTGCGTCACGGTATGACAGTTGGGGAGCTGGCGCGTATGTTTAATGCAGAGGCAGGTATCGGTGCGGATTTGCACGTAATTCCCATGCAGGGTTATCGGCGGGATAACTGGTACGATGAGACTGGTTTGCCCTGGGTTCAGCCCTCACCCAATATCAGGAATCTTAACGAGGAGATTTTATATCCCGGAGTGGCTCTTGTTGAAGGAGCAAACGTCAGCGTGGGACGCGGCACAGACACTCCTTTTGAAGTGGTTGGCGCACCCTGGATAGATGGGGAAAGGCTGGCCGGGTACCTTAACGGAAGAAGCATTGCAGGAGTGCGATTTTCACCTGCCCGCTTTACTCCTAAAAGTGATATATACAAGGGCAAGACATGCCGCGGAGTGAGCATAACTCTTGAAGACCGAAGTGTTATGAATGCGGCCTCTCTGGGCATTGGCATTGTCGAAGCTTTGTATCGTCTTTATCCGAAGTCTTTCAGGATAGATCAGACGCTTGGTCTTATAGGTTCAAAAGAAGTGCTTGATGACATAAAGAAGGGCAGGAAACCGGATTCCGAGCCGCCTGTGTGGAAGGCTTCTCTTGAAGACTTTCTTGCCGTGCGTTCCCGGTACCTGCTCTATTAGGAGAGGGGAGATATAGCCTGTATGAAAATTATTTAGAGTCTGTTTATAAACTACCGATACTTGTCATTCCCGCAAGCGAAGCGCGTCGGGAATCCTTCTTGCACGCCATCGGAAAGATTCCGGATACCCAAACATCGGGCACAGGCAAGCCGGAACGACAAAAAACATTACAGAATCCACAGGAAACCCTGAATAATCCTTCTATATACAATCCAGTTGTTCGGGTTTGAGTTCGCGTTTGGCGTAATCCTCATATATCTTATCGCCTATAAAGAGGTCAAGTATGTCGGCGTCCAGGTGTTTGTCCTTTTTCATGAAGTCGAGAATCTTCAATGCCTGGGACAGGTTCATGGGTTTTTTGTAGGGACGGTCCGGCGCTGTCAGGGCCTCAAATACGTCTGCAAGGGCTATGATCCTGGTCTGTAGGGACAACTCCTCTCCCTTCCTGCCGAAAGGATATCCCGTACCGTCGAGTTTCTCATGGTGCTCCCCGGCGAATTCCGGCACTCGCCTGAGTTTTTTGGGGAAGGGCAGCTTGTTCAGCATCTTGTAGGAGACAAGGGCGTGGTTTTCAATTATCTTCCGCTCCTCGTTGTTCAGTGAGCCCTTTTTGATTGACAGGTTGTAGAGTTCATCCTCGGTCAGGTAGGGGATTGTCTGACCCTCGTTGTCCCACCTTTTGGCAGCTATGAGTTTCAGTCTCTGCAGCTTGGCCTCATCCATGAATTCCCCGGGCTGGTTGCAGTTCAGTATGAATTTTTCCTCCTCATCAAGTTCATTGATTTGAAGTTTATACTCCTCTTCGGTTATTACAGGCGATTCTTCGCCGGACGGAGAAGGCTGGCAGTGTTCTATTTTGTCGTTGAAGTATTGAAGCTTGATTTCGCGCTTCATGACTTCATAGCGCATCCTGATCAACTCTGAGATGTCAAACACCTTTTCCAGTTTTGTTGACTTGTCCACCACATGTTCGGGCGTTGTTATCTTGCCTATGTCGTGAAGCCATGCAGCAAGGCTGAGTTCCTTCATCTCATCGGCGTTCAGATTAAAGTCCCTGAATGGGCCTTCGGTCTTGGAGTTCATGGTCCCGGCTATCAGCATGGTCAGGCCCTGAACCCTTCTGATATGGCCTGCCGTGTAAGGTGATTTTTCGTCTATGGCAGAAGCTATGGTCTGTATAAAGGAATCAAAAAGATTCTCAAGGTCCTGGTACAGCCTCACATTTGTTATAGCCACAGCGGCCTGGGAGGCAAGGGAGGCGATAATATCCACCTCATGAGATTTAAACGGGATAGGATTGCGCGTATCCGGGTCAAGCGCATTTATAAGCTGAAGCACGCCTATGGTTTCATTGTCCTTGTTCTTCATGGGAATGACAAGCATTGACCTTGAGCGGTACCCGGTGCCGGAGTCAAACTTTCTGGTGCCGGTAAAGTCAAATCCCTCGGCCTCGTATACGTCGGGGATGTTAACGATCTTTCCGGTAATGGCAGAGTAAGATGAAACGTTGGAGTAATTGGGTTCACCATCTTTTTCAAGCTGGACAGGGGGCCAGGTAATGGGTCCGGAAGTTCCGCCCATGCGTGTTTTCATGGTGTCGTTCTGGACTATGGAGAACTCCAGGCATCCGTTGGTGTCATTCGTCATATAAAGCGTGCCCGCGTCCGCGCCTGCAAGCAAACGGGCCTCATCCAGTATCTGTTCAAGAAGGCGTTCGATGTTCTTTTCGTAAGAAAGGGCGATACCGATCTCAGACAGCTTCCTGATATGGGATATTTGTATGTCCGCGTATTGCTTTACTTCCCCTACGACGTTAAGAAGCATCCTGTCAAGCGCCGCGTCTTCGGAAAACAGATATTCCGCTTCAGGACGTCCGAGTCCCGCACCAGGGCCGCTGGCTGCGGACTCAATATCATCTTTGTTCATATCGCCTCCATGAAAAACTCTGTTAAATCATATATGACAAGAATACCAGCATATCCTGAAAATCTCAACTAAAATATCCCCTCTCCCCCGGAGGGAGAGGGTTAGGGTGAGGGGGAAATAGCCGCATAATCATATATCGGTTATGATATGATTATAAGCACAGGAGTTAGTGTAATGTACGAGGAATATTTCGCTCTCAGGGAAGCGCCTTTTTCGATAGCCCCGGACCCCCGTTATCTTTATATGAGCGAGGGACACCAGGAGGCCCTCGCTCACCTGCTTTACGGCATAAGCAATGACGGTGGTTTCGTCCTGCTTACCGGAGAAGTCGGCACGGGCAAGACAACAGTATGCCGCCGCTTTCTCCAGCAGTCTCCGGAAGATACAAATGTGGCTTTTATCCTTAATCCGAGGATGACGGTTGAGGAACTGCTTGCAAATGTATGCGATGAACTGGGTATACGCTATCCCGCAGGCAATTCAAGCGTAAAGGTCTTTGTAGACCTGATCAATGAATACCTCCTGGAGGCGCATGCAAGGGGACAGAGGACAGTGGTCATAGTTGAAGAGGCGCAGAACCTCGGTTTTGATGTCCTTGAACAACTAAGACTGCTTACAAACCTTGAGACGGACAGGCGCAAGCTGCTCCAGATAATAATGCTGGGCCAGCCCGAGTTGAGAGATATGCTGGCCAGGCCGGAACTCAGGCAGCTTGCCCAGCGGATTACCGCCCGTTACCATCTTGGTCCCATAAAAAAAGACGATCTTCCGCTTTACATTTCATATCGCCTTGATGTTGCCGGGGTCAAGGGCAGGCTGTTCCCTTATTCGGTCATGGGGAAGTTATACCGCATCAGTGGAGGTATACCGAGGCTTATCAATGTCCTTTGTGACAGGGCGCTTCTGGGCGCTTATGTAAAGGGCCTGGAATGCGTTGATGGGGATACCCTTGATGCAGCGGCACGCGAGGTGCTTGGAGATTATCCGTCCCGGAAAGTGTCTCACTCGGTATTTTTTTGGTCGGCGGGCATACTGCTTGCAATCGGTCTTTTTGTTTCGGCATTTCTTTACAGTCGTTCATCTGCCATTCGTCCGGAGCGGAGTTTGGAGGTGAAGCCTATCGTATCGGTTGCCGGGCAACTGCCTGATCATGCCCCTCCGGCCGGGGGCGCCGACGAAGCTTACAATGTCCTCTTTAAGCAATGGGGAGCTTATTATAAGCCGGAGGGTCTTAATAAGGCATGTGCGCAGGCCGCATCACAGGGACTGCGTTGTATGAAAAGACATGACGGACTTTGGGGATTGGCCCGTTTGAATGTTCCTGCGGTATTGAAGCTTTTTGACTCAACCGGCAGGGAATACTTTGCAGTACTGCTGTCTCTGAAGGGGAGCAGCGCTACCATTTCAGTGGGTTCGCAAATGCTGCAGACCGGCATAGACGTGATGACCATGCGCTGGCCCGGAGAATATACAATACTGTGGAGGCCGCCTGCCGGTTTTAAATCCGTGCTGAGGAGAAATGACAAGGGTGAACTTGTGGTGTGGCTTAAAAAGAGAATGGCTGTGATACAAGGGCATTCGGACACGGAAGTCGGCTCCATATTCGACGAAGCCCTTGTGTCGCGCGTAAAGGAATTCCAGCGTGTTGAGAGGCTTTTCCCCGACGGCGATGTCGGGCCTGAAACAATTATACACATAAATACGAGATATGCAGACGGACCACGCCTTTTGTCCCTGGAAAAAGGGAGGAATTGAGCGTGTCTTATATCCTGGATGCCCTTAAGAAGCTCGAAAAGAAACGTATAAAAAATGCCGTGCCCGGCCTGCTTTCGGCACAGGAGGGAGTTGGGGCAAAGCCCGCCGGACGTCAGTTGTGGAAGTACCTTATATTTCTGGCCCTGTTACTTAATGCGGCCGTCTTGATGTGGCGTTTTATTCCTGGGGAGTATGAACAGAAACCTCTGGCTACTATAGCCCCTCCAACTAAATCAGGGGAAAGCGTGAGTTTTCCCGATGCTGTCAAGCCCCTTGTGAATGGGGACGCGCACGTGACTACATCTGTGGCCGACCGGAAGAAAACCTCCATCCAGTCCGGCGCAGACAAGGCGGTGGTAAGTAGTGAAGACGCAATAAAGGAGACAGCAGGCAGGATATATGATATGAAGGAACTTCCTGCTTCGATAAGACAGGGTTTGCCGGGCATATCGGTCTCAGGCCTTTTTTATTCCGACACGCCAGGGTCGCGAGTAGTGGTCATTAACGGCAAGCTTGCGCATGAGGGCGCCGAGGTAGCACAAGGACTCATTCTGGAAAGGATAGCCCCCGACGGTGTTATCTTCCATTATGGGGACTACCTTTTCAGAATTACGGTTTTCAGGGGCCAATAGAGCAGTCTGTTTCTTAGTCTGTTGTAAGGCTATGCCTTGCCGAACTTCACAAGACTCTCCTTATATACCTTGTAAAACTGATCGTTGTCGGCTATGGACTTTTTCAATATAGGCCTCAGGTTTGGGAGGTCTTTTTCATTTATCACCACATTGACGCTCATGTCGTAGGCCTTCATGTTGTCGTTGGTGTTAAAGGCCTGCCCCAAGAGGGCGACGAATATATGACGCCGGTTGGACATTGGCAAATACTGCAGATGTTTCAATACCTCGTTATTTGCCGGATCCCCACCGTATTTCTCGTTTATGACCACCACATCGTAACGGTTGAAGCGCAGCTTCTCAAAGGCGTCGTCCGCCCCGGCTGCAGGTTCGACATGGTATTTCAGTTCCTTAAGCACTGAGATAACCGTCTGCTGGGTCTCGGCGTTTTCCTCGCAGACAAGTGCGGTCTTGGCGCCTTCTTCGTATTCCTTCAGTATATCGTCTATCTTTTCTTCGGCCATCGGACGTCTCTCCTTTATTTCATTTTTAGTTTCTTGTCGTAACTTGAGTCGAGCTTCAGGCCTTCTATGTCGGTTGTTTTTTCACCTTTTTTGGCCTTTACCATGTCTATTCCCCTGCCTACGATAGGCTTTTTCGAAGCATAGGCCATGGCAGTCTCTTCCGTTATCAGACCATCTTCAAAGAGCTTCATTATCGCCTTGTCAAAGGTCTGCATCCCGTATGCGTCACCCTGGTCCAGGATATCATAAAAGGTCTTGCCCTCGGATTCGCCGTTCAGTATGGCGTCTTTTACCCTGAGATTGGTCCTCAATATCTCGATGACCGCGACCCGACCTCCTCCGACCTTCGGCAGGAGTCTCTGGGCAACGATCCAACGGATTGTATCCGAAAGACGTATGCGTATCTGCTTTTCCTCCTCCTGTTCAAACATACCGATTATCCTGCTTATAGTCTGTCCGGCGTCAATGGTATGAAGAGTGGACACGACAAGATGCCCTGTCTCGGCCGCGGAGAGCCCTATCTCTACTGTCTCCCTGTCCCTCATTTCACCTACGAGTATTACCTTGGGCGCCTGGCGCAAAGCGGCCCTGAGGCCGGTGGCGAAGGTGTCGAAGTCAATCCCCATTTCCCTCTGGTTGAAGGTCGCCTTGATATGGGGATGAGCGAATTCCACCGGATCTTCAAGAGTGAGGACATGGACGGATTTGCTCTCATTTATAAGCCTCAGGACGGCCGCGAGTGTGGTTGACTTACCACTGCCGGTGGAACCGGTTACGAGCACCAGCCCATTTTTCTCCTCCGCGATCTTTGCCAATACCTCGGGCACTTTCAGGTCCTCAAGGGACGGAATCTTGGTTGACAGCCTTCTGAGAACGATGGAGTAAGAACCTCGCTGCGAGAATATATTTACCCTGAACCTGGCCTTTCCGGGCAGGAAATAGGAAGAGTCGCAGGAGCCTTCCTTGATAAGCGTCTCAGTGAGACGGCGGTCCGCATTGATAAGGTTCATGGAGAATATCTCAGTCTGAAATGGGGTCAACTCGTTCAGTGAGGCCCGATCGAACGATACAGGCGTCAACTGGCCGGAGGCCTCTACCTGTGGCGGTTTAAGGGCGGTTAGATTGAGGTCTGAAACATTGTCGTGGCTGTCCAGCATAGCGCCGAGCATATAATCTATCTCAGGCTTTCTCATGAATTACCTCCTTGGTTTATAAGTCATATATGTCAAATTGGTCATATATTCGGCCTAAAACTCCGGAGGCGGTGACTTCAGGAACTGCACGAACTTGCTCTTGTCAAGGCACTTGTCATAAGCATCCTCTGGGCTTATCCACCCTTTTTTTAGGATATCCATGATCGCGTCGTCGAGGGTCAGCATGCCGATCTTTTTGCCGGTCTGCATCGAGGACGACAGTTGGTGGGTCTTCGCCTCCCTGATGAGGTTGGCCACAGCGTAAGTGCAGACGAGTATCTCAAGGGCTGCACACCTGCCTTTTTTATCTACCCTCTTGAACAGGTTCTGCGCCACCACGCCTTTGAGGGCCTCTGACAGGGTAGTCCTTATCTGCCCCTGCTGATTTGCCGGGAATACGTCTATTATCCTGTCAACCGTCTTGGGAGCACTGGTAGTATGCAGGGTGCCGAAGACAAGGTGACCTGTGGCCGCAGCCTCAAGCGCAAGCTGGATGGTCTCGAGGTCTCTCATTTCACCCACGAGGATTATGTCGGGGTCCTCACGCAGGGCGCCTTTCAAGGCTGCGGCAAAAGACCTGGTGTGCGCTCCTATCTCACGATGGTTGACCACGCAGCCCTGGCTTTTGTGGACGAATTCGATGGGGTCTTCAACCGTGATTATATGGTCCTTGCGGTTCTTGTTGGCATAGTCCACGATTGCCGCGAGCGTGGTTGATTTTCCGCTGCCCGTAGGTCCGGTCACCAGCACCAGTCCCTTATGCAGCATGGCAAACTTCTTGCAAATATCGGGAAGGCCGAGTTGTTCGACGGTCAAGACAGTGCTTGGGATTTCCCTGAAAACGGCAGCTACACCGTTTTTCTGGCGGAAGAAGTTTGCGCGGTATCTGGCAAGGTCGGGGATTTCGTAACCGAAGTCAACGTCGCCTGTTTCTTCAAAGACCTTTACCTTTTCCTCCGGAGCTATCTCATAAAGCATTGCCTTAAGGTCGTCGTTTTCAAATTCCTTGTACTCGACGCGCTCCATCTCGCCCCTGATTCTGAGTATGGGCTGTGATCCTGCGACCATATGCAGATCCGAGGCCCCCTGGTCGTGCATGAGCTTGAAAAATGCGTCAATCTTAGCCATAACGGTTCTCCTTTGAGAAATATATTTTAAGAATGGATATAAGCTTTACATGTTTTAATGATGTATAGAAAATATCAGAGAGGGACCGGTTTGTCAACATTTGTCAGATAGAAGAGTTTTTCTAAGGGTGCGGGTTCCAGGTTTCCCCCACGTTAATCGGACGAGAGGCAAATATTCTTACCCCTGCGCCAAAAGTTGACAAGCAAAAAAAGTTGACATCCCAATTCTAAATTCAGATCCTGTTGAACTATCAGGTTTTTTAGCGAAACTCATCAAAAAGCGCTGTCAACTTTAGTTGCAAGTCTCTTGAAGGTGATTTCAGCTAATTCCTTATTATCAGTCAGTTAACATCCTCTATCCCGCTGGTGCAAAAGTTGCAAGTAATTTCTTGTCATCAGGTTATGCGGTACACCGACAAATTAACAGGCTTCGAGGTAAAACCACCTGATTTCGAGAGACTTGCGGAGATGTTGAATGTTGCTGTCATGGAGTCAAACAGAGGAATGGCATGAGATCATCTAAAAGCACTGTCGAATACAACACAGCGTTCATTTGCCGTAAGGACAAAAACGGATTACTTACCGCCAGGGAGTGTGAGGTGCTTGTTTTAACGGCCGAAGGCGCTTCGTGTACTCAAATAGCGGAACGCCTCTCCATCAGTTACCGCACCGTCGAAACTCATCGTTACAACCTGATGCAAAAGCTCGGCCTGCATAACAGGTCCGACTTGGTACGTTATGCCATCAATCTCGGCATTGCAGACAACCATCATTGATACTGCTCTCGCCCTAAAAGCCCGCCGCATATAGGTTTTTGAAAAACTAAGTAGTTCTACGTATGGACACCTATGCCGTTACCGGATAGCATTAAATCAGACATGCGAACAGAAAGCGAAGGCTGCCGTACCATGAATATCTCTCAAAGGGTTGTTTCCTTTTATCTCGATGACCGGAAATCTGCTGCGAAACAAATGCCAATGAGGGAATTGCGCTCTGATGGAACCAATAGAAGATAACCTGCTCGAACGATTCAAGAAACTTGTCTCAGACCATATTGGCTTGAGTATCCGTAAGGAGGATAGTGAAACTTTCCGCAAGGCGCTGACTATACAGATGAAGGGTCTGAATATTGTCGAGCCGGAGAGATATTTGAGCTTCCTTGAATCGGATGACGGAGCAAGTAAGCAGGAATGGAAGGCGCTCATAATATCGCTAACAACGGGCGAATCCTATTTTTTCCGCGATAAGGGGCATTTCTTTCTTCTTCAGAATACCATCCTGCCTGAGTTGATAGAAAAAAATAAAAACCAACGTTCGCTGCGCATCTGGAGCGCAGGTTGTGCCTCGGGTGAAGAGCCTTATTCCGTTGCCATTCTTCTCGACATGCTTTTGCCGGATATGAAGGGATGGGACATAGCTATTATCGGAACAGACATAAATGAAGAATCCCTGAAAAAGGCGGCGCGCGGTATATATTCAAGGTGGTCCTTCCGTATGGTGGATAAGGACATACAAGGAAAATATTTCAAGAGGCATCAGGATGAATGGGAGCTTCATGAAGATATAAGAAAGATGGTGAAATTCCAATACGGAAATCTGATCGAAGCCGGCTTCTTTTCTCAAAACCCTGTAATCCGCGACATGGACATCATCATCTGCCGCAATGTCTTTATATATTTCAAGAAAGAAGCTGTGTCGGCGGTTTTCGATAATTTCTTAAAAATAGTGAACGATGGAGGATACCTCATTTCGGGGCACAACGAACTCTATGGACTTGAACTCACAAACCTGCGCCGGATTATGTTCCCGGAGGCTGTAATATACAAAAAGACGGCAGAGTTGGAGGTGCAACGTAACACTTCAGTGAAGCGGGGGCTTTCTAACTCCCCCTTCCCACTCTTAATTAAAGAGGGGGTTATAATTCCTCCCCTTAAGTTAAGGGGAGGCGGGGAGGGGTTATGTTCGCCCCGCGACACAAAGCGCGAGATAATAGAGCTCCCTAAGCAAGAGCAATATGCAGAGGACGTTAATAAGGCGGAAAGCCTTTTGAATACATGCAAAGATGACGATGGCGTGCTTTATCTTATGGCTCAGGCGTGCGCAAATACAGGAGACTATGA
>Ga0315281_10003550_pt1 | contig 22806 bp, 18 predicted proteins | sample YL17G07_0_MG_FD_204540 | JGI IMG/M metagenome (GOLD analysis project Ga0315281, IMG submission 204540) | Sediment microbial communities from Yellowstone Lake, YNP, Wyoming, USA - YL17G07_0 | ecosystem: Environmental > Aquatic > Freshwater > Lake > Sediment | place: USA: Wyoming | collected... | reverse complement strand
GGCCACAACCGCTGGAGCGTCCACACCATGAACCAGGCCAACTGGGTGATCCTGGGCACCCACCGCGGTGAGCCGAACGTGGTCGTCAACGACGGCGACGCAGCGGCGCGCGGGGTGAAGGACGACGACCAGGTGCGCGTCTTCAACGACGTGAGCTCGTTTGTCGCCCGCGCCAAGGTCGCGTCGAACGTGAAGCCGGGCCAGGTGATTTCGTACAACGGCTGGGCGGGCTTCCAGTATCCGAACTGGTCCGGGGCGAACGAGATCGAGCCCGGGATGGTCAAGTGGATCGGGTTCGCCGGGGGATATGGCCATCTGCGCCATCTCAGCGCCGAATGGCAGCCGGTGCCAACCGACCGCTGGATCCCGTGCGATTTCGAGAAAGTCAACGAGGAGGGGTCATGAAAGTCGCGCAGCTCGCAACCGAACCCGCGGAGCTCACAAACCCCGGCTCGCCAGCCTGGGCGGAGGTGCCCGCAATCGAGGTCTCCTTGAAGCCGGTGGCTCTTGCCGCTCAGCCCGTGGAGTACATTCGCGAGACCTGGGCCGGGCGCCCGTACGGCCAGACGTCCAGGGCCACCGTTTCGGCGGCCACGGCTCGCGACCGCCTGTACGTCCGGGTCGAATGGGAAGACGACGAAGAGCCCAACCGGGAGTTCCAGGACGCCGCCGCGGTGGTCTTCGACGGGACGGGCGGAGACGTCGCCACGCTGGGATCGGCCGCGCACCCGGTCGCCCTCTGGTACTGGGAGCACGGGCGCCAGGCGCCGCTGCACCTCATCTCACGCGGCCCAGGTGTCGTCAGCAAGGATTCCACCGGAGCGCCAACAGCGGCAGCTGTCCTGGCTGACAAGCGTTGGGCCGTGGTCTTCAGCGGGCCCGCTGGCGGAGTGGGCCAGCGCCGGATCGGGGTAGCTCTCTGGAACGGTTCGAACGATGAGCGGGGGGGCCTCGCTGCCGTAACCCCCGAGTGGCTTCCACTCGAATCGGAGCGAGGAGTTTGACATGACGACTGCAGAAGCAACCACGACCGCGCAGAACCTCCACCAGCTCGCCTGGGTCTTCGACTTGAACAAGTGCATCGGCTGCCAGACCTGCTCCGTGGCGTGCAAGGTGCTCTGGACGCGCGACGACGGCGAGAAGCACCAGTGGTGGTGCTCCGTGAACACGATGCCCGGCCTTGGCACGCCCAAAGCTTGGGAGGGGATGGGCGGCGGCGTGGACATGGCCACCGGCAAGCCCCGGCCCGGCCACCAACCCACGCGCGAGGAGTTCGGCGGCGGCTTCGACTACAACTACTACGAAGTGTTTTACGGGGGCACGGCGGGCAAGGCACACCTCGAGCCCCAGGCCCCGCGGGAAAACCGCTGGGCGATGAACTGGGACGAAGACCAGGGGGCGGGTGAGTGGCCCAACTCCTACTACTTCTACCTCCCGCGCATGTGCAACCACTGTTCGAACCCGGTGTGCATGCAGGCCTGCCCCACGGGCGCGCTGAGCAAGCGCGGAGACGGGCTCGTGCTCCGTGACGAAGAGGTCTGCATGGGCGACCGCTTCTGCATGGAAGCCTGCCCGTACAAGAAGATCTCCTTCAACTACGACCGGCACGTCGGCCAGCAGTGCATCGGCTGCTTCCCGCGCATCGAAGCTGGTGTCGCCCCGGCCTGCGTGCGCCAATGCCCGGGCCGCGCCGTGTTCATCGGCTACCTGGACGACAAATCGAGCAAGGTCAACCAGCTCATCAACGAATGGAAGGTGGCATTGCCCCTGCACGCCGAAGCCGGGACCGGCCCGAACGTGTACTACGTGCCGCCGCTTTCGCCGTACCGCCTGAACCCGGACATGAGCATTGACTACGAGACGCCCCGCATCCCCGCGGAGTATCTCGAGTCGCTGTTCGGACGTGAGGTCCACGGCGCGTTGGCCACGCTCAAGGGCGAAATGGACCGCGTCCGCGAGGGCGGCAAGTCCGAGCTCCTGTCGACGCTCATCGCCTACCACTGGCAGGAGCTCCTGGGGCCGTTCACCGTCGACCCGGCGACGCTCACACCCAATGGGAACGGCAACAGTCAGTAAGGAGGGTCCCCGTGTTCGTCTACTCACTTTCAGGGCTCCACGTCCAGGGACAGGAGCTCCAGGCCGACATCGAGCTCGAGGACAACGCAACAACGGCGCGCCTTGGTGTTTATCAGTTGCTGTCGCGGCTCGTTGCCCCACCGGACGGGGATGTGTACGCGGCGGCCGCAGCGGGCGAATGGCCGGGGCGCCTGTCCGAAGCAGGCAAGCTCTTGCCGTACTCCATGGATTTCGGCGAGGCGAACGTCCCGGGGTCGCTCAGCCAGGAGGCGTTCGAGGCTGAGTACCTGCGGCTCTTCGAAGTGGGCGACGGCGTGGGCGGACCCGGGCTTCCGCTCTTTGGCGGCGTGTACGGCGGCGACCGCATCCAGCGGCTCGAAGAGGTGGTGCGCTTCTACGAGTACTTCGGCCTGACGACCTCGGCAGAGGACCCGCGGCCCGCGGACTGCCTCTCGACCGAACTCGAGTTCATGAAGTACCTGACCTACAAGGAAGCGTCCACGCCGTCAGATCGCCTGCGGACGTCGTTCCGGCGGGCGCAACACGACTTCCTCGAACGGCAGTTGGCATGGCTCCCCGAAGTCGTGCGACGCGCGCCCGAGTTTCGTCCCCTGGCCTTCTGGCAATGGGCGATTGAGACCGTCTCCGGCTTCGCCACCGCCGACGCGGCCTATGCCCGGGCTGCGTGCGCTTAGCCGTGTCCGAACAAGGGAGCGACGTGGACCGCCGGCCAGATGCCGCCGGCGCGGTCACCGCGGAGCGTTACCGCAGCCGCTGGCGCTGGGACCGGGTGACGTTCGGTACCCACTGCCTCAACTGCCTCGCGACGTGCCCCTACCGCGTGTATGCCTCCGATGGAGCCGTGCTCTTTGAAGAGCCCGCGGCGATCTTCGGCCAGGTCGAGCCGGGCGTGCCCGACATGAACCCGATGAGCTGCCAGAAGGGCAGCGCCTGGAGCCAGCAACTCACGTCCCCTGACCGGCTCCGTCACCCGCTGCGGCGGATCGGCGAGCGAGGCTCCGGGCAGTGGGAGGAGATCTCGTGGGACGAAGCCCTGACCGAGGTCGCCGACGCCCTCGTCGAGGCGGTCGACAGCGAGGGGCCAGAGTCGATCGTCTTCGAAGAGACCGTCGAGGGCGGCCTGCTCACCCAGGCGGCCTATCTCCGCTTCGCTGGCCTTCTTGGCGCCGTGACGCTGGACGCGAACGGGCTCATCAACGACTTTCCCGCCGGCCACCACATCACGTTTGGGAAGTTCTCGTGCGCGAGCAGCGTGGACGACACCTTCCATTCGGAGGTCGTGCTGATCTGGCATTCGAACCCTTCGTATACGTCGATCCCGTACGCGCACTACATCACCGAGGCGCGCTATCACGGCTCGCGCGTCGTCTGCATCGCACCTGACCTCAGCGCCTCGGCACTGATGGCGGACACGTATGTGCCCATCAAGCCGGCGACCGACGCAGCCTTCGCCCTGGCGATGTGCCAGGTGATCGTGGAGGAGAAGCTCTTCGACGCCGCGTTCGTGACGTCGCAGACGGACGTGCCGCTGCTGGTCTCTCCGAGCACACGCCGGTTCCTGCGGGGGAGCGACGTCGTCTCGGGGGAGCGCGAAGACCAGTTTTACTGGTGGGACACGAAGTCCGCGGCACTCGCGCCAGCCCCGCGCGGAACCCTCGAGCCGGACGACGTGTCGCCAGCGCTGGAGGGCCGCTTCTCCGTGGGCCTGGCGGACGGCTCGACCGTCGAGGTCACGACGGTCTGGGAACTGTTGCGCGAGCGGCTAAAGGAGTACACGCCCGAGGCGGCCAGCGCCATCTGCGGCGTGAACGCCACGGTCATCCGCGACCTCGCCCGCCTGATCGCCGCGCGGCGGACCAAGATCGTCGAAGGCTTCAATACCCCCAAGTACTATCACGGCGACCTGATGGAGCGCGCGATGATCCTGCTCCTCGCGCTCACGGGGAACTGGGGGCGCAAGGGCACCGGCATCCAGGGCCTGGCACTCGCGGGGCTCGACGGCTACATGCTCTTTGGCATGAAGCAGAAGCGCGGCGTCGCCGAGACGGTGCGGATCATCGAGGGGATCGAGGGCGCGCTCGAAGCGGTGGGCGCGCAGGACCCCGAAGCCTCGGATGAGATGATCGGGTACGAGCTGCTGCAGCGGGGCGTTGTGGCCGGGACGGCAAGCCCGCCCGCGTTCTTCCACTTTTACCATTGCGGATACCGCGAGACCTGGAACCGGGCGGAGTGGTCGGACCCCGCCATGAAGCGCACGTTCGAGGAGTACCTGACGGACGCGCTGCGCCGCGGCTGGTGGGGTGGGCTGGTCAAGCCCGGGCCCGCCACCGACCCGCAGGTCCTGTTCATCGTGGCCACCAACCCGATGCGCAGGCAGCGCGGGGGCTCAACGATGCTCGACACGCTCTGGCCCAAGCTCGGAAAAGTGGTGGTGGTCGACAACCGCATGAGCGCGACGGCGCTCCAGGCCGACATCGTGCTGCCGGCTGCCATGCAGTACGAGCGTCCCAACCTGCAGTACGCAATCACGCACAGCTTCCGGGTCGGCTTTTCGGACCGCGCGGTGGCGCCGCAGGGCGAAGCGCGCACCGAGTGGGAGATTTTCCGCGAGCTCTCGCGCAAGGTAGAGGAGCGCGCCACGCTGGCAGGCGTCACTGAATACCTCGACGGCCGGCGCCAGCCGCGGCGCCTCGACACGCTCGGCAGCGCCTTCACGCTCTCCGGAGCGTACGAGGACGAAGAGGCAGTCCTCGACGAGTGGCTGCGCGACAGCATCGAGGCCGGCACGCTGCCACCCAACGGCACGCTTGCTTCGCTGCGCCAGGAAGGGAGCGTGCGCTTCACGGGCCTGGGCATGTTTGCCCCGGGGCTCTCGCTGGCCACGAACGTGCGCCCGGACGAAACTGTGTGCGCCTTCCAGTGGCACGTGGAGGACGGTGTGCCCTACCCGACGTTGACGCACCGCGCCCAGTTCCTGATCGACCACCCGTGGTTCGCAGAAGCGGGAGAAGACCTGCCCTGCCACAAGGACACGCCACAGATGGGCGGCGACTATCCGCTGCTGGTCACGAGCGGGCATTCGCGCTGGACCGTGCATGCCGCCTCAATGGGTAACTCCACCCTCGCCGGCACGCACCGCGGCGAGCCCCTTGCCGTGCTCAACAGCGGCGACGCGGCGGCTCGCGGCGTCGCCGACGGCGACCGCGTGGAGGTACGCAACGACCGTGGCTCCTACCGCATTCGCGCTCGCGTTTCGCCGCGCGTGAGGCCGGGCCAGTTGATCGTCTACAACGGCTGGGAGCCGCACATGTTCGAGGGCTGGCGGGGCGCAAACGAAGTCGAGCCCGGGATGGTGAAGTGGCTGCACCTGGTGGGGCGCTACGGCCATCTCCGCTACCTGCCTTTCGGCTGGCAGCCCGTGCCCGCCGACCGGGCGGTGTTCGTGGAGGTTGCGAAGATATGAGCGCAAACGGCCCGGTTGCAGCACCGGTGAAGCCAATCGCCCTCACGGCAGGGGAACAGGCGATGATCGCCCGGCTCTTCGAAGAGGGCCCATCGCTCTTCCGGCTGCTTTCGACACTGCGCACGCGCCGCATGGGGCTGGGATACCGGAGCGAAACGGGCGAGGAAGAGACCTTCGACTGGTCGAGCCGCCTGACGGTACGGCAGGCGGCCGGGCCGCTGGCCTACGCGTCCGCGGCCCGGCCGGTGCCGCTCTCCGAGGTGGAGGAGGCGGTTATCGCCTGGGCCGCGCTCGGGCCGAACGGCGTCGTCGCCGCGGACATCCCGGTGCAGGGCGACCTCTCGAGCCTGCTCTACTGGGCGGGCCGCACGATCCCGGGCTCGAGCAACGACATGGCCGTCGACCTGTTCATTGTCAACGACCAGGGGGTACACCTCTACCGGCCAGGCCCGGAGCGGATGGCGCCGGTCGAGATCCAGGGCCCGGATGACTATTGGAAGATCCTGCACTGGTACCGGAACTGCCGGACGAAAGTCATGGACCGCCGCCCTGACGTCGGCTGGTTCACGGCGCCGCCGGCGACGCACAACGTGAACACCATGGGAGCGCTCCAGTACAACCTCAACCGGCCGGGGAGCACGTGGTTTCTGCCCGTGGGCGACGTCGGCCTGGAATGGGTGAACCTGCTCCTCTCGTCATACCAGTTCTCGGGCTTCTATCTCCAGGACCCGGAGACGGGCAAGCCGGCAGGCTGCGAGCAGTGGATACGCCCGGGCTTCCTCGAGGTCGGCTTCCCGCTGCCCACCTTCGACGAGCTCGCGCTCATGCTGCACACGAGCGAGGCGGCCTGCGCCGTGCAGAACATGCGTCTGGCGGCCGAGGCGCTCGGACTGGGCGCATGGCCGATGGGCGGCTACTCGGACGACCTCGTGCTCGGGGCATACCCGGAGGTGGCGCGCGGCCTTGGCTTCAGCTTCCTGGAGCGGGACGCCGCCCGTAACCCTTCGAAGACAGCCACGTGCCAGGGCCTGCCGGGGGTCCTCGACGCTGGCATGACGCCTTCCAAGCGCTTCCCGACGGCCGACGCGCTCGTGCGCCACGTGGCCGGACTGCGCTACCAGCGTGGCGCCCCGCTCTCGCGCGAAGACAACTGGGCGCGCACGACCGGCGGACCGTTCCCCGAGCCCGTGCTCCAGCGCATCCTCGAGCACCCTCGTGTCCACATCCCGGACTGGGTGATCGAGGCGGCCGTCGACACCGTGCGCTACATCGTGGACAAGTACGGATGCGCGCCCGCGTACATCAACCCGGTGCGGGCGAAGTTCTCGTGCCAGATGCACCACGTGGACGTCGACTACTACCGCCAGTTCCACGTGCGCTCGGGCGCCGAGCCGTTCATGGTCACACCCCAGATCAGCAGTCACTTCGCCGACTGGCACCCGGGCGTTGCCGACCCATCTTCGAGGAGCTGAAGCGTTGCCGGACGAACTGATCAAGTGGCTCCACATCTTCTACGGCTACTTCCACGACCTGGCCATCGCCGTCTACATCGGCGGCGCGGTCGCGATGGAGTTCGTGCTCGGGCCGGCGCAGAACGCCATCCCGCCCGCCCAGGCGCAGGTGATGGGACAGAAGACGGCCGACCGCTTCCTCTGGCTGGTGTGGGGCTCGCTCACGTTGATCGTCGTGACGGGCGTCCTTCGCCTGCAGCGCATGGGGCTGATCGTAGGCGAGTGGCCGCCGTTCAAGTCCCCCCTGGAGTGGTCGGACAGCTACGGGCGGACGGTCATCGGGCTGCTTGTCATCTGGGTGGTGCTGCTGATCAACGGCGTGCTCATCACGTTCGTGCTGCGGCCGCGGCTCACCGGGAAGATGAGCGCCGGGACGTCCGCCTCGCAGGTGACGGCGCGTCAGGGCGCACGACTGCAGGCCGCCCGCTGGATCATGTACCTGACGCGCGCCGACCTGGGGCTCGCGCTCGTGGCGGCGCTCTTCGGCGCGTCGCTGAAGTGGGGAGGCATCCTATGACCGGGCGCTGCCGGGCGCGCCAGGGAGGCCCATGGACACAGTGCTGGGAACCGTCCACGCGTTGGCGTGGTCGGTCTATGCAGGCGGGGCGCTGACGATGGAGTGGGTACTGCGCTACGCCCAGCGGACGATGCCGCCTTCGCAGGTGGGCGTCGTGTGCAAGCGTTCGGGGCAGCGCTATCGCTGGTTCGGGCTTGTCTCGCTCGCGGTAGCGGGCGTCACAGGCCTGGCGATGGTCCTGCGCATCGACGACGCTGACCTCGCCGGGCGGACCGGGCATCCCGAGTTGAGCCTGGCTGACCCGTATGGCCGCACGCTGCTGCTGCTCGCCGTGACGTGGGCCCTGCTGGCTGCAGCGGTCGGCTCAATGGCGTTCTGGCTCCACCCGGCCCAGGCGAAGCGGTCGCCTGCCGGGTCCACGCCCGAGGCCGTCCAGCGGGACCGCGAGCGCGTCGGCCGGGCCATCCACCGGATGGACCGCGTGCTCAAGCTGGAGCTTCTCCTGTCGATCGTCGCCCTCTTCCTCGGCGCCTCGCTGCACGCGGGCGGCGTTGGCTGAGGCTGGAGCACCGCGATGCCAAAGACCATAGCGATCACCCCCTCGTGGTACTGGCCCGCGGGGATCCCGCGGGTGATGGGCATTCCGCCCTTCTCACTGTTCGAACTCTGCATCGAACGCAACTACCGCGATCGGCCGGACGAACCGCTCCTCTTCGCCGGCGGGACGAGCATGACCGCGCGTGAGCTTCGCTCGGAGGTCGTCCGCGGCGCCTCGGCCCTGGCCGCGCGGGCCGGGCCCGGTGGGCGTGTGCTGATGGCGGACGACCTCACGCAGCAGAGCGTGACCTGGCTGTTCAGCGCTCTGGCGGCCGGGCTGCACGTTCGCGTAGCCCCGCGCGGGAGCGACGTCCCGGCGCTGGCCAGCGAATTCGGTGCAGCCATCACGCTCGATCGGCCCGGCGCGTTCGAGCCCGGCGAGGATGCCCTGCCCCCGCCGAACGGGCATCTCCCCGACCTAAGGGTGGCGGCGGTCACCCTCGACAGCCCGCGCGGCCCCGTTGAGCACTCGCAGCGCTCACTGCTCGCCGCCGCACTGGGCCTGGCGACGTTCCTCGACGCACGCCCCGGGCGCCCCTGGGTGGCTACCGTGCCGTTGTCGCGCTGGGAAGGCCTGGCGTCTGTCATCCTCCCGCTCTATCTCGGCTCCCCGCTGGTGCTTGCACCGCCCGGCCGCGACCCGGAAGAGCTCGTCCGGGCCGCCACGGAGCGCGGCGCCGGCTTCTGGTTTTGCGACCTCGACTTCGCGGCGACACTGACGCGGGACGCAAGGAAGGCCGTGAAGGATGCACGGCGCCTCTTCGACGCGTTCCTGCTCTCTACGCCCGGGATGTTCGACCCGGACGAGCGGCGCCGCGTGGGCAAGGCGTTCGAGTGCCCCGCTCTCACGGTCTGGGGCATGCCGGAGACGGGCCCCGTGTTCGCGGCGCACCAGTCATGGTACGTCGACGAGTCGATTGGCATCCCCGTGACCAACGTCCACGTGGTGCCCGCCGAACCGCGTAGCGGCGCGCCCATCCAGGCGCTCTGGGAACTCGTGGAGTCCGCAGAAGTGACGGTACGCACACCGGGTTTGATGTGCGGCTATGCGGCCGGCGACCAGCCCGGGCGCTTCGTGGACGGCCGCCTGCGCACCGGGATGCTCGCGTCGTCCGACGCAAACGGCATGGTCTACCTGCTCGGCGAGCAATGAGCGAGGGATCCGGCGGGATAGGGTTGCTACGTAGGTCCTGACAGGCGGCTGCGGCTGCTCCGTGTAGGATTACGACCGGGAACGAAGGCCGTGGGCGCGCGGCCCTTCCAGACCTGCAAAGTTCTCCCGAGGAAGCCGGCCGTATGAGTCTGACCAGTCTCTTGATTGCGAACAGGGGCGAGATCGCGATTCGCCTTATCCGCGGGGCAGCCGAGATGGGGTTGCGGACGGTGGCTGTGTACGCCGAGGACGACGCGGACTCCCTGCACACGCGCAAGGCGGACGAAGCACGCCCGCTCGGCGGCACGGGCGTTGCGGCCTACCTGGACGGCGAGCGCATCCTGGCGGTTGCGAAGGAGGCCGGGTGCGACGCCATTCACCCCGGCTACGGGTTCCTGAGCGAGAACGCAGCGTTCGCCCGGCGTTGCGCGGAGGAAGGCCTCACTTTCGTCGGCCCCGGCCCGGACACGCTGGAGTTGTTCGGCGACAAGGTGAAAGCGCGGGCCCTGGCCGAGCGTTCCGGGGTGCCGGTGCTTCCCGGCACGTCGGGCCCGGTCACCGTGGGTGAGGCACGGGAGTTCCTCGCCTCGCTGGGCAAGGGCCAGGCGATGATGATCAAGGCTGTCGCGGGCGGCGGCGGGCGCGGAACCCGGGCGGTCGAGCGTTTGGAGGACGTGGCCGAGGCGTACGCCCGCTGCCAATCGGAGGCGCTCGCCGCCTTCGGCAACGGCGACGTCTATGCCGAGAAGCTCATCCGCAGGGCCCGGCACATTGAGGTGCAGGTCATCGGCGACGGGACGGGAGCGGTGAGCCACCTGTGGGAGCGCGAGTGCAGCCTTCAGCGGCGCTATCAGAAGCTGGTCGAGGTTGCCCCGAGCCCGGGGCTGCCCGGCGGCCTGCGCCAGCGGCTGACGGCTGCGGCCGTGCGGGTGGCAGAGGCGGCACGGTACGACAACCTCGGCACGTTCGAGTTTCTCGTCGACGCGACCGACGTGGCCGACGATTCGGATTTCGCGTTCATCGAGGCGAACGCACGCTTGCAGGTCGAGCACACGGTGACCGAAGAGGTGCTTGGCCTCGACCTCGTGCGTATCCAGCTGCAGCTAGCCTCGGGGCAGTCACTCGCGGAGATCGGGCTGCTGCAGGCGGCGGTGCCCGCGCCGCGCGGGTTCGCCATGCAGGCACGCGTCAACATGGAGACGATGGAGGCGGACGGCGGCGCGCGCCCTTCGGGCGGCACGTTGACGGCGTTCGAGGTCCCGTCGGGGCCCGGGCTGCGGACGGACACGTTCGGCTACGCCGGCTACCGGACGAGCCCGCGCTACGATTCGCTGCTCGCGAAGGTGGTGGCACACACGCCGTCCAGCGACTTCGCGGACGTGGTTGCCAAGACGTACCGGGCGCTGTGCGAGCTCCGGGTTGAAGGGGTGCAGACGAACGCCGGGTTCCTGCAGAACCTGCTTCGGCACCCGGATGTGAGGCAGGGCCGCGTTTACACACGCTTCGTGGAGGACAACGCCGCCGCGCTCATTGCAGGCGAAGGGGCCGCGCATCAGCGGCTCTACGCCTCGCCGCAACCGGCAGTGGCCACGCCGACACGGCTCGCGGGCGCGAAACTCGCAGGCCGGGACCCGCTTGCCGTACTGGATTATGGCAAGTCAGGGACACCCGCCCCGGCAGCGGCCGCTCCCCTGCCGGAGTTGCCGGCGACCGCGCCCGAGGCCCCGGACGGCAGCGTGCCGGTCAACGCACCGATCCAGGGCACGATCGTGCAGGTCGACGTCCGCGAGGGCGACCTCGTTCGCCAGGGACAGCAGCTCCTGGTGATGGAAGCCATGAAGATGGAGCACGTGATCGCGGCCACAGTGAGCGGGATCGTGCGGCAGGTCACGGTGGCTCCGGGAGACACGATATTCGAAGGCCATCCGCTCGTCTTCGTCGAGCCCGCCGAGGTGGGAGCATCGAAAGAGGACACGAAGGCCGAGGTCGACCTGGATTACGTGCGTCCTGACCTCGCCCTCATCCACGAACGGCACGCCGTGACCCTGGACGCAGCGCGGCCCGACGCCGTGGAACGCCGCCGGAAGACCGGCCAGCGCACGGCACGAGAGAACGTCGACGACCTTTGCGACGCCGGCACGTTCGTCGAGCACGGCGGACTGGTCCTGACGCCGGGCACCGGCCTCCCGATCGACCAGGTCATCCGGAAATTCCCCACGGACGGGATGATCACGGGCGTCGGGCGTGTCAACGGAGACCTCTTCGACGACCCGGCCGCCCGGACCGTGGTGCTCTCCTACGACTACACGGTGCTCGCCGGGACGCAGGGTGCTATCAACCACCCGAAGACAGACCGGATGCTGGAGCTTGCCAAAAAGTGGCGGCTTCCGGTCGTCTTCTTCACCGAGGGCGGCGGCGGACGGGCCGGCACGGGCGGGCGCCGCGCGGGCGGGTCGAGCGTGAGCGAGGGAGACGGCTTCGCAGGACGGCCCCTGGACACGCCGACGTTCTCCACGATGGGCCGCCTGAGCGGGCTCGTCCCGATCGTCGGAATCAACTCCGGGCGGTGCTTTGCCGGCAATGCGGCCCTGCTCGGGTGCTGCGACGTGATCATCGCCACGAGCGACTCGAACATCGGGATGGGTGGGCCCGCGATGATCGAAGGCGGCGGCCTCGGCGTCTTCACGCCCGAAGAGGTCGGCCCCATGAGCGTCCAGGTCCCCAACGGGGTCGTGGACGTCGCCGTCGACGACGAAGCCGCGGCGGTGCAGGTGGCGAAGCAGTACCTGTCGTACTTCCAGGGCCCGGTCAGCCGGTGGGAATGCGCGGACCAGCGCATCCTGCGCGCGGTCGTGCCGGAAAACCGGTTGCGCATGTACGACGTGCGCCGGGTAATCGAGGGGCTGGCCGACACGGGCTCGGTGCTGGAGCTCCGGCGCCACTACGGCCTCGGGATGATAACGGCCTTCATCCGCATCGAAGGCCGGCCCATGGGGGTCATCGCGAACAACCCGGCGTTCCTGGCCGGGGCGATCGACAGCGACGGGTCGGACAAGGCGGCGCGCTTCATGCAACTCCTCGACGCCTTCGACATCCCGTTGCTCGTGCTGTGCGACACGCCCGGCATGATGGTGGGGCCGGAGGTCGAGAAGACGGCGCTCGTGCGCCACTGCAGCCGGCTGTTCGTGACCGGCGCGAACCTCACCATCCCGCACTTCACGATCGTGCTGCGGAAAGCCTACGGCCTGGGGGCCCAGGCGATGGCTGGGGGCAGCTTCAAGGAGCCGTTCTTCGCGGTGGCGTGGCCGACGGGAGAGTTCGGCGGCATGGGCCTGGAGGGACAGGTGAAGCTCGGGTTCCGCAACGAGCTGGCCGCCATCGAAGACCCGCAGGAGCGGCTCCAGCGGTACGAGCACCTCGTCGCGCGGGCGTACGAGCGCAGCAGGGCGATCCACCAGGGCGTGTCATTCGGGGTTGACGACGTGATCGACCCGATGGACACCCGAAAATGGGTGCTCAACGGACTGAGCTCCATCCGGCCGCCCGCGGCCCGGCACGAGAAGAAGCGCCGGAACGTCGACACCTGGTAGGCCACGCGCTGTGAGGATTCTCCGACACGTGCCGGCGCATTCAAATACCGAGTTAGGAGAGCCTGGATGAACGTCGAAGCCCTGCTGGACCCAGAGATCGCAACGGCCCTTGCGGCCATGCCGGCGTTTCGCCCCTTCACCTTTGCGGAACTCCCGGCAATGCGTACTGAGCGGGCCGCCCAGGTGGCGACGGTCGAACTTTCGGACCAGGTGGAACGCCGCACGTACAGTGTGCCCGGCGCGCCCGGGGCGCCGGAGGTCACGATTCGCGTCCATCGCCCAAAGGCGAGTGCCGGGCCGCTTCCCTGCATCTACTTCATGCACGGAGGCGGCTACGTGATGGGAAGCGCCGCGATGGATGACCTGCGGTTCGACAAGTGGTGCCCCCTGTTGAACTGCGTCGGAGTCTCGGTGGAGTACCGCCTGGCGCCCGAAACGCCGTACCCTGGCCCGCTCGAGGATTGCTACGCCGGCCTCGCATGGGTGCACGGGAACGCAGCCACGCTGGGCGTCGACCCGGCCCGGATCGGCATCGGTGGCGCGTCCGCGGGTGGTGGGCTCGCCGCGGGCCTGGCGCTGCTCGCCCGCGACCTGGGACAGGTGCCCCTGGCCTTTCAGTTGCTCATCTATCCGATGATCGACGACCGGAGGACGACCGCGTCCAGCGCCTGGGACGTGCCGATCTGGCCCCCGGGGTCGAACGAGCGCGGTTGGGCTGCCTACCTGGGCGGGCTCAGTAACGGGGACGTGCCCGCCTATGCTGCCGCCTCGCGGGCCACGACGCTTGCCGGGCTGCCCCCGGCGCAGATCGTTGTGGGCGCGCTCGACGGATTCCTGGACGAAGACGTGGATTACGCCATGCGGCTCACCCACGCGGGCGTCCCGACGGAACTGCACGTGTTCCCGGGCGCGCCGCACGGCTTCGACGGAATCATGCCGGGCACGGTGCTCGCGCGAAGGGCGCGCCAGGTGATGGAGGCGTGGCTGGGCCGCGTGTTGCGGGCGTAGTTGCGAGCCGCATCCATCGGCGGACGGGCGTCACGGAGCCACCCGGGGGCGGCCGAGGTATAGTTCGCCACCATGCCTGAGTCCGGCCTCCCGCTGTCCGGTGTCACCGTCCTTGACCTCGCCGACGAGGCCACCGTCTTCGGCACGCGTCTGCTGGCAGAGCTCGGCGCCCGCGTGGTGCGGGTCGAGGACGCCGGTAGCGACGCCATCCGCCGGCGGGAGCCGTTCCTGCGCGGCAAACCCGGCCCCGAACGGTCGCTGGCGCACCTCCTCTATAACGCGGGCAAGGAGAGCGTCGCGCTGGACCTCGGGTCCGAGAAAGCATGGGCCGCAGTCGAGCGCCTCGCGCTGGGGTGCGACGTGGTGGTCGGGCCCTGCAGCCGCAGCCCGGGCGTCGACGGACTGTTCGAACGCCTCGTCAGCGCGGGTGAGAGCGCGCCGGGTGTCGTGGAGGTCGTGTTCCGTCGCGATGCTACAACGGAAGTCGCGACCGACCTCGTTGCGACCGCTGCCGGAGGGCTGCTCGTGCTGGGCGGCCATCCCGAAGACCCGCCAACCCACCCCAAAGGAGACCTCGCGTACAAGCAGGTCTCGCTTGCGGCGGCGGAAGCGGCTGTCGCGCTGGTGATCGAGCAGCGGCGCACGGGCAGCGCAGGGCGCATTGTTGTCAGCCTCCAGGAGGCGGTGAACCTGACGACGGTGCAGACAGCCAACGCAAACTGGTGGCACTGGCACGAGCGCATCCCGACGCGCCACACGCCCATGACGCCCTTCTCAATCTACCGCTCGGCCGACGGACGCTGGCTGTCGTTCACGGTGCACCCGCCGAACTGGCCGCAGTACGTCGACTGGGTCGAACGGGAACTGGGCGCGACCGGCCTGACCGGGCCCGAGTGGGCTGACGGGATCTTCCGGGCGATGCACGCGGCGGAATTGGCAGAACACACAGGCGCACTTTGCGCCCGCTTCACCCGGGATGAGCTTGTGGCCGAGGGCCAGCGGCGAGGGTTGCTGGTGCTTCCCGTGAACTCGCTCGAAGACCTCGCGGCGGACCCGCACCTCGTGGCTCGCGGGTTCTTCCAGGAGGTCAGCCATCCGCAAGATGGCGAGCCGCTACGGACGACGCGCTCCGCGTTCCTCGCGAGCGGCTGGCCGGCGAAAGCGTGCCGGGCACCGTCGCTCGGGGAGCATACCGGCGACGCCCTGCGCGCGGTCGGGGGTCTTTCCGACAACGAGATCGACAACCTGTTCGAAGGTGGCGTCGCCTCCGGCAACCCTCCGTCAAAGCCAGCGCCGCAGCGGCCACACAGCGCGAGGCATGTCCCACGTGGTGCCCCGCGCGCAGCGGGCCAGGCGCCGCACCAACCGCTCGAGGGAGTGCGCATCCTCGACTTCTGCTGGGCCATCGCCGGGCCGCTGGGCACACGGCTCCTCGCCGACCTGGGAGCGGACGTCATCAAGGTGGAGTCCGCGTACCGCCTCGACCCCATCCGCTACATCGGCGTGCAGCCGAAGGACGAAATGAGCTGGGACACGAACGGCCAGTTCAACGACTGCAACACGAACAAGCGCTCGATAACCCTGAACCTGAACACGCCCGAGGGCGTCGCCGTCGCCAGGCGGCTGGCAGAGACCGCGGACGTGGTCACCTCGAACTACACACCCGACCGCCTGGACCGCTGGGGGCTCGGATACGATGCCCTGCGCGGGATCAGGCCGGGAATCATCGTCGCGAACCTCGCGGTGATGGGGATTCGCGGCCCGCACATGGCGTGGCGCTCGTACGGGAACGGGATCGTCGCGGAGTGCGGGCTCGGGGCGCTCACGGGGTTCCCCGGACGCGATCCGATTGGCATCGGCACGCTGCACACTGACTTCACCGTGCCGTATTTCGCGGCCATGCAGATCATGGCTGCCGTGCTGCAGCGCGACCGCACGGGCGAGGGACAGTACCTCGAGCTCTCGCAGTACGAGGCTTCCGTGCATCTGCTCGACACGGAGTTGCTGGACTACCTGAACGGGGGAGTCGTGGCCGAGCGCAACGGAAACCGCTCACCACGCATGGCCCCGCACGGCGTGTTCCCGAGCGAGGGCTTCGACCGATGGGTCGCCATTGCCTGCCGGGACGACGACGACTGGGTGCGGCTCCGCGGGGCCACCGGCATCAGCGGGCCAGACGACCTCGCGAGCCGTCTCCGTGGGGTGGACGCCGTGGAGGCGGCCGTGTCGGCGTGGACGCGCAACCGAGGCAACTGGGAGGCGGCTGCCATCCTGCAGGCGGCGGGCGTGCCGGCGAGCCCGGTCGAAGACCTCGGGGAGTTGCTCGGGCGCGACACCGCCATGAACCGCGACTACCGCGAACTGCAGCTGCCATCGGGCGTCTCAGCGATGGTGCAGGAGGAGCCGATCACGTGGGACGGCGAGCGGCTCCCGTTGCGCCGCGCTCCCCTGTGGGGCGAGCACACCGCGGCGATCCTCACCGGGGAACTCGGGTTGAGCGCCGAGGAGATCGCAGAACTCGCCGCGAAGGACGTCCTCTTCTGACGCGTCCCGGGCGCAGGAAGGCCAGCGCCAGGGTTCAGGCTGGCCCTTCGGCCTGGGCCTCAAGCCGTTCGAGGAAGAGCGGGAGTGCCCGCGCGGCCAGCGACCCGGGGGAGCGCTCCTCTACGAACGCCCGGAGCCGCTCGACGAAGCTACCGGGGTCGCCATTTTCGAGAAAAGATTCGCGTTCGTAGTCGACCAGCCACTGGGCCGCGAGGTCCTCGGGGCTGATGACGTCCTCGTGTGCTTCGGAAGGAGCTGAACGATCCATCGCCTTCTCCCGCCGGGAACTCCCGGTCGGACCAATACTCATCCGCAAGGGCTGGCCCGTGCAGGGCCATCTGGCCACAATCGTGTGGGCCAGCCTGACCCCGCTCACGGCTGAGGTGTCAGGCCTCGACGGTGCTCGCCTGCGGGCCCTCGTCGCCAGGCTCCTCGGCGAAGCGCACCTCGTCGCCCACCTGCAGGCGCTCGAAGGGGGTCCCGAGCACGCTGTTCCGATGGAAGTAGACCTCGTGGCCGTCTTCCGCGGTGAGAAACCCATAGCCGGCGTCCGGGAAGAGGCGGGCGACATGGGCGCGGTCGGGGACGATCGTTGGGCTGACCTCGCCACGCTGTTTCCGGATGCGGTCCTCGAGCTGGCGTTGCACGGCGTCGAATGCGTGCCCGATAGCCACGTGCAGGTTGCCGGCGTGCTGGCGGGTCGCCCGGACCACATCGCCCGGGATGTCGACGTGGACATTGACGTCGTAAGGGCCACCCTTGCGATGGTGCCCCTCGGGGGCGTCGAGGACGACACGGCAGGAGAGGATGCGCGGATAGAACCGCCGGAGACGTTCGAGGCGTTCGTGCAAGTAGGCGTTCGCCTCGGGCGTGACGAGGACGCCGTTGTCCAGGATCTCGAAGGGGAGAAGTGGCGCGCGCTCACGGACGGCAGGCGGGTGCGGGTCGTCGCGCCGCCAGGTGACGCGCACGCTCTGGTCGTCCTCTCCGTACTCCACTTTCACAGTGCCTTCGTATGCGCTGTACAGCGCCTCGGCGATGCGCCTCGGGAGATGGATGTCGGTGGTCGTGACGACGATCTCGTTGTCACTCTCGGTGAGGGCGGCAATGCGGTGGAGCGGGTGCTCGTCTCGCTCGAGGCGCTCCTCGGCGCGGAGAGCGGAGAGGACGTCGTCGCGATGCCGTGCGAGGAAGGCGCCGGCGATCGACAGGGAACCCGCGGGGTAGCCGTCGTTGATCCTGCGGCAGGCCGGGCATTCGGCCTCGGGAGCTCCGGCGACCACAGGAACGGCGCCGCGGGCCCACTGCCAGCGGCCATCGTGGAACACGGCGCCGCACGCCGGGCAGAGGGTCGCCTCGGGGTAGCCGCGGGCCAGGCGATAGGGGTCGTCGTGTGCTTCGGAAACGATGAGGTGCCTGGGCACGCGCTCAGCCTCAGGATTCCGAGATTGGCCCTCGTTCTTACGCACTGAAGACATCGTCAACACCTCGAAGGAAGGCCGGCCCCTCGCCGGCGGCCGGCACCGACCTCGTTGATGATCCAGCATGCGGCAGGGGCGCGGCCCGGCGAAAGGGCCACACGGGCCCGGAAGAGGGCCTCGAAGTCCTTGGCCAGCGGCAGTGGCATGCCTCGACGGCGCTGCCGCACCGACGGAGGGCACCGACCGGCCTGCCACGCTGGGCCGATCGGCCGGTGTCGCGGGCGTCACACGGAGCGACGGTAGGCGCACGGGCAGGGGTAAAGCGCCACCTCCATCGAGGCGAGTGCGCCGTCGGTCGGGAGATCGGCTACGGCGCCATGGGCTTTAGTGCCCGGACCCCTGCCCGCGAACCATTTCCCCCGGCATTCTCCCGGTCAGTTGGCGCGCTCGGCCAGCCGCAGTTCACTCTCGAATTGCTCGCGCGTTGCGACGCGCTGTTCGAGCGCCACGAATTGTCGCACTGCGACCTGTGAGATGGCCCGACGGCACCGCCGTGACCAACGGGACGTGAGGGCCGCGCGCGCTGGCTCCCACGCTAAACGGCCGAAGGGCCCATCGCCGCGCGACGGTTGTACCTCCCCCGTCTGAAGCCGGCGCGCCATGCTGTTGGGTACCAAAGAAGGAGGACTGGTCATGACCGCCCTGACGCGCTGGAACCCATTCACCGACATCGAGCGCCTCTTGCCGCGAGACATGTTCGCGCGGGACTTTTTCGGCCGCTTCCTCCCCGAAGGTGGCCTCTCCGTAGAGTGGAGCCCACGCTGCGACATCGACGAGACGGACCAGGAGATTGTGGTCCACGTCGAACTGCCCGGGGTCGAAGCGAAGGACATGGAAGTGTCCGTCAGCGATTCCATGCTCACGGTGCGCGGTGAGAAACGGACCGAGAAGAAGGAGGACAAGGAGGGCCGCAAGTACAGCGAGCGGTTCTTCGGGTCCTTCGAGCGGTCGCTGAGCATCCCCAGCAGTGTCGACGAGTCGAAGGTGGAGGCCAGGCTCCGGGACGGCGTGCTGGAAGTTCACATGCCGAAGACGGCTCCGGCCCCGCCTGCAAGCAAGAAGGTCGAAATCAAGCCCGGCTAGGCGGCCGGCCGCTGTATGGCTCGCTACCGGCTCGGCCCTGCCTCGCTCACGACGGGCGGCAGGCCCGGGCCGCCGTAGCGGGCCAGCAAACGGATCCCTGGCGTGAAGCTACACGGGAGGAATGCCATGCCCGCTCCCTCGAGTTCGCCGACCATGATTCGGCCAGCCCATTCGCACCGCTGGCGGATCGAAGAGCCATCGGGGCCGTTGAGCCAGGGGCACTGCCTGGTCTGCGGCGCCGTCCGGGAGTTCCGGAACTGGCTGCAGGAAAGCGACCTGGCGACAAGCGGGGCGCCAGGTTGGCTCGAACCGGCACTAAGGCCCGGCCTGGCGCCACCTGGCGAAGGGGACCCCGGATGGTAGCGGCGATATTCGCGGACGACGAGCTCGAACTCGCACGGGGTACTGCGCGCACAACCGCAGACGGGGCCGTGCTCGTGTTCGACCGGGTCCTGGAGGGCAAGGGGCGCTTGCTGCGGTACTACTTCGGCGAAGGCCGACGGGCCGTGCGCGTAGAAGCGGGCGGCGCCACGGTGCGCGGGACATTGCAGACACGATGGCTGGACCAACAGCGGATCTGGCTCGTCCGCGTCCGCAACCCGGTACCAGCGGCTACGGAGCCGGCCTCGCCCGCGCCAGCAGCAGTGGACGCGCAGCCGGTGACGGTCTGAAGCTGTCCGGTACGGCGGCCTCTAGCCAGGAGGGGTGGAGTGCGAGACGGTGAGGCGATCGCCTGGCTGGACTCGGTGGGGGCCGGCGACGCGGCAGTAGTTGGGGGAAAGGCGGCGGCGCTCGGCGAGCTTCGACACGCCCTGGCTGGCACCGGCGCGACCGTCCCGGACGGGTTCGCCGTGACCGCCCACGGCTACCGCATGTTCGTGGAGCAGCCAGCAGTCGCGCTGGCGCTGGCGCGTGCGCTCGACGCCCTCTCCGCGGGCCGGGTGACAGCGGCTGAAGCCGCGACGGCGATCCGGGTCGCCATGGAGGCTGCCCCACTCCCGGCGGCACTTTCCGAGGCGATCGGCGCCGCCTACGCGCAGCTCTGCATGCGCACGGGCAGCGGTGAGGTCCCGCTGGCAGTGCGCAGCAGCGCCACCGCCGAGGACCAGCCCGGGGCCAGCTTCGCCGGGCAGCACGCGTCGTACCTCGGGGTGGTAGGACGCGACGGCCTGCTCGAAGCCTGCCGGGCGTGCTTTGCGTCGCTCTACACGGAGCGGGCGATGGAGTACCGCGACTCGCTGGGACTGCGTCACACCGGAGTGGCGCTGGCGATCGCCGTGCACGCGATGGTCGCCTGGCCCGACACTGCGGCGGCCGGCGTGATGTTCACGATCGACCCCGAGACCGGGTTCCCGGGCGCCGTGGTCATCAACGGCAGCTGGGGAATCGGCGAGGCGGTGGTCCAGGGGCTCGTTACGCCCGACGAAGTGGTGGTGTTCAAGCCTTCGCTCGGACGGGCCCCGGACCCGGTCATCGCCCGCCGGTTGGGGAACAAGCCCCAGAAGCTGGTGGCGGGCGAGAAGCCCGGGACAACCACCGCGATCGACACCACTGACTCCGAGCGGTCGAGCTTCTGCCTGTCGGACGCCGAGGCGGTCACGCTGGCGCGCTGGGCGGCGACGATCGAGCGGCACTACGGCATGGCGATGGACATCGAGTGGGCCAGGGACGGCGCCACCGGAGAGATGGCCATCGTCCAGGCGCGGCCCGAGACGGTGCATGCCGGACACGCGACCGAGGCGCTCCGGCGGTACACGCTCACCGGCTCGGGGACGCCGCTCGTCCGCGGCATCAGCGTGGGCTCGGCGGTTGCCTCCGGCCCGGCGCGAGTGGTTACCCGCCTCGAAGGCGCCACGCTCCGGGACGGGGAGGTCCTCGTCACGAGCTCCACGAGCCCCGACTGGGTGGGGCTCATGCGGCGGGCCGCGGCGATCGTCACCGACCTCGGGGGACGCACGTCACACGCTGCGATCGTGAGCCGCGAGCTGGGCGTGCCGGCGGTCGTGGGCACGGGAGACGCCACGGCCCGCATCGAGAGCGGGGCGGTGGTGACCGTGTCTTGCGCTGAAGGCCGCGAAGGGCACGTGTACGCGGGCAGGCTCGAGTTTGAGGTGCAAGAGGCGCGGCTCGACGAAATCCCGCAGACGCGGACAAAGGTGATGATGAACCTCGCCATCCCCGACGCGGCGTTCCGGTGGTGGCAACTCCCGGTGGACGGAGTCGGCCTGGCGCGCATCGAGTTCATCATCGGGGAGGAGATCCGCGCTCACCCGATGGCGCTGCTGCATCCCGAGCGTGTCGACGACGACGCGCGGCAGTCGCTGCGTGAGCTGACCCGCGGGTATGCCACGGGCGCCCAGTACTTCGTGGACCGCCTCGCGCAGGGCATCGCGCAGATCGCGGCAGCGCAGTATCCGAAGCCGGCGGTCGTGCGCCTGAGTGACTTCAAGAGCAACGAGTACGCGGGGCTCACGGGCGGGCGCTGGTTCGAGCCCCCGGAGCCGAACCCGATGCTCGGGCTGCGGGGAGCCTCGCGCTACTGCCACGAGCGCTATCGCGAGGCGTTTGCGCTCGAATGCGCGGCCCTCCGGCGGGTGCGGGAGACAATGGGGTTGACGAACGTGGTCGTGATGATCCCCTTCTGCCGCACCGTCCCGGAAGCCGACCGCGTGCTGGAGGAGATGGCGGCGAACGGGCTTGTGCGCGGACAGGACGGCCTGCGCGTGTGGCTGATGTGCGAGGTTCCATCAAACGTCGTGCTCGCGGCCGACTTCGCCCGGCGCGTCGACGGCTTCTCGATCGGCTCGAACGACCTGACCCAACTCGTCCTGGGCGTCGACCGTGACTCAGCGGAGCTGGGGGCGCTGTTCAACGAGCGCGACCCGGCGGTCAAGAGCATGATCCGGTCAGTCATCACGACAGCGCACGCGAACGGTGTGACGGTCGGGTTCTGCGGGCAGGCGCCGAGCGACGACCCCGGCTACGCCGCGTTCCTGGTCGAGTGCGGGATCGACTCGATTTCGGTGAACCCCGACGCGGTCTTGCGCGCAAAGCAAACCGTGGCGGCTGCGGAACGAGCGTCGGGCGGTGCTCACGACTGAGTTTCCGGCGGCGAGCGGCCGCAAATCAGCGCTGCGAACGGGTCCAGGCGAGCGAGCGGCCTTCGTGCAGCCGCTCGATGGCGTCGGCCAGCAGGCGGGCGAGGGGTACCGGCCGGAAACCGCGCAGACCCGCGGCCGCGTCCGTGGGAACGCTGTCGGTCATGAGCAGACGAGCGATCGGCAACGAGGCAAGCAGTTCCGGGGCGCCGGGTGCGAGGATCGCGTGCGTGGCGGCGACGACTGCCTCACCGGCGGCGCCGGCCTGCGTCACGGCCTCCAGCGCAGCCTGGACCGTGCGCCCGGTCGTGATCATGTCGTCGACGACGATCGGCCGCAGGCCTCGCACCGTTCCCGTGACCCCCGTCGCCTCGACCTCGACGCCGGATGTGCGCGTCTTGTGAACGACGGCGAAGGGGAGGCCCAGCGCCTTCGCGAGGCGGTCGGCAAGCCTCGCCGCGCCGAGGTCCGGCGCGACGACGACCGAGTCGCGTGGCACGTCCTGCAAGGCTGCTTCGAAGAGGGGGAAGGCCTCGAGGTGCTCGACGGGCATGTCGAAGAACGCCTCGACGGCGGGCTGGTGCAGGTCAACGGTCACGAGCCGTCCGATCCGCCCACCGCCGAGCATGTCGGCCACGACGCGGGCGCCGACGGCGGTCCGTTC